>Ga0308174_10000206_pt1 | contig 23846 bp, 18 predicted proteins | sample PhyPR2_FD_203894 | JGI IMG/M metagenome (GOLD analysis project Ga0308174, IMG submission 203894) | Soil microbial communities from UC Gill Tract Community Farm, Albany, California, United States - DLSLS.P.R2 | ecosystem: Environmental > Terrestrial > Soil > Agricultural land | place: USA... | reverse complement strand
TCGTGCTGGTGCTGACGGGCGCGGAAGCGCTCTACGCGGACATGGGGCACTTCGGCGCAAAGCCGATCCGCTACGGCTGGTACTGCCTCGTGATGCCGTCGCTGCTTTTGAACTACTTCGGGCAGGGCGCGCTTCTGATGCATTCGCCCAAGGCCATCGAAAGCCCGTTCTTCCTGCTCGCGCCGGACTGGGCGCTGCTGCCGCTCGTCGTTCTCTCGACCATTGCAACAGTCATCGCGTCGCAAGCCGTGATTTCGGGCGCGTATTCGCTGACGAGCCAGGCTATCCAGCTCGGCTACGTTCCGCGCATGAAGATCATGCATACGTCGGAACTGGCGATCGGGCAGATTTATATTCCGCTCGTCAACTGGATGCTGCTTCTCATCATCCTGTGCATCGTGGTCGGCTTCAAGAGTTCGGAGAATCTCGCGGCGGCCTACGGTCTCGCCGTCACGGCGACAATGCTCGTCACCACTATCCTCGTGTCGGTCGTCATGACGAACCTGTGGGGCTGGAACCGCTTTCTCGTCGGCGCGATGATCGCCGTGTTGCTAGTCATCGACATTGGCTTTTTCGGCGCGAGCCTGCTGAAGATCGAGCAGGGCGGCTGGTTGCCGCTGTGCATAGGCGGCGCATTGTTCTTCCTCCTGATGACGTGGTACAAGGGCCGCATGATCGTCAAGGATCGAACCGCGGCCGACGGTATCCCGCTCATGCCTTTCCTGCAGGGACTCCTCGCGCACCCGCCGCATCGCGTGTCCGGTACGGCAATCTATCTCACCGGGAGCGACTCGCTGGTGCCGGTGAGCCTGCTGCACAATCTCAAGCACAACAAGGTGCTTCACGAGCGCACGATCTTCCTGAACTTCATCACGCGGGATATCCCTTACGTGGACGACGAGCACCGGCTGGACGTGAAGGACATTTCAGGCGGGCTCTTTCTGGTGAAGGCCACGTATGGCTTCAACGAAACGCCGGACGTGAAGGCCGTGCTCGAACAGATCACGCGCACGCACGCGATGACCTTCGAGCTCATGGACACCTCGTTCTTCATGGCGCGCGAAACCGTCGTGCCGACGGAACTGCCGGGCATGTCGGTGTGGCGCGAGCGCGTGTTCGCGTGGATGCATCAGAACGCCGCTAAGCCAACGGACTTCTTCAGCATTCCGGCGAATCGCGTGGTCGAGCTCGGGACGAAAATCGAAATCTGAACGCGACATAGAGGCGCGCTTCAACAAAAAAAACCCACGCCGAAGCGTGGGTTTTTTGTTCGCAGTGCAGCGCCTCAACGTTTCAGTTTTGCGAACGCCGCGGCCATCGCGCCTGCCGGTTCCGGCTCGCGGCGCGCGTTCGGACGGCCATCGCGTCCGCCGCCTGCGCGACGATCCTGGCCGCCGCGTGCTGGCGAAGCTGCATTGCCCGCATTCCCCGCGCTAGCCGCGTTACCTGCATTAGTCGTCGAAGCGGGCGCGAAGTCGTCGTCGAGGCGCATGGTTAGCGAAATGCGCTGGCGCTTCACATCCGTTTCGAGCACCTTGACCTTGACGACCTGACCGGCCTTCACCACTTCGTGCGGGTCTTTGATGAATTTCGTCGACATGGCCGACACGTGCACGAGGCCGTCCTGATGCACGCCGATATCCACGAACGCGCCGAACGCCGCGACGTTCGTCACCACGCCTTCGAGCACCATGCCCGGCGCGAGATCCGAAATCTTCTCGACGCCTTCGCGGAACGTCGCCGTCTTGAACTCGGGGCGCGGATCGCGGCCCGGTTTTTCGAGCTCCGAGAGAATGTCCCGCACCGTCGGCAGACCGAAGCGTTCGTCGACGAACTCGGCCGGCGAAAGTCCGGACAGCGCTTCGCGCTTGCCGAGCACATCCGCGACGTGCTTGTTGATCTTCGCGAGGATGCGCTGAACGACCGGATACGCCTCCGGATGCACCGACGAACGGTCGAGCGGGTTTTCGCCGTTGTTGATACGGAGGAAACCGGCCGCCTGCTCGAAAGTCTTGTCGCCGAGACGCGGCACCTTCTTCAGATGCTCGCGCGACGGGAACGGCCCGTTGGCGTCGCGATAGTCGACGATATTGCGCGCGAGCGTGGCGTTCAGGCCCGACACGCGAGCGAGCAGGGCGACGGAAGCGGTGTTTGCATCGACGCCGACGGCGTTCACGCAGTCCTCGACGACGGCGTCGAGCGAGCGCGCCAGTTCCCGCTGGTTCACGTCATGCTGATACTGGCCGACGCCGATCGCCTTCGGTTCGATCTTGACGAGCTCCGCGAGCGGGTCCTGCAGACGGCGCGCGATGGACACGGCGCCGCGCAGCGACACGTCGAGTTGCGGAAACTCCTTGGCCGCGAGTTCGGACGCCGAATACACCGACGCGCCCGCTTCCGACACCACGATCTTCTGCAACTGCAGGTCCGGGTGCTTGGCGATGAGTTCGCTCGCGAGTTTGTCCGTCTCGCGCGATGCCGTGCCGTTGCCGATGGAAATCAGCTCCGCCTTCGTCTCACGCGCGATCCGCGCGAGCCTGGCGAGCGAACCGTCCCAGTCGCGGCGCGGCTCGTGGGGATAGATCGTGTCGGTGGCAAGCAGCTTGCCGGTGCGATCCACGACAGCCACCTTCACGCCCGTGCGCAAGCCCGGATCGAGGCCAATGACCGCCTTCGGGCCCGCGGGCGCGGCGAGCAGCAAGTCCTTCAGATTGCGCGCGAATACACGAATGGCCTCGTGCTCGGCTTCTTCGCGCAGTTGCGTGAGCAATTCGTTTTCGATATGCGGCTGCACCTTCACGCGCCAGCACCAGCGGCAGACGTCGGAAAGCCACTTGTCGGCGGCGCGGCTGCGGTTGGCGATGCCGAAGTGCTGCGCGATCATCGCTTCGCCCGGATGCGGCACCTGCGCATCGAGTTCTTCGCCGAGACCGAGCTTCACGGACAGCACACCGGCATTGCGGCCGCGGAACAGCGCGAGCGCGCGATGCGACGGCACCGTGCGGATGGTTTCGCTGTAGTCGTAATAATCGCGGAATTTCTCGCCTTCCTCGCCTTGCTTGCCGTCCACCACGCTCGACATGACGAGCCCCTGGTTGAACAGATAATCGCGCAGCTTGCCGAGAATCTCGGCTGTTTCCCCGAACTGCTCCGAGAGGATGTCGCGCGCGCCGTCGAGCGCGGCTTTCACGTCGGCGACGCCTTTTTCGGCATCGACGAACTTCGCTGCTTCGGCTTGCGGATTCAGCGTCGGATCGGCGAAAAGCGCCTGCGCGAGCGGGCCGAGCCCGGCTTCGCGGGCGATCTGCGCGCGCGTGCGGCGCTTCGGCTTATACGGCAGATAGAGGTCTTCGAGCACCTGCTTGCTGTCCGCGCCTTCGATCGCGCCGCGCAGTTCATCGGTCAGCTTGCCTTGCTCGTCGATGCTTTGCAGAATCGACGCACGCCGGTCCTCCAGTTCGCGCAGATACATCAGGCGCTCTTCGAGCGTGCGCAGTTGCGTGTCGTCGAGATTGCCGGTCACTTCCTTGCGATACCGGGCGATGAACGGGACAGTCGAGCCTTCGTCGAGAAGCTGCACGGCGGCGGCGACCTGGCGCGGCTGCACGGTGAGCTCGGTGGCAATGCGCTGTACGATCTTGAGTGCTACGGTTTCCGTCATGGTTCTGCGCTGTCTGCTGGCTCGTCGAGAAGCGGCGCTCGCGTGCATCTCAGGGCGCGCTGACGAGTGATGGGCCGGGTTGCTAGAGCTGGGCATTTTGCCATAAATGCCGGAGCGCTCCGGCGCGCGGTGATAGAATTTCGGGACCGCGCAAGCCCTTTTTCCACCTTCGCGCACCTGATTCCTTATCACGTTGCCGTTCATCAATTTGCTCAACTTCCGCCTTACAAGGGTCGCGCCGATGGCTGTGGCCGCATCGTCGCTATGTGTGCTTCTCGGCGTCGCGCCGCAGCACGGGATCGCGCAAACGGCAAAGCCGATCGACTCGACGACTTCCGTGAGCACGCGGCCGCTCGACGCATCTGCGGACGACGCGAAAACCACGGACGCCGCGCTGCGCTCCGGTTATGACCGGCGTCAGAAGGCGCTCGACCAGCGCACGTCGCAGAACGACTACCGCTACGGTGTGAAGCAGCACGATTGTTACGGCAAGTTCTTCGTGAATCATTGCCTCGATAGTGCGCGCACCGAAATGCGCGAGGCGCGCCAGCAGATTCGCGAGGAGCAGCTGGCACTCGACGACGAGCAGCGGGCCGAACGGGCGAAGGAGCGCGACCAGCAAACGGCGCTCAAGCAGGCGCAGTACGAAGCCGAAGCGCCGCAGCGCGCGGCCGACGAGAAGGCGAGTCAGCAGGCCTACGAGGACAAGCAGCGCCAGAACGCGCTTGCGGCCGCGCAGCGCAACGCCGAAGCGCCGCAGCGCTCCGCGAATCAGAAGGCATACGACCAGAAGCAGGCGGACTACCAGAAGAAGCTCGATGAAGCGCGCGCCCGCGGCGTGCAGGACGCGCAGGATCGTGAGCTGAAGGCGCAGCGCTACGAGCAGAAGCAGCAGGAAGCCGCGCAGCATCGCGCCGAGGTCGAGGCGCGCCAGAAGGAAGCGGCGCGCAAGCAGCAGGAAAAGGCGCAGCAGACGCAGCAGGAACAGTTGAAGCAGCAACAGCAGAAGCCAGGGCAGTAGAGCCGCGTCACGGCGATCGCAACTGTCTTGCGGTTGACCGGAGCGAGCACGAGCGCCGACTGTGGTCGACAGCTTTGCATGGGACGGGCGTAGGCGCTAAAGAGCCGACTCCCGTCGACAGCTTTTCATGGGACGGGCGTAGGGCGCTAAAGCGCCGACTCCCGTCGACAGCTTTGCATGGGACGGGCGCAGGGCGCTAAAGCGCCGACTCCCGTCGACAGCTTTGCATGGGACGGGCGTAGGCGCTAAAGCGCCAACTCCCGTCGACAGCTTTGCATGGGACGGGCGTAGGCGCTAAAGCGCCAACTCCCGTCGACAGGAGGCGAGCATGCAGCAGCGCTTGAACGCACCCCGACAACCCGCCGTGGATGCCACGCTCATCCGCGATCGCATCGCGCAGTTGCAGGACGAGCATCGCGGTCTGGACACGCTGATCGACAAGCTGTCCGGCATCGACGACCTCGAGCTGCGGCGCTTGAAAAAGCGCAAGCTCAAAGTAAAGGACACGATACTCCTGCTGCAGTTGCAGCTGGACACGGACCCGCACTGAGCCGCCTCATTGCCGCCGCAGAACCATGCACACCGGCGCGTCAGGCGGCCGGCAGCGTGGCGCATTGCACGAAACCCGCAGAATCCGCAGGATCTAGCTCCCTTTGAACTCTCCCGCCCACACTCCCCACTCCGCGGACGCGCCGCTTGCGCTGACGGACAAGCGCAACGTCGAACTCGACGCGATCTTCTCCGCCGAGGGCCTGCTCGCGCGCGCCATCGAGGGCTATCGGCCGCGCGCGTCGCAGATCGAAATGGCGCGCTCGGTCGCGGCGGCAATGGAAGCGTCCGGCCGCGCGATGCCCGAGCCCGCCATGTTCGAAGCGCAGCGCCGTCCCGCGCGCAAGCTCGGACCGTCGGACAAGCCTTACGCGCCGGACGAGCAGGAGTCCGCCGACGACCTCGGCATCGCGACCGCGAAATCCGCCATCGACGGCGGCGAAAACACGCTGATCGTCGAGGCCGGCACGGGCACCGGCAAGACCTACGCGTATCTCGTCCCGGCCATGCTGTGGGGCGGAAAGGTCATCGTCTCGACCGGCACGAAGCATCTGCAGGACCAGCTTTTTCAGCGCGACATCCCGACGGTGCGCGACGCGCTCGCCGTGCCGGTCTCCGTGGCAATGCTCAAGGGCCGCGCGAACTACCTCTGTCACTATTATCTGGAGCGGACCGCCGACAACGGCCGGCTGCCGTCGCGGCAGGACACGTCGCATTTGCAGGAGATCGTCCGTTTTGCAAAGATAACGCGCACCGGCGACAAGGCCGAACTCGCGAGCGTGCCCGAGAACTCGCCCGTCTGGCCGATGGTCACGTCCACGCGCGACAACTGCCTCGGCCAGGAATGCCCGCATTACAAGGATTGCTTCGTGATGCAGGCGCGCAAGGAGGCGCAGCAGGCGGATATCGTCGTGGTGAATCACCATCTGTTCTTCGCCGACGTGATGCTGCGCGACACCGGCATGGCCGAACTGCTGCCGATGGCCAACACCATCATCTTCGACGAAGCGCATCAGTTGCCCGAGACGGCGACGCTTTTCTTCGGCGAAACGCTCTCGACGACGCAACTGCTCGAACTCGCCCGCGATACCGTCGCCGAAGGCCTGAGCCACGCGCGCGACGCCGCGGACTGGACGAAGCTCGGCGCCGCGCTGGAACGCGCCGCGCGCGACCTGCGGCTCGCGTTCAAGGAAGACTCGGCGCGTTTTTCGATGGGTCAGCTTCCGGCGGGCCATCCGCTCTTCGACGCGCTCGATACGCTCGAGACGCATCTCGATGCGCTCGCGGCGGCGCTGTCGTCGCATGGGGAGCGAGCCGAATCCCTCCAGGCACTCGTGCGGCGCGCGCGCGAGTTACAGGATCTCCTCGCCGGCTGGACGACCCCGCCGACGCCGCTGGAACGGGCCGTCGTCACGGACGCAGACACCGCGCAGGAAGCCGCGAAGGGCGAGCCGAACGAAATGGTGCGCTGGATCGAAGTCTTCTCGCACACTGTTCAGTTGCATGAGACGCCGCTCTCTGTCGCGCCCATTTTCGCGAAGCAACGCGCGGGCGTGCCGCGAGCGTGGATTTTTACGTCGGCGACGCTGTCAGTGCGCGGCGACTTCACGCACTATGCGGCGCAGATGGGACTGAACGCCGGTCGTTCGATGACGCTTCCGAGTCCCTTCGACTATCCGGCGCAAGGGCTTTTGTACGTGCCGCGCAACTTGCCGCAGCCCTCGTCGCCGCAATTCACCGACGCTGTGTTCGAAGCGGCGCTGCCTGTCATCGAAGCGGCGGGCGGCGGCGTGTTCGTGCTGTGCACGACGCTGCGCGCGGTCGATCGCATCTCGACGCGCCTGCGCGATGTGATCGAGCGGCGCGGCTGGGACAATCCGCTGCTGGTTCAGGGCGATGCAAGCCGCACCGAATTGCTCGACCGTTTCCGGGCCTATGGCAACGCGATTCTCGTGGGTAGCCAGAGTTTCTGGGAAGGCGTCGACGTGCGTGGCGATGCACTGTCGCTCGTGGTCATCGACAAACTGCCGTTCGCGCCGCCCGACGACCCCGTGCTCGCTGCCCGACTCGACGCGCTCACGAAAAAAGGCCTGAGCCCGTTCGCCGTGCATCAGTTGCCGCAGGCGGTCATCACGTTGAAGCAGGGCGCGGGCCGTCTGATTCGCGCGGAGACGGATCGCGGGGTGCTGATGATCTGCGACACGCGCCTTGTCGACAAACCGTATGGACGGCGCATCTGGCAAAGCCTTCCGCCGTTCAAGCGCACGCGCGAACTCGACGTGGTGCGCGCGTTTTTCACCGATTCGCGCAGCTCGGCGGAAGACCTGGCGGAGTAGCCCGGTTCAGCACGAGCTTCGAATGTTCGCGACCGCCTGAGCGATCCGCGCGACGCTGTCGGCGGCGGGCGGCTGGCATTGTGTGGCGGAAGTCCCACCGGCCAGCGAGAGCTTCGCGCGCGTCGATTGTTTGCTGTAGCCGTTGCCGAAACTCGGCTGCGTGCGCTCCGCTGCGTGCGCTTCGGAAGGCCGCGCGTCTCCTGGCCCCGAGATGGTCTCTACGATGCGCGCGTTACTGATCGCGCCCGGCTTGATGCGGATGCCATTCGCCGTCAATACGCCGTTCAGCTCGGCCACCAACGGTTGCGCCAGTCCCTGCGATTGCAGCAGGCTCCGAAACTGCCGCATCGCTTGCACATCAGGCGCCGATTCACCCTCCACGTCGATACCCACGAAGCGCTGCAGCGCCATGCTGTCGATGAGCGCGTCCCCGCAATCGCGATCGGACAACCCGAACCAGCTCTGAACGAAGCAGATTCGCAGCATCCGCTCGACGTCCGCGGCAGGTAACGGATTGCTGTCCTTTAGCCGATGCGGCTCGACCATCGCACACAGGCTTGGCCACGGCAGCAGCGAGTCGATCGTGGCCAGGAATTCGTCGCGCTGCGTTCGCCTGGGCTCTGTTCTGGAATCCGCTCCGGAGCGGTCAGGGTTTGCCGCCAAACTTGTTTCTTGCAGAAAAAATGGACTTTTCATTGCTGTTTAATGCCTGCGCGCTACCTGAGGATTGCTAAATTTTGTTGCCAAAAAGCAATTACCCAGGCGAAAAAATAGGGCGGTCAGCCGCCCTTGCTGAAAGACCGGCGCGAGCGCCGGCCGTTCGATGTGTCGCCTACCAGATCTGATACCAAGGCTTTTCCGCACCCACGCGGCGCTTGCCGGTGACATACGGGCTGTCCGGGAACGTCGCGGCGAGCACGCGCTTGGTGTCGTCGGCGAGTTGCGGCTGATCGAGCCTCTGATACGAAAGCATCATGATGTGGAGCGCGTCTTCCGTCGCCGGCGCGTTCCTGTATTCGCGAATGGCGAGCTGCGCACGGTTGATTGCCGCCACATACGCGCCACGGCGATAGTAATAATCCGCGGCATGCACCTCATGCGACGCCAGCGCGTTCACGATATAGCGCATGCGCTGCGCGGCGTCCGGCGCGTATTTGCTTTGCGGATACTTGTCGACGACGGACTTGAACGCGTCATACGACTCGCGCAACGACTTCGGATCGCGCTCGCTCATGTCCTGGCCGGAGAAGCGGCCGAAGAGTCCGAGGTCGTCGTTGAAGTGGATCATGCCCTTCAGATAGTAGGCGTATGCGATATCTGGATGATCCGGATGCAGCCGGATGAAGCGGTCGATAGCCTGGTCTGCGGCGGCGGTTTCACTGTCCTTCCAGTCGCAATACGCAACATTGATCTGCGCCTGCTGCGCGAAGTGGCCGAACGGGTCGCGGCCTTCGAGGGCTTCGAAGTACTTCGCGCACTTCCCCCAGTCGCTGCCGGATAGCGCGTCCTGGGCCTCCGTATATAATTTGTTGTTATTCCACAGTGCCGTTTCGTCGGTCTTCTCGGGCAAGCCGTGGCAGGCCGCGACGATGGCGACACTGGCGGCCAGCGCCAGATACTTGATGGATTGCTGCATCGAATGATGAATGGTGTTGAAGGCTCGCATCAGTGCTTGCATTTCCTGGCTGATTCTAGCTGTATCCAGCTTTGTTTCCGGTGCAGTCTTTCCGCACGGCACGCCGTTCGGTCGATCGCAATGTTTCCCGGCCCGCAACGGTGAAGGCTGACGACTCGCGAATATGCGCGGTGCACCTGCTTACACTCGCTTGCACCTGCTCAGGTTTCCTTGCGTCGCTTTCAATCGCCTGCGCACCGCTTTGAAGCCGCTGCCGGCTTCCCGTTAATCTCGTCCAAATGACCCGCTCAAGTACTCGTCGTACCAAAGAACAACCCAAAGATTATAGCCCATGCGCCACGGGCGACGACTCGCGTTCGCCCGAATCCGAAGGCGGCGCGGACAAGGTTGCCGCCCCCGCGGACTGTCACGGCAGCACCGATGCCCCGCGCATCGCGCGTGTACCGGACGAACTCGCCGGCGACCGGCTCGACAAGGTGCTGGCGAAACTTTTCCCGGAATTCTCGCGCAGCCGTTTGCAGGGCTGGATCGAGGAAGGGCGCGTGCTCGTCGATGGCGCGAGCGCGAAGGTGCGCCAGCCGGTGCCGCTCGACGCGAGCATTTCGCTCGTCCCGGATCTGCTGCCCGAGCAGCTTGCGTTCACGCCCGAGCCGGTGCCGCTTTCCATCGTCCATGAAGACGAGGCGCTCGTCGTCATCGACAAGCCGGCGGGCATGGTCGTGCATCCCGCGGCCGGAAACTGGAGCGGCACGCTGCTCAACGGCCTGCTGTATCGGTACGGTGACGCCGCAGCCGGTTTGCCGCGCGCGGGCATCGTGCATCGGCTGGACAAGGAGACGTCGGGACTGATGGTCGTCGCGCGCACGCTCGAAGCGCAGACCGACCTCGTACGCCAGTTGCAGGCGCGCACGGTCAAGCGCCGCTACGTCGCGTTCGTCTGGGGCAACATGGCGGACGACGGCACCATCGACGCGCCCATCGGCCGCGATCCCCGCGAGCGCACGCGCATGGCCGTCGTGCAGAGCGCGGCGGGCAAGCCTGCGCGCACGCACTTTCGGACCATCGACCGGGCGACGTGGAAGGGCCAGCCCGTCAGCGCGATTCACTGCGATCTCGAAACCGGCCGCACGCACCAGATTCGCGTGCACTGCGCGCACGCCGGCCATCCGCTGCTGGGCGATCCGGTCTACGGACACGTGCGCGGCAGGCGCTCGGTGACGCCGCTGCCGAACGGCTTCGCGCGCCAGGCCCTGCATGCGTGGCGGCTCGGGCTGATTCATCCGCTGACCGGCAAGGACGTCCACTGGCGCGCCGACGTGCCGGAAGATCTCGCGACGCTCGCGGCGGAACTCGGATTCGGGCGTGAAGATAAGATCGAGTTCGATGATGACGGCCAATTTCCTCAGGTCTACGACGCAGACGAAGGCGACTGGGACGAAGACGACGATTACGAGGACGACGAAGCATGACCGAATCGAGATCCGAAGCCGAATCACAGGTTCGCGTTGCGCCGGCTCTGGACGGACGCCATTGCCTGTGGCCGCAATGGCGCGTGTCTTCACGCGTTCGCGCATTCGTGACGACGCGCGCGGGCGGCGTGAGCGCTGCGCCCTACGACGGCGGGGCGCCGGGAGCGGGCGGACTGAACCTCGGCCTTTCTACGGGCGATGCGCCGGATTGCGTCCATGAAAACCGCCGCCGCGCGCTCGCGCTGACGGGCGTGCGCGATGCCGCGTGGCTCGAGCAGGTTCACGGTACGCAAGTGGAAGACGCGCACGCCGTGATCGACGCTCGCGCGCGTGAGAACGCGGCGAACCCGGTGCGCGCGGACGCGAGCGTGACGGATCGCGCGGGCGTCGTGTGCGTCGTGATGACGGCGGATTGCCTGCCGGTGCTTTTCTGCGACGACGAAGGCCGCGCCGTCGGCGCCGCGCATGCGGGCTGGCGCGGACTGGCGGGCGGCATCGTTGAAAAGACGGGGGCGCGCGTCGCGGCAATGGCCGGCTCGCCGGCATCCACACTCAGCGCGTATCTCGGACCGGCGATCGGACCGTCGGCATTCGAAGTCGGCGAAGACGTGCTCGACGCGTTCGTCGCCGCCTGCGACGTCCGCCGTCGCGATGCGACCGCTGCCGCATTCGTCGCAACCGGCACGTCCGGTAAATATCTCGCGGATATTTATGCGCTCGCGCGTTTGCGCCTCGCCGATATCGGTCTCGACGCCGCGCGCATTCACGGCGGCACGCATTGCACGGTAACGGAAAAAGAGCGCTTTTATTCGTATCGGCGCGACCGCGTGACCGGCCGCATGGCGGCAATGATCTGGCTTGCCGATTAATTCGCCCCGCGTTCCTTGACGAACGCACGACCGTCCTGACAGCCGCGTTTTATTTCATGGGGAAAACGATAATGATAAAAACATCGCACTGCGGCAAAATCGGGACGAAGCATTGACATGCTTGACGCCCAAGCGCAAGAATGTTCCCGGAATGTGTTCAATCGGGCACGGCGTAGCAAGGGCGACTCTTGCCGCGCGCAAAAGGCGCACAAATTGCGCGCTGGTCTAGACAGCCCGGCAATGCCTGCATCAGCAATCAGTCTCGCGAGACTCAGAGGTCAAAGGCGGGTATGGCTTCCAAAACTTCTTCCTCATCTTCCCGCTCCAGTACAGCCGACAGCACAACGGCCCAGGCACCAGCCGACACGACAGGCGTACAGCAGGCGTTCGAGCAATGGTTAAACGCATGGCGCGCGGTGGCGGACCCCGCGCAGTGGGCGAAACTCACTCAACTGACAAATCGCGGCGCTGAGGGCACTGACGCGGCCGGCGCTTCGGGATCGGCTCCCGGTGGATTCGGCGGCATGCCTTTTCCGGGCTTCGGTGGATTCCCGGGCGGCTTTCCGGCCGGTTTTTCGGCCGCGTTCCCAACCGCGTTCCCCACCATCGCCAGCATGCCGCAGATGCCCGACATCACGAAGATGAACGGCCTCGCGGAATTCGCCAAGCTGGCGAGCAGCATGCCGGGCTTTGGCGCGGCGATGCAGGGCTTGCCGACCCTGCCCAAGATTCCGACCGCGGCTATCGCGCCGGATCGCCTGCATCAATTGCAAAGCGATTACACGCGGGATGTCACGGAGCTTCTGAAGCAGGCAACCGCACAGAGCATCGACGCAACCACGCTGAAGGACCGGCGCTTCAAGGACAACGCGTGGCAATCGACGCCCGCGTTCGCATTCACCGCCGCGTGGTATCTGCTGAACGCGCGCTATCTGCAGGAACTGGCGGACGCCATTCAGAGCGATCCCAAAACGCGCGAGCGCATTCGCTTCACCGTCCAGCAATGGGCGGCGGCGGCTGCGCCCAGCAACTACCTCGCGTTCAATCCCGAGGCTCAGAAGGCGCTCATCGAGAGCAAGGGCGAAAGCCTGCGCCAGGGCATGATGAATCTGCTGGGCGACATGCAGCGCGGCAAAATCTCGCAGTCGGACGAATCGGGCTTCGTGGTCGGCAAGAATATCGCGTCGACGGAAGGCTCGGTCGTGTACGAGAACGAGCTGGTGCAACTCATCCAGTACAAGCCGCTCGCGCCGAAGGTCTATGCGCGCCCGTTGCTGATCGTGCCGCCGTGCATCAACAAATTCTATATTCTCGACCTTTCGCCGGAAGGCTCGCTCGTGCGTTATGCGCTCGAATCGGGCCAGCAGGTGTTCATTCTGTCGTGGCGCAACGCGGACCAGTCGATCGCTGACAAGACCTGGGACGACTACGTCGATCAGGGCGTGATCGAGACCATGAGCGTCGTGAAGGGCATCACCGGCGCGGACAAGCTCAACACGCTCGGCTTCTGCATCGGCGGGACGCTGCTCGCGACCGCGCTCGTGGTGGAGAAGGCGCGCGGCAACGAGCCGGCAGCATCCATGACCCTGCTCACGTCGATGCTCGACTTCACCGACACCGGCGTGCTCGACGTCTTCGTCGACGAGGCACACGTGCAAATGCGCGAACAGGCCATCGGCGGGAAGAACGGCGCGCCGGCCGGACTCATGCGCGGCATCGAGTTCGCCAACACGTTCTCGTATCTGCGCCCGAACGACCTGGTCTGGAACTACGTCGTCGACAACTATCTGAAGGGCCGCACGCCGCAAGCGTTCGATCTGCTGTTCTGGAACAGCGATTCGACCAATCTGCCCGGCCCGATGTGCGTCTGGTATCTGCGCAACACGTATCTGGAAAACAGGCTGCGCGAACCCGGCGCGGTGACCGTGCTCGGCGTGCCCGTGGACTTGTCGACCATCACGACGCCGACATTCATCTACGGATCACGCGAAGACCATATCGTGCCGTGGAAGTCGGCGTATGCGTCCGCGCCGCTGTTGTCCGGGCCGCAGACTTTCGTGCTCGGCGCATCGGGACACATTGCGGGCGTCATCAATCCGCCGTCGAAGAACAAGCGCAGCTTCTGGATGCTCGACAGCAACGCCGAGCGTCTGCCCGATAGTCCCGACGCCTGGTTCGACGCCGCGAGCGAACACCCGGGCAGTTGGTGGCCGACGTGGGCCGAGTGGCTCGCGAAGCATTCGGGCGACGAGCAGAAGGCGAACGCATCGCCCGGCTCGAAGGATTATCCTGTGATCGAGGCGGCGCCGGGCCGCTATGTCATGCAGCGCGACAGTTGAACGGCGCCGGAAAGCAAGTTGGACATGCGCCATACCCATAGCGCATTGGTCCTGATGAACGCCTTAACATTCGATGCCAGAGGAAACTGAAATGACTGACGTAGTGATCGTATCGGCCGCGCGGACAGCGGTCGGCAAGTTCGGCGGCTCGCTGGCGAAAATTCCGGCACCGGAGTTGGGCGCAACGGTGATTCGCGCGGTGCTGGAGCGCGCGGGCGTGAAGCCGGAGCAGGTGAGCGAAGTCATCCTGGGGCAGGTGCTGACGGCGGGCTCGGGCCAGAACCCGGCGCGCCAGTCGGTGATCAAGGCGGGCCTGCCGGACATGGTGCCCGGCATGACGATCAACAAGGTCTGCGGCTCGGGCCTCAAGGCGGTGATGCTCGCGGCGAACGCGATCATCGCGGGCGATGCGGAGATCGTGATCGCGGGCGGTCAGGAAAACATGAGCGCCGCGCCGCACGTGCTGCCGGGTTCGCGCGACGGCTTTCGCATGGGCGATGCCAAACTGATCGACTCGATGATCGTCGACGGTCTATGGGACGTGTACAACAACTACCACATGGGCACGACGGCGGAAAACGTCGCGAGGGAATACGGCATCACGCGTGAAGAGCAGGACAGGTTCGCGGCGCTGTCGCAGAACAAGGCTGAAGCCGCACAGAAGGCGGGCCGTTTCGACGATGAAATCGTGCCGGTCGCGATTCCCCAGCGCAAAGGCGAGCCGCTGCAATTCACCACCGACGAATTCGTGCGTCATGGCGTGACCGCCGAAGCGCTGTCGAGCCTGAGACCCGCGTTCTCGAAGGAAGGCACGGTCACCGCGGCGAACGCGTCGGGCATCAATGACGGCGCGGCGGCTGTCGTCGTGATGTCGGCGAAGAAGGCCGAAGCGCTCGGCCTGACGCCGCTTGCGCGCATCAAGGCGTATGCGAACGCGGGTGTCGATCCGAAAGTGATGGGCATGGGCCCGGTGCCGGCCTCGAAGCGCTGTCTGGAGCGCGCGGGCTGGAGCGTGAACGATCTGGACCTGATGGAGATCAACGAAGCGTTTGCCGCGCAGGCGCTCGCGGTGCATAAGCAGATGGGCTGGGATCAGTCGAAGATCAACGTGAACGGCGGGGCGATCGCGATCGGGCATCCGATTGGCGCATCGGGCTGCCGTATCCTCGTGACGCTGCTGCACGAGATGCAAAAGCGCGATGCGAAGCGCGGATTGGCGTCGCTGTGCATCGGCGGCGGCATGGGCGTCGCGCTGGCGCTCGAGCGTCCCTGATCGACGTAATCGAGGCGACGGACGCAATAGATAGAGGTCGTGCAACGGAAGGGACAAGCGGGCGGCGCCGTCGGGCGCGCTCCGCATAACGAAAAGGAGTCGAGCATGACGAAGCGCGTAGCGTATGTAACCGGCGGGATGGGCGGCATCGGCACCAGCATTTGCCAGCGCCTGCTCAAGGATGGCTTCACGGTCGTCGCGGGCTGCGGCCCGAACTCTCCGCGCCGGGTGAAATGGCTCGAAGAACAGAAGGCGCGCGGCTTCGACTTCATCGCGTCGGAAGGCAACGTGGGCGATTGGGAATCGACCAAGAACGCGTTCGACAAGGTCAAGTCGGAGGTCGGCGAGGTCGACGTGCTGGTCAACAACGCGGGCATCACGCGCGATGTCGTGTTCCGCAAGATGACGCACGAAGACTGGACCGCGGTCATCGACACGAACCTGACGAGCCTCTTCAATGTCACGAAGCAGGTGATCGACGGCATGGTCGAGCGTGGCTGGGGACGCGTCATCAATATTTCGTCGGTGAACGGGCAGAAAGGCCAGTTCGGCCAGACGAACTATTCGACGGCGAAGGCCGGCATTCACGGCTTCACGATGGCGCTCGCGCAGGAAGTGGCGACCAAGGGCGTGACGGTCAACACGGTCTCGCCGGGCTACATCGGCACGGACATGGTCAAGTCGATCCGGCCGGAAGTCCTCGAAAAGATCGTCGCGACCATTCCGGTTCGGCGACTGGGCACGCCGGACGAGATCGGTTCGATCGTCGCGTGGCTCGCGTCGGAAGAGTCGGGTTTTTCGACCGGCGCGGACTTTTCGCTCAATGGCGGGCTGCATATGGGCTGACGGGCTGCGGCTGCCGGCGGGCGCATGGGGCGCTGCGCCGGCGAGCCGCTGCTTGCCGGAAACATCAACGATGCGGCGAACCGGCAGCAACGCTCTTTTGCGACAACGCAAGACATGCTCGCTGCCGTCGCAGTAAAGTCTTGCGTTTAAAGGCGTTCAATGACCACCACGACTACTACAAAGAAATCCGCCGAACGGCTCATAAAAAAATACCCAAATCGTCGGCTCTATGACACGGAGACGAGCACCTACATCACGTTGTCCGATGTGAAGCAGCTCGTGCTCGATCAGGAAGACTTCAAGGTGCTGGACGCCAAGTCCAGCGACGACCTGACGCGCGCCATCCTCCTGCAGATCATTCTGGAAGAAGAGAGCGGCGGCTTGCCGATGTTTTCATCGGTGATGCTCTCGCAGATCATCCGCTTCTACGGCCACGCCATGCAGGGCATGATGGGCACGTACCTGGAGAAGAACATCCAGGCATTCATCGACATCCAGCAGAAGCTGACCGAGCAAAGCAAGGGCATCTACGACGGCAACGCGCTCAATCCCGAAGTCTGGTCGCAGTTCATGAACATGCAGGCCCCGATGATGCAGGGCATGATGACGAGTTACATCGAACAGTCGAAGAACATGTTCGTGCAGATGCAGGAGCAGATGCAGAATCAGGCGAAGACGATGTTCAACACGTTTCCGTTTCCGACGCCGACAGGGCCGTCTGCGGAGAAGAAGTAACGGCGGTCGGGCGCCTGACTGCGGCTTATGCCCACGCGGGACGTCCTCCAAGGATTCGACGGGCCTGGCGCCGAGCCGCTCGTGGCCGCCGCCTCGAAGCGCCCGGTATCGCCCGGTAGCGCTGGTGTCGCCCGGGGTAAAATACGGGATTGGCCTCGTGCGTCCGGCGACGCCCCTCACCCGACCGTCCCCCGTGAAAAATTCCCAAGAATCAATCGTCAGTAGCAATTCCGCGCCGAAGATCGGCATCGTCAGCCTCGGCTGCCCGAAAGCCCTCGTCGATTCCGAGCAGATCATCACCCAGTTGCGCGCCGAAGGTTACGAAATTTCCGGCAGCTATGACGGCGCGGATCTCGTCGTCGTCAACACGTGCGGCTTCATCGATGAAGCCGTCCAGGAAAGCCTCGACGCCATCGGCGAGGCGCTCCACGAAAACGGCAAGGTGATCGTCACCGGCTGCCTTGGCGCAAAAAAGAGCGCGAGCGGCACGGGTCTCATCGAGGAAGTGCATCCGAAGGTGCTCGCCGTGACGGGCCCGCACGCCACCAACGAAGTAATGAACGCGGTTCACCTGCATCTGCCGAAGCCGCACGATCCGTTCGTCGATCTCGTGCCGCCCGCCGGCATCAAGCTCACGCCGCGCCACTACGCGTATCTCAAAATTTCCGAAGGCTGCAATCATCGTTGCAGCTTCTGCATCATCCCGTCGATGCGCGGCGACCTCGTTTCGCGCCCCGTCGCCGAAGTCATGCTCGAAGCCGAGAATCTTTTCAAATCGGGCGTGAAGGAACTGCTGGTCATCTCCCAGGACACGAGCGCCTACGGCGTCGATGTCAAATACCGCACGGGCTTCTGGAACGGCAAGCCGCTCAAGACGCGCATGACCGAACTCGTCGGCGCGCTCGGCGAACTCGCCGCGCAATACGGCGCGTGGGTGCGCCTGCATTATGTGTATCCGTATCCGAGCGTCGACGAAGTCATTCCGATGATGGCCGAAGGGCCGCTCAGAGGCCACGTGCTGCCTTATCTCGACGTGCCGTTCCAGCACGCGCATCCTGAAGTGCTGAAGCGCATGAAGCGCCCGGCCAACGCCGAGAAGGTGCTCGAGCGCGTGCAGACGTGGCGCGAGATTTGTCCGGACCTGACCATTCGCAGCACGTTCATCGCGGGCTTTCCGGGCGAAACGGAAGCGCAGTTCCAGACGCTGCTCGACTTCATCGAGGAAGCGGATCTGGATCGCGTCGGCTGCTTCGCGTACTCGCCGGTGGAAGGCGCAAGCGCGAACGAACTCGACGGTGCGCTGCCCGACGAAGTGCGCGAGGAACGCCGCGCACGCTTCATGGAACTGGCGGAAGAACTTTCGGCCAGACGCATGAAGAAAAAGGTCGGCAAGACGCTGAAAGTGCTGGTGGATGAAATCAGCGCGGAAGGCGGCGTCGGGCGCACGGCGGCGGATGCGCCGGAGATCGACGGCGTCGTGTACGTCGCGCCGCCTGCGAAGGCGTCGAAGCGCTACAAGGCGGGCGACTTCGTGTGGGTGAAGATCAGCGGCGCGGACGGCCACGATCTCTGGGGCGAGGTCTGAACCATGACGCCGCAGACCCCGCACATTCTCGCGCTCGGCGAGGCGATGATCGAGTTCAATCAGTCGACGCGCAACGAGCCCAACTATCTGCAAGGCTTCGGCGGCGACGTGTCGAACTTTCTGATCGCGGCGGCGCGGCAAGGCGCGGCGACAGGCTTCGTGTCCGCGGTCGGCGACGACCATTTCGGGCAACTGCTGCTCGATCTGTGGCGCGCTGAAAACGTCGATATATCGGCCGTGCGCGTCGATCCGAACGCGCCCACGGGTGTCTATTTCGTCTCGCATGGCGCGAGCGGGCACCGGTTCGACTATCTGCGCGCGGGGTCGGCGGCGAGCCGCTATGCGCCGTCGCATCTGCCGCTCGACGCCATCGCGGCGGCCAGGGTCGTGCATCTGTCGGGCATCAGCCTCGCAATCGGCGTCTCGGCCTGCGACGCCGCGTTCGCCGCCATCGAGCACGCGCGCGCGCACGGCGTGAAGGTCAGCTTCGACACGAACCTGCGCCTGAAGCTGTGGCCGCTCGCGCGCGCCCGCGCGGTGATGCTCGAAGCGATCCGCGTGAGCGACATCTGCCTGCCAAGCTGGGACGACGTCACCGTGCTGACCGGCCACGAGGACAAGGACGCCATCGTCGACGCATTGCTTGCGCTCGGTCCGAAAATCGTCGCGTTGAAGCTCGGCAAGGAAGGTGCGTACATCGCGACGCCTGACGAGCGGCGCGTGGTGCCGGGGCGCGCCGTGAATGCGGTCGATGCCACCGGCGCGGGCGACTGTTTCGGCGGCGCTTTTATCACGCGGATCGTCGCGGGTGACGATCCTTTCACGGCGGCGAAGTACGCGAACGTCGCGGCGGCCTTGTCGACGCAAGGCTTCGGCGCGGTCGCCCCGATTCCCGGCAAGGCCGCAGTCGAACGCGCGCTCGCCGAATGAATGCAGGCACATCGGATCAACCATAAAAGGGGACGAGACATGCAGCGAGAAGTGGTGGTAGTAAGCGGCGTGCGTACGGCAATCGGCGATTTCGGCGGCGCGCTCAAAGATTTCACGCCGACCGATCTGGGCGCGCGCATCGTGCGCGAGGCGCTTTCCCGCGCGCGCGTACAGGGCGATGAAGTCGGCCATGTCGTGTTCGGCAACGTGATTCAGACCGAGCCGCGCGACCTGTACCTCGCGCGCGTCGCCGCGCTGGATGGCGGCGTCTCGCAGCACGCGCCCGCGCTCACCGTCAACCGCCTGTGCGGCTCGGGCTTGCAGGCAATCGTCTCGGCGTCGCAGGCCATTCTTCTTGGCGATGCCGACATCGCCATCGGCGGCGGCGCCGAGAGCATGAGCCGCGCGCCGTACCTGATGCCCGCCGCGCGCTTCGGCCAGCGCATGGGCGACGCACGCGTCGTCGACATGATGCTCGGCGCGCTCAACGATCCGTTCGACAAAATTCACATGGGCGTGACCGCCGAAAACGTCGCGACCAGGTACGGCATCACGCGCGAGGCGCAGGACGCGCTCGCGCTCGAATCGCATCGGCGCGCGGCGAGAGCGATCGAAGCTGGCTACTTCAGGGAGCAGATTCTGCCGATTACACTTGCATCGAAGAAGGGCGACGCCGTCTTCGATCGCGACGAGCATGTGCGGATGAACGCCACGGCGGAAGACTTCGGCAAGTTGAAGCCCGTTTTCGCAAAGGAAAACGGCACGGTGACGGCGGGCAACGCGTCGGGCATCAACGACGCGGCGGCGGCCGTCGTGCTGATGGAGCGCGGTGTCGCCGAGAAGCGCGGCGTGCAGCCGCTCGCGCGCCTCGTCGCGTATGCGCACGCGGGCGTCGATCCGAAGATCATGGGCATCGGCCCGGTGCCGGCCACGCAAAAGGCGCTGGAGCGCGCGGGGCTTACCGTCGACGATCTCGACGTGATCGAAGCGAACGAAGCGTTCGCGGCGCAAGCGTGCGCGGTTACGCAGGAGCTGAGGCTCGACCCCGCGAAGGTCAATCCGAACGGCTCGGGCATTTCGCTCGGGCATCCGATCGGCGCGACCGGCGCGCTCATCACCGTGAAGGCGCTGTACGAACTGCAGCGAATCGGCGGACGCTACGCGCTCGTGACGATGTGCATCGGCGGCGGGCAGGGCATCGCGGCGATTTTCGAGCGCATCTGAAGTGGGCATCGAAGGAAGAAGCATGAACGAAGCTACGAAGCGGCCGCGTTCCCCGGCCGCGCTGACGATGATCGCGGCTGCGTCGGCGCTGCTCGCGCTCGCGGGGTGCAATTCGCCCATGCCGCGCGATCCCTCGACGGCGGAGGCGCCCGCCAGCGCCAGAACGGGCGAATCCTACGGCGCGGACCGCGCGATTCAGACGCTCGCGCTGCCGCCGCAAAAGCCGCTGACGCCGAATCCAGAATATGCCCGCTTTCCGCGCTATGTCGGCACGCTCGGCGGCAAGCAGATCGAGATGAAGCTCGGCGCGAAAACCGACGAGCCTTCCGGCGTGCATGGCGAGTATCGCTTCGCCGGCAGCCCGTCGGTGATTCTCGTGGCGGGCGATCGCGACGGCGAGACGCTCGAAATCGAGGAATCGAACGACGGCACGCATATCACCGGCAACTGGGTCGGCAAGTTCGAGGCGGACGGCAGCGTGTCCGGCGAGCGCATGGACCCGAACGATTCCAACGCGCAGCCGTTCGAATTGCGGCCTGCGGTGGCCGGCGCGACGTTGCCGCGCGCGCCTGCCGCGCCTTCGCTGGAGCCGCCGCCTCCCGCGCCACGGCCTAACGCTGTCGGTGGCACGAGCAACGTGATCATCGGCGAGTAGGGTGTTCTGCCGGACAAACGGCGCCGCCGTCGCAACGGCGGCGCTTCTTTTTTATCATCATCGCTAGTAACGTCATGACCGATTTCAGCAGCAAGGACCGCGACCTGCAAACGCGCATCGTGCAGCCCGAGGACCGCATCACGCCCGGCTTCGAGTCGTTCGCGGTGCCGGTGGCGCGGGCATCGACGGTCGTGTTCCCCGACCTGGCGACAATGCGCTCGCTCGTCTGGAGCGACGATTCCAGGTGGCGCTACGGACTGCACGGCACGCCGACGACCATCGCGCTCGCGCAACGGCTTGCCGCGATCGAAGGCGGCGAACACGCGCTCTTGCAGCCGTCGGGCCTCGCCGCGATCTCGAACGTGTACTTCGGCCTCGTCAAGGCGGGCGATCATGTGCTGATCCCGGACAATGCGTATTCGCCGAACCGTGAGCACGCTGACTGGCTCGCCTCCGATTTCGGCCTCGAAGTCACTTATTACGATCCGATGACCGGCGCGGGCATCGCCGATTCGATTCGTCCGAACACGAAGCTCATCTGGCTCGAAGCGCCGGGTTCGGTCACGATGGAAGTGCAGGACGTCCCGGCCATCGTCGCGGCGGCGCGCGCACGCGGCATCGTGACGGCCATCGACAATACGTATTCCGCAGGGCTGGCGTTCAAGCCGTTCGAGCACGGCGTCGACATCTCGGTGCAGGCGCTGACGAAGTACCAGTCGGGCGGCAGCGACATCCTGATGGGCGCGGCGATCACGCGCGATATCGAACTGCACAAGAAGCTCAAGCGCGCTCGCATGCGGCTGGGCGTGGGTGTCTCCGCGGACGATGCATCGCTCGTGCTGCGCAGCCTGCCGTCGATGAAACTGCGCTACGAGGCTCACGACCGCTCGGCGCTCGCACTTGCGCGCTGGCTCAAGACGCGGCCGGAAATTGCGGCCGTGCTGCATCCGGCGCTCGAAGACTGTCCGGGCCATGCGTTCTTCGAGCGCGATTTCGCGGGCGGCGCGGGCGGCCTGTTCTCGATTGTCTTCGATGCCCGCTACAGCGCGGCCCGGATCGATGCCTTCGTCGAGGCGCTCGAACTGTTCGCGATCGGCTGGAGCTGGGGCGGCGCGCATAGCCTCGCGATGCCGTACAACGTGCGTTCGATGCGCACGGCCTCCCAGTGGCCGCACGAAGGCGTGCTCGTGCGTCTTTATATCGGGCTGGAAGACGAGGCCGACTTGCGCGCGGATATCGAAGCCGCGCTCGGCAAAGCGCTCGCCTGAGGCCGCGTCCGCCGTCAGAAGAGCCGCAGCAGCGCGTCGAGCCCGACGAAGTTGAACGCGACGCTCGCCGCCTGCCGCACGACCGGCTTCGCGCGAAACGCCACTGAAAGTCCCGCTTCGGCCATCATCTTCAGATCGTTCGAGCCGTCGCCCATCGCGATGGCGCGCTTCGGATCGATGCCAATCTTCGCGCACGTCTCCCGAAGCGTGCGCGCTTTCACGTCCGCATTCACGATCTCGCCGATTACCTTTCCGGTCAGCTTGCCATCGACGATTTCGAGCGTATTCGCGAGCGTGTAATCGAGGCCGAGGCGCGCTTTCAGCCGCTCGGTGAAGAACGTGAATCCGCCCGATACGAGCAGCGTCCTGAGCCCGGCCGCGCGTGCGCCTTCGAGCATGCGTTCCACGCCCGGCGACAGACGCAGGCGTTCTTCATAGACACGCTCGAGCGCGCTCGCATCGAGACCCGCGAGCAGCGCGACGCGGCGCGTGAGGCTCTCGTTGAAGTCCTTGATCTCGCCGCGCATCGACGCTTCCGTGATCGCCGCAACCTCCGCCTTCAGCCCGCAAAAATCCGCGATCTCGTCGATGCATTCGATCGTGATGAGCGTCGAATCCATGTCCATCGCGACGAGGCCGAAGTCTGAAAGCTGCGCCTCGGGATCGACGTACGCGTAGTCGAGCGCGTGCGTGCCGCAGTACGCGTCGATGTCGGGGCGCTGGAGCGGGTCCGCATCGAGGAGCCGGACGAGCGCATCGTCGATACGCGTGGTGCCGTGCGAGCGGGCGAGGGCGGCGAGCGGCTTCAGATGCGAATCGGCGATCGGGGCGGGGCTTTGAATGACGAGATTCATCGAAGGCGAATGGGAATGATTGCGCGGGGAAGCGATATTGTACGGGCGGGGGTGCCGCATGCGGACGGGCCCAACACGCGCTACCGCATGACCCGCCCCGGCTCCAGGTCCCAATAAGGCGGTTCGCCGAAACGCCCGGCGAGAAATTCGATGAACGCCATCGTCTTCGGCGGCACGAACGCGCGGCTCGGATACACCGCCCAGATCGCAACGGTCTGCGCCAGCGGATAGTCGTCCAGCACGGTTACGAGTTCTCCGCTCGCCAGCAGCGGCGCCACGCTCCACGTCGATTTGAGCCCGATGCCGATGCCCGCCGCGAGCGCATCGCGGATCACTTCGCCGTTGTCCGTCACGAGCCGGCCGGACACGCGCACGTCGATGATGCCTGTCGGCGTGACGAAGCTCCAGTCGCGCTGATCCGCGAGGATCACGCATTCGTGCTGCGCGAGGTCCGCGGGATGGCGCGGCGTGCCGTGTCTGCTGAGATAGGCCGGCGACGCACACAGCACGCGGCGATTGCTCGCGAGCTTGCGCGCGACCAGCGTCGAGTCCTTCAGCGCGCCGATCCTCACGGCGAGGTCGATACCTTCATCGAC
>Ga0308174_10000203_pt1 | contig 23960 bp, 23 predicted proteins | sample PhyPR2_FD_203894 | JGI IMG/M metagenome (GOLD analysis project Ga0308174, IMG submission 203894) | Soil microbial communities from UC Gill Tract Community Farm, Albany, California, United States - DLSLS.P.R2 | ecosystem: Environmental > Terrestrial > Soil > Agricultural land | place: USA... | reverse complement strand
CATCGCGAGCGTCTGCTGCTTCATTGTCTTTTGCCTTTCTCGTTGCTTGTGCGCTCTATAACGCTTGACACGCACAAGCGGTGGACTTAATCAGCATTGCCTTAGATCGTCGCTTGTCTGCGCAGACGCCGCGCCCGAAGCGGCGACGATGACTGCGGCGATAACCGCCACCGGAAGAAGCAAAGCTGCGCGCCGTTTCATTTTCATGTCACTGGATCCTTGCCGAGGTTGGTACTGCCAAGCGTTCAATATCACTTTGCCGTGACCCTGCAAAGCGAATTGCGCCATGCGGCTCGTCGGCTTGGGCGGCCTGGGCGACTTGTGGAAGATCGTCGATCCGGCCGTCATCTGCCCCGAGCGGCGCGGCCTACGGCGCGATTTTCGGCGAACCGGTAGAATCGGCTGCTCGGCGGCAAGCGCGATCCACGCGTGTTGCCGCCGCTTCTTCGTTTCCGCGGCAACCATCCAGCACGGGGCGGAAGTAAGGCGCCGAAGCGCCGACTTCGTCCGACAGGGGCGCTATGCGACGTTCGGCATTTTTCATCCGTTTCATCGGTATTGGCGTTCTGTTCCATCTTTATGTCGGCGTGCGGCTCATTCCGGCCGCGCCGGTCGGCATGCCGCTCAAGGTGCTCGCGGCCCTGTTGCTCGTGGCCTCGCTGATCCTCATTCCGCTCGGGATGATGGCGCGAAACATCGAAGCGCAGCCGCTCTCCGACCGTCTCGCCTGGTTCGGGCTCACCGCGCTCGGCCTCTTTTCTTCGCTGCTTTTGCTGACGTTCGCGCGGGATTTGATGCTGTTCGGCGTGCATCTCGCCGACTGGCTGCGCGGCGTGCCGGTCGGCTCCCCCGCGCTCGTTGCCCAGAGCGCGCTCGCCGTGCCGCTGCTCGCGGTGCTGCTGTCCGCGATTGGCTTTTACAACGCGCGACGGCGAGCGCCGGTCGTGAGCGTCGACGTGCCGATCGACAACCTGCCCGCCGCGCTCGACGGCTTCACCATCGTGCAGATCAGCGACATCCACGTTGGCCCGACGATCAAGCGGCCTTACGTCGAGCGCATCGTCGCGGCGGTCAATGCGCTCAATCCCGACGTGATCGCAGTGACCGGCGACGTGGTCGACGGTGCGGTGCCTCATCTGGCGGATCACACGCGCCCGCTCGCGGACCTGAGGGCGCGGCACGGCGCGTTCCTCGTCACCGGCAATCACGAGTATTACGCGGGCGCCGACAAGTGGATCGCCGAATTCCGGCGGCTTGGGCTCACGGTGCTGCTCAATCAGCATGTGGTTCTGGATCACAACGGCGCGCGAGCCGTGATTGCCGGCGTCACCGATTACAGCGCGGGCAGCTTCGACCCCGCGCATCACAGCGATCCAGCGAAAGCCATCCACGGCGCACCCGCCGACGCCGCCGTGCGCGTGCTGCTTGCTCATCAGCCGCGCAGCGCACCGGCGGCGGCCGAAGCCGGGTTCACGTTGCAACTTTCGGGACACACGCACGGCGGTCAGTTTCTGCCGTGGAATTTCTTCGTGCGCTTGCAGCAGCCGTTCGTCGCGGGGCTCGAGAAGTTGAACGGCCTCTGGATCTACACGAGTCGCGGCACAGGATATTGGGGTCCGCCGAAGCGGCTTGGCGCGCCTTCGGAGATCACGCGGGTTCGGCTCGTCCCGGCGATTGCCTGAGACGGGTAACAGAAAAGCAAGGACGACTGAGGAAAGTGGACGCGCGGCGATGCGCGCGTCCGGCGCTTCGGGCAAGCGCGACGTCCGGACACGGGAATGAACGGACGCCCTTCGTCAGCGAGCGGGATCTCACCGGCGAAGAACCGATAAGTTAAAGAAGCGCGAGCTTCCTATCCAGTAGAAATTTCTTAAATCTTTGCGGTACTGATCGATTCTCCTCGCACTTTTGCCTAACGTCAAAGGTCGACCGTGACGGTCATCGCTAAGCAAGCGCCGCAAGAACCTGCGCTGTCGACCGAATCCGTCCGATGCGCGGAAATATGAAGCGGCACGTCGACGCATGCGTTTCCGCGTGCAGGTCGCTCATCGCGTCTTCAACGAATATCTGCTGATAGCCATGCTCGTACGCGGAGCGAGCGGTCGATTCCACGCCGATATGCGTCGCGATGCCGCCGAGCACGATGGTACCGATGCCCCGCCGCCGTAGCTGCAAGTCGAGATCCGTGCCGTAAAACGCGCCCCACTGCCGCTTCGTGATGACGATGTCCGATGCCTGCACGTCCAGTTCCGGGCACAAGTCCGACCAGCCTGCCGGTTCAGTGGCGTGCGCGGCAAAGCCTGCGTCGGTGATTGGCCGCAAGCCGCCCGGCCCGGCCGGAAACGCGACCTTCACGAGCACGACGAGCGCATCGAGCGAGCGGAAGCCGTCCGCGAGAAGACGCGCATTGGCCAGCACGCTCGCGGCGCTGTTCGGTTGCACTGGCATGGCGGCGATGCCGGCCTGGAGGTCGATGAGCACGAGCGCGGTTTTTCGTGCATCGAGCTGGAATAGGGATGCGTTCATGGCGGTCTGCGATCAACCCCGCCGGAAGACAAGGGCCGCGCCGTTCACGCAGTAACGCAGACCCGTTGGTTTCGGGCCATCGTCGAATACGTGACCCAGATGGCCGCCGCAACGGCGGCAATGCACTTCGTTCGGCAACGTAATGGACGACGCGCTCGCCTGCGTGGCGACGGCGCCATCAAGCGGCATCCAGAAACTGGGCCAGCCGGTGCCACTCTCGAATTTCGAATCGGACGAAAACAGCGGCAGCCCGCAGCCCGCGCACGCGAAGGTTCCGCGACGACGTTCAGCGAGCAACGGACTCGTGAATGGCGGCTCTGTCGCCCCGCGCCGCAACACTCGATATTGCTGCGGGGACAAGCACCGCCGCCAATGCGTCCGGGTGTACTCGACCTCGAACGGCGCGAGCCGTCCCGAATCCGTATTAGCCAGCGCGCCGCGCCACGGTGCGACACCGCCCGCCAGCGTCGCGGCCATCGCGCCGAGAAAATTACGTTTCGTGCGTCTGATGATTTTCATCGTATGAACGCTCTCCCGCTTCTCGCCACTCGGCCCGGCCGTTTGCTACGCCTTTAGCCGATACCCGGTCCTGAAAATCCACGCGACGATCGCGATAAAGACCGCCAGAAACACGATCGTCATTGCAAAGCTTATGCCGACTCCCACGTCCGCGAGGCCGTAAAAACTCCAGCGGAATCCGCTGATGAGATAAACCACCGGATTGAAGAGCGCCACCGTTTTCCAGAACGGCGGCAGGATGTTGATCGAGTAGAAGCTGCCGCCGAGAAACGTGAGCGGCGTCACGATCAGGAGCGGAATGATCTGCAGCTTCTCAAAGCCGTCCGCCCATATCCCGATGATGAACCCGAGCAAGCTGAACGTGACGGACGTCAGCAGCAGGAAGACGATCATCCAGACCGGATGGTCGATGCGCAACGGGACGAAGAGCCGCGCGGTCGCCAGGATGATGAGCCCGAGGAGAATGGACTTCGTCGCCGCCGCGCCGACATAGCTGATGACGAGTTCGAGGTACGACACCGGCGCTGACAACAACTCGTAGATGGTGCCGGTAAACCTCGGGAAGTAGATTCCGAACGACGCATTCGCGATGCTTTGCGTCAGCAGCGACAACATGACGAGCCCCGGCACGATAAACGCGCCGTAGCTGATGCCGTCCACTTGCGGAATGCGCGTGCCAATGGCCGCGCCGAACACGACGAAATAGAGCGATGTGGAGATAACCGGCGACACGATGCTTTGCATCAGCGTGCGCCCGGCGCGCGCCATCTCGAAGAGGTAGATTGCGCGAACAGCGTGTAGATTCATTTGGCTTCCCTGACGAGGCTCACGAAAATGTCTTCCAGCGAGCTTTGCGTCGTTTGCAGATCCTTGAAGCGCACGCCGGCTTCGTCGACATGGCGCAACAGCGCGATGATGCGGCCCGGCTCGTCCTGCGCGTCATACGTATAAGTCAGTTCCGTGCCGCTCTCCGACAACGTGAGTCCGTATGGCGCGAGCGGCGCGGGAACGGCGGCGAGCGGGTGTTCGAGCTGAAGTGTGAGGTTCTTCTGGCCGAGCTTGCGCATCAGTTCGGCCTTCTCTTCCACAAGCACGATCTCGCCACGGTTGATAACGCCGATGCGGTCGGCCATCTCCTCCGCTTCCTCGATGTAATGCGTCGTCAGAATAATGGTGACGCCATTCGTCTGAAGTGCGCGCACGAGATTCCACATATCTCGACGCAATTCGACATCCACGCCGGCGGTGGGCTCGTCGAGAAAGAGAATCTCCGGCTCGTGCGCGAGCGCCTTGGCGATCAGCACGCGCCGTTTCATGCCGCCGGACAGCGTCATGATCCGGTTGTCCTTCTTGCTCCACAGCGACAGCGACTTCAGCACCTTCTCGATATGCGCCGGGTTCGGCGCGCGTCCGAACAGGCCACGGCTGAAGGAGACGGTCGCCCAGACGGTCTCGAACGCGTCGGTGGTGAGCTCTTGCGGCACGAGGCCGATCATCGCGCGGGCGGCGCGATAGTCGGTGCGGATATCGTGACCCGCGACAATGACCTTGCCCTCGCTCGGATTGACGATGCCGCAGACGGTGGAGATCAGCGTCGTCTTGCCGGCCCCGTTCGGACCCAGCAGTGCGAAAATCTCGCCGCGCCGGATCTCCAGGTTCACGTCCCTGAGCGCGGAGAAGCCCGACGCGTACGTCTTGGAAAGATTGGAAATAGTGATGATGTTCGGCATGGCGTGGACGATAGCAGATACCGCGCGATTCGGCATGGATGAAAGGGATCGTCCGAATGGCCGATGTTCGTCGCAGGCCGCACTGCCTAAAATACGCAGGCGAGCATGACTACACCGCAAGGAGCCAACATGCTGTTCGAACACATTCAGACCGCGTGCCTCAACGACGCGGACCTGCCGTGGGTGCCCTTTACGCCCTACAGCGAGCACGTGCTGGTCAAGTACTTCAAGCTCGATCCGATTCGCGGCGAAACCATCGCGTTATTGAAGGCGCCCGCGAAAGGTCAGATGCCGCGGCACCGGCATACGGGCACGGTCATCGTCTATACGGTCGAAGGGCGCTGGAAATATCGCGAGCACGAGTGGATCGCGGAGAAAGGCAGCATCGTGTATGAAACGGCGGGGTCGAGCCATACGCCCGAAGCCGTCGAGATGCTGTCCGGCGCGAGTGAAATCGTCACGCTGAACATAATTCAAGGCGAACTCGTTTTCGTCGATGACAGCGGACGCACGCTTGCCACCGAGAACTGGCGAAGCGGCTGGGAACGGTACGCGAGCTACTGCCGCGCGCACGGCCTCACGCCGCGCGACCTGACGGCGTTCGGCTAGCGCGGGGCTATCACATCAAGGCTTGACGAACAGCGCTTCGAGCGCGTCCGTATAGGCACGCACGTTGGCTTCATGCAGCGGATCGAGCGTGCGCAGGAACGCGTGCGCCGTGGTGCGATAGTCGTCGAGATTCGCGTCGTGCTCCGTGAAAGCAGTGCGCAGTACGCGCCCGCCGTCTTCGCAGTCGAAGCCGTGATAGCGGTAGCCGCAATCCCCGATCAGATGCGAGTTATGGATGAGCGGATAGCCGCCGTGCAACGCCTCGTAATACAGGTAGTTCTGCGCGTTCTCCCATTGATGACTGACAATCGCATCGACCTCGCGCGGTACGATCTGCGCGAACGGAAAGCGCGCCTCGAACGAAGCGAGGCTATGCCTCACTATGTCGAGATTGCGGGCGAATTCGATGAACGTCGGCTGCTCCTTGAGCTTCGCCGTGCCGTAGACGCGAACCGCATCCATCACGTTCGGATCCACGCGATGCGCGCATTCGCAACTGAGCAGCGGCACGTAGCTCGTCTTCACCATCGAGACGTTCGGCTCGAAAATGCCGATGCGCCAGCGTGCCTTACCCGGCTGATAGCCGAACGTCAGCCCTTCCGGAAGATTGCGCGCGTCTTTGTCGAGGAGCATCGGGCTCCAGATGTGCGGCACGATCGTCACCGGCGCGCGGCCGAGCGCCTGGTAGTACGGCTTGCAGGACCGCTCGTATTCGGGGAGCGTCCACATTGCGTCGTAGGGAATCTGGGGCACGAGCCCCGCTGGCGGCAGTCCGAAAACCATGCGCTCGATATCGAGCACATAGTCGTTTCCGACGCGCAGCGAAACCACCTTCCCGCCGCGCTCCCGGAACTTGAGCACCCAGTCGCGCTCCACTTGCGCATGCAGTTCGATCATCACATGGAGGCGGCCGAGCGCCGATTCAGGCTCGATGACCGGCGCGGGCGCATCCGCCAGGAAGCGCTTTGCGTCCTCGCGCGTGCCGCCGCCGCTCGCGACGATATACACCGCTTCGACACGCGGCGAGCGCGCGAGCAGCATCACGAGAAACAACGCGTTCTGCGCGATGCCGCTCTCGAACATCGACTGCCCGCTGCCGCGCACATGCACGGATACGCCCACGCGCAAGCGGCGCAACGAAGTCTTCTTGCTGTCGTTATTGAGGGAACTCATCGCGCGGCGCTCGCGTTCGGTCGGGTCCAGAGATGCATCAGGCGTTGCGCGTAGGCGTCCAGATTGACCTGGTTGAACGGATTCACGGATTCGATCACGCGCGAGGCGCGCTGGCGATAATCGTCAAGCGCCGCGTCGTGCTCGCGAACCGCGCGCAGCAATTGGCGCGCGCTCTGCTGCACGTCGAAGTCGGGATAGTAATAGCCCGCGTCTTTCATCCACGGCGAGTTGTGAATGAGCGGATAGCCGCCGTAAAGCGCGTCGAGATAGAGATAGTTCTGATCGTTCGCCCACTGATGCGACACGATTGCGTCGCCGTGCATCGCCATGAAGCTCACAATGTCGTGACGCCCTTCAAAGAGCGCACGGTGATCCCGCACGAGGTCGAGCGAGTTCGCCATGTGCAGGAGTGTCGGGTGGTCCTTCATGTGCAGCGTATTGAGCGCGACCATCGACGCAACACTGCCACGGTCCTCGCGATACGCTTCCTCGCAGATCAGCATCGGTATGCTCGATGTCTTCTGCACCGAAATATCGGGCTCGAACACGCCGACGCGCAGCGCCTGCGTCCCCGCCTCCGCGCGCGTTCGGTAGCCGTAGCGATAACCGTGCTGCGCGACATGCGCGATCCGCGTCCACAGAAACTGCGGATGCCAGATGTAAGGCACTTCGAACACGTCGCAGCGATGAAGCGTGCGCATGATGGGCGCGGAAGGCGCGTCTTTGGAAAGCAGCCAGACTTCATCGCAGCGGTCCGGGCGCGACATGTGACCCAGTTTCTCGAACACTGCGGCCTCGACGAGTCCGAGATATGGCTGACCGACGACATAAAACACCACTTTTCGGCCGCGCGCGCGCATGAGATCGAGCCAGCCGACATCGAGGGCACCGCCCAGTTCGATGACGACATCCACCGCATCGGTGGCCTCGCGCATGCTGATGACGCGCAGGTTCTTGCCCGCGACATCCACGTCCTGCGGCATGGCGGCAAGCGCGCCGACATCAATCAATACGACCGACGACACGAACGGCAAGCGTTGAAACAATTCTGCGAGAAAGACGATATTCTGGCCCATTCCGTTGGACCAGATGCTATGTCCTTCATAGCTCGCCATCGAAATGCCGATTCTCATTGACACCACTTTCAATACTCCGAAAAGACGCTGCCGGACAAACCGCAAGGCAGGCGAAAAGCGCGCCGTCCGCGCAAGGCAGACGCGGCTCGATACTGGGCCGAAGCGAGACCGAAGCGCGAAGCGAGGCGACGATCGAAACAATCGTGCGGAGATCCGCGCGAATGGCGCGGCATTCTATCAACGGCCGGTCAGCCGTCGTTCGATGAACTGAGTGTAGGTCAAACTTTAGGAAATATCGCATAGGCGCGGCGGACCGCGCGCTCTGGGTAGAATCGTGCGTCGGGCGGACACCGCCAGCGTTCAACATCGAGATCAGAGGAGCACAGCATGAGTATGCAGACTGTCGGTATCGTCGGGGCTGGAACGATGGGCAACGGCATCGCGCAGGTCGCGGCCGTTGCGGGATTCAACGTCGTGCTGGTCGACGTCACGGACGCGGCGCTCGCCAAGGGCGTCGCCACGCTGACGAACAGCCTCGAGCGGCTGGTATCGAAGGACAAGCTCGACGCTTCGACGCGCGATGCGGCCATCGCGCGCATCGAGACGTCGGCTGATTACGCGCGCTTGTCGGCGGCGGATATCGTGATCGAAGCCGCGACGGAGAACGTCGAACTCAAGCATCGCATCATCAAGCAGATCGAGGCGGCGGCGCGGCCCGATGCGATCATCGCGTCGAATACGTCGTCGATCTCGATAACCGCGCTCGCCGCGACGCTCGTGCAGCCGGAGCGGTTCATCGGCATGCACTTCTTCAATCCGGTGCCGCTCTTGCAACTCCTGGAAGTGATTCGCGGCGTGCAGACGAGCGACGAAACCGCCGCCGCCGTGCGCGAACTCACCGAAAAGCTCGACAAGTCGCCGATCGGCGTGCGCAACTCGCCGGGCTTCGTCGTCAACCGCATTCTGGTGCCGATGATCAACGAAGCGTTCTTCGTGCTGTACGAAGGCGTCGCGACCGCCGAGGAAATCGACACCGGCATGAAGCTGGGCGCGAATCATCCGATCGGCCCGCTCGCGCTCGCCGACCTGATCGGTCTCGACGTCTGTCTTGCGGTCATGGACGTGCTCGCGAGGGACTTCGGCGATTCGAAGTACCGCGCGTGTCCGCTGCTGCGCGAACTCGTCGCGGCGGGGCGGCTCGGGCGCAAGACGAAGCGCGGGGTGTATCGCTACGACTGAGCAATGGCCGCGCGAGACGCGTTGCAAGACGCGCTTGCCTGCGCGCCTGCTTTGGCTTATCGCTTGAGCGATGCGCCGGCGCATCGCGCCTCCCGAACCCATTAGACACCCACGCATCATGCAAACATCGTCCAACGGGCAGCCGAAACTGAATCCGCGTCAGCCGGTGGATATCGCCCGCATACTGCTCATCATCGCTGTTCTTTCGGCGCTCGCGGTCGGCAGTCTCTATATTCTGCGGCCGTTCATCCCCGGCCTGATCTGGGCGACGACCATCGTCATCGCAACGTGGCCGGTAATGCTCGCGGTGCAACGGCGCTGCGGCAACCGCCGCTGGATCGCGACGACCGTGATGCTGCTCGGGCTGCTGATCGTGATCGTGCTGCCGCTTTATAAGGCAATCTCGACGCTTGCGCTGCATGGCGGCGAGATCATGTCCGCCATCAAAAGCCTGCCGACGTATGCGCTGCCGCCGCCGCCCGACTGGATTCACGGCATTCCGGTGGCCGGCCAGCGCATGTCGACCGAATGGCAATCCCTTTCCGATGCCGGCGCCGGCGGCCTGCTTGCGAAGCTCGAACCTTACGCGACCGTCGCCGCGCGCTGGATGCTCGCGCACGCGGCCGTCGTCGGCGTGTTCGTCATGCACATGGTCATCACGTTGATCATCTCGGGGATTCTGTACACGCGCGGCGAAGCGGCCGGCATGTTCGTCGTCCGGTTCGCGACGCGCATTGCCGGGCAGCGCGGCGCGGAAGCCGTGAAACTCGCCGGACTCGCGGTTCGCGCGGTGGCGCTCGGCATCGTGGTGACGGCGGTCACGCAGTCGGCGCTGGGCGGTATCGGCTTGTGGATTGCGGGCGTGCCGGCAGCAGGCATCATCACCGCAATCATGCTGATGCTTTGCCTCGCGCAAATCGGGCCGCTTCTGCCACTGCTCGGCGGCGTCGCGTGGCTCTTCTGGCACGGTTCGCATGTCGCGGCCGGGCTTTTGCTCGTATGGTCCCTGATGATTGCAATGCTCGACAATTTCCTGCGCCCGGTGCTTATTCAGCGCGGCGTTAATTTGTCGATGCTGTTGATACTTTCCGGCGTACTCGGCGGCATGTTCGCATTCGGAATAGTCGGATTGTTCATCGGGCCCGTTATTTTGGCGGTCACTTCCGCCATTCTGAACGCCTGGATTAACGAACAGCCCTCCACGCCTCAGGTCGACGCAATGACAAACGAAGAACTTGCGCGAGCCGCGCCAGCACACGGCCTGGCGGATGCTTCGCGGCGACACCCGTAGATTATCTCGGCGAAGGTTTTTGACAATTTGATTCAGCGCAATCGAAATTATTTCAAAATCCGGCTTCGGAGTGTGACTAAAAAGGCCTTTACGTTCTGTTGCATAGACTGTTTCGCGGTTATCTGACGGTGCAAATCCGCTACAATGCGCATCTTTGATACTTGCCCTTTACAGGGCGTAGGGGAATGACCATGTCTTTGCGCGACGTGGACGTCATCGATTACATCGGAATCAATATCCTGTTCAAGCAAGTGTATGTCGGCCTTTTCGATGACCTCGACTGGCATGACGAACGATTGCATCAGGAATTATTGACGAAAAAAATCGACCGCTACACCCGGTATATTCGCTCGGGTCAATTGCTGTTGAATTATCCAAAAGTGCGCGGTTATGAAATCGTCATCGAATACGTTTCGATGCACGCAATGACGCCGTCTGCCTGTGCATTCTGGAAAACGCGCGAACGTCTCATCCGCGCCGCAGGTTTCGCAGTGCGCACGCGCGGTGTCGATGTGCGCCGCTCGCTGGGCATCAAGGTTGCCGAACCGGTCGAGGTCGTCGTCGAAGAAGGTCCGGACGAGTTGGCGGCGCCGCCGGCGCTGGAAGTGCTGGATGCGGAGCCCCGCCCGTATCTCGCCGATATTACGGACATTTCCTATCTGTCGCCGCTCGTTTCCCAGCAGCGCCGCTCGCAGACCTTGCCCATTCTGACGCGGCTGTCGCTGCGCCGTGCGGCGTCGATGTAATTGCGAATCGGCGCATTCGCTCTAACTGATTGAAAGAAAAACGGCGAGGCCATGAGCCTCGCCGTTTTGTTTTGTCCGCGAAAAACACGCGTGATTACTTGCCCATGCCGAGCGCCGACGTCGCGATTGACGGCACCGAAATGCCGTTGGTCTTTGCGTACTGCACCGCCTGCGTCAAGGTCTGAACGAGAGATTGCAATTGTCCGGGTGCGGATTGCGCGATATACGTCGCCGCCTGCGCGGTCGCCGGATTGGACCCGGCTTGCATCAGCGATGACATATTCATCGAATTCTTGACCGCGCCGAGGCCCGACTGCAAACCGGCGTACTGCTGCACGCCCTGCCCGAGCGACGTCAATCCTTCCGTGAACGTCTGCTTGCTGGCATCCGTCGGCGGCGGCGCGGACTTGTTGGTGAACGCCTGCATCAGCGATTGCGATACGCTCTGCTGCGTCCCGCCGAGTTGCGAGAGCATGCTGGTGCTGGGCGCGCCGCCGCTCGTCGCACCGGACAACATGCCTGCCGCCGATTGCGCCTGGCTCGCGACACTCGGCATGCCCATCGCGGACGCCAGGCTCGACTGTCCGCTCAGGACCTGCTGATTCGCGCCAAGGTAGTTCTGCACGAGAGAGCCAAGCGCGGATGGCTGCGCCGCGCCCTCCGCCGCCTGCCCCGACGACTCCGACTTGTTGCCAAAACCGAATTGCTGAAGGTTGATTTGTGCGTAAGACGCGGCCGGCGTTGCGAGCGCGCCTGCGAGGCCTGCCGCGAAAAGCGCGATCCGTAGCGACCGATTCGACATGATCGGGTTCCTCCTTCGAATGTTCCGACGTGAATGAGCCCTTTCGACCACCGGCTCTTCGCACGGTTCGACGCGTTACATTTGCTTTCGAATCGAGTTACGAATCGGCGCGTGAAGCCAGATCATTTCTGCCGCGGATCGAGAAAGTCCTCTTCCCAGAACTCGAACTCGCCGCGCGCGCCGTCTTGCGTGCGCGCCGCTTCCTGCCTGCGCAAATCGACGCGTCGAATCTTGCCCGAGATGGTTTTCGGCAATTCGGCGAATTCGAGACGCCGGATGCGCTTGTAAGGCGCAAGCCGCGCGCGCGAAAACGCGAAGACGCTGCGCGCGAGTTCCGGTCCGATCGTGAAGCCGTGCCGCAGCGTGACGAACGCTTTCGGCACCGAAAGCCGCAGCGCATCCGGGCTCGGCACGACAGCCGCTTCCGCGATCGCCTCGTGCTCGATCAACATGCTTTCCAGTTCGAACGGACTCAGACGGTAGTCGGAGGACTTGAACACGTCGTCGGCGCGGCCAACATAGGTGAAATAGCCGTCCGCGCCGCGCGCCGCGACATCGGACGTGCGATAGAAGCCGTCGCGCATCGCCCGTTCCGTGGCGGCGGGATTATCGGCATAACCGGTCATCAGCCCAAGCGGCGGTGGATTCAGCACCAGCGCAATCTCGCCTTCGTCGGCGATATTGTTGTCCGGATCGAGCAGCACCACGCGATAACCGGGCAACGGACGCCCCATCGAACCGGGCGCGAGCCGCTGACCCGGCGAATTGCCGATCTGCGCGGTGGTTTCGGTCTGGCCGTAGCCATCGCGGATAGGCACGCCCCACGCCGCCTGCACGCGCTCGACGACCTCCGGATTGAGCGGCTCGCCCGCGCCGACGATCTCCCGCAGCTTCACGCTGTAAGACGCCAGCGGCTCCTGCACGAGCATGCGCCAGACGGTCGGCGGCGCGCATAGCGTGGTGACTTCGTGCCGGACGAGCGCATCGAGCGTGCGCGCGGCGTCGAAGCGGCCGAAGTTGTAGATGAACACGCACGCCTGCGCGTTCCACGGCGCAAAGAAGCAGCTCCACGCATGCTTCGCCCAGCCCGGCGAACTGATGTTCCAGTGCACGTCGCCGGGTTGCAGGCCAATCCAGTACATTGTCGAAAGATGCCCGACCGGATAACTCTCGTGCGTATGGGCGACGAGCTTCGGCTTCGATGTCGTTCCCGACGTGAAGTAAAGCAGATACGGATCGCCCGCTTTTGTTTCGGTATCCGAATCAAATAGCGGCGGTGCTTCATATGCGGCATCGTAGGTAAGCCAGCCTTCGCGCGCGCCGCCTACGGATATCCGCAAACCGGTCAACTCGATGCCATCGAACTTGTGCGTCTCGTCAGCATCCACGATTGCGTGCTGCACGCCGCCAAGCGCAATGCGCTCGCGCAGATCGCCGGTTGGCAGTTGCGTCGTCGCGGGCAATACGACCGCGCCGAGCTTCATCGCCGCGAGCATGGTTTCCCAAAGCTCGATGCGGTTCGGCAGCATCAGCAGAATGCGCTCGCCCCGCCTGACGCCGAGCGCGCGCAGATGATTCGCGACGCGTCCCGAGCGCTCGCTCATCTCGGCGAACGTGAGGCGCGTTTCGTCGCCGCCCTCGTTCACAATGCGCAGCGCGGGCGCATGATTGCCGCGCGCCATCGGATCGAAATAATCGAGCGCCCAGTTGAAGCGGTCGAGCACCGGCCATTCGAACTCGCGGTACGCGGTGTCGTAGTCGGTGCGATGGCGCAGCAGTAAATCTCTCGCTTCGATGAAAGGCTGGGCTCGATTCATTGCGTTTCCTCCGGGGCTGACCCGTTACACATTGCGTGCGATTACCATCCGCTGAACCTCGCTCGTTCCTTCGTAAATCTGCGTGATGCGCGCGTCTCGGTAATGCCGCTCCACCGGATAGTCCTGCAGATAGCCGTAACCGCCGTGAATCTGGATCGCGTCCGAACACACGCGCTCGGCCATTTCCGATGCAAAGAGCTTCGCCTGCGAAGCCTCCGACAAGCATGCGATGCCCTCGGTCCGCATGCGCGCCGCGTGCAGCACGAGCAGCCGCGCGGCGTTGATTTGTGTCTGCATGTCGGCGAGCATGTTCGCGACCGACTGATGCTCGCGGATCGGCTTGCCGAACTGCACGCGATCCCGCGCATACGCCCGCGCCGCATCGAAGGCCGCGCGCGCGATGCCGAGCGCCTGCGCCGCAATGCCGATGCGCCCGCCTTCCAGATTCGACAGCGCGATCTTCAGCCCCTCGCCGCGCTGCCCGAGCAGATTGGCGGCGGGAACCGCGCAGTCGTCGAAGGTGATCGGGCACGTATCGGAGGCGCGGATGCCGAGCTTGTGCTCCTGCGGGCCGACATTGAAGCCGGGCGTGCTGGTCGGCACGATGAACGCAGAGATGCCGCGCTTGCCGAGTTCGGGATCGGTCACGGCGAACACGATGGCGACGCCCGCGCGCCGCCCGTTCGTCACGAACTGCTTACTGCCGGAGATGACCCAACGGCCATCGCGCTCCACGGCGCGCACACGCAGGTTGTTCGCTTCGGAGCCCGCTTGCGGCTCGGTCAGGCAGAACGCGCCGATCACTTCGCCGCACGCCAGTTTCGGCAGCCATTCGGCCTTCTGTGCATCGGTGCCGAAAGCGAGAATCGGCCCGCAGCCGACAGAGTTGTGCACGCTCATCATCGTCGCGCACGATGCGCAACCCGCCGCGACTTCTTCCATCGCGAGCGCGTAAGCGGTGTAGTCGCTATAGGTGCCGCCCAGCTCCGGCGGCACGATCATGCCGAGCAGGCCGAGTTCGCCCAACTGGCGCACGACGGCATCGGGAATGGCGCCGTCCCTGTCCCACTGGCCCGCGTTCGGCGCGAGCGCTTCGGCCGAGAACTGGCGCGCCGCGTCGCGGATCATGCGCTGTTCTTCGGTGAGAAAACTGTCGATCATGGTTGAGCCTGCAGAATTTTCTTGTGTCGTTCGGATACACTTCCCCGCCGATACGCGGCGGGCGCTCTGTGAGTCTAGGCAATCGCCCCGCCGCAGCCGATGACCAGAACGATCACGCTAACTGAGCGCTTTCGCCACCTAGTGACAACCCCAATCCGCAGACGACAGTTCGAGCGCGATTCCATCGCCGTGAGTCTGGTCGACGCCGCGCTCCATTGCGCTCAAGCGCGGGGCGTGGACCGCGCGACGCTGCTCGCGGCAGCGGGCATCGCGCCCGCGATGCTGGATTCGCCGCGCGCCCGCGTATCGCCGGTGCAATACGGCAAGCTGTGGCACGCCATCGCCGATGCGCTCGACGACGAATTCTTCGGCCAGGACGCGCATCCGATGCGGCGCGGCAGCTTCGCGATGCTGTGCCACGCCGCGCTCGGCGCGCGCGACGGCGCTCAGGCGCTCGCCCGCATCGCGGGCTTCATGCGGCTCGTGCTGGACGAACTCACTTTCGAGCCGCATATCGACGAGAAAAGCGTGCGGATCATCCTGCGCGACGCGCACGCGCCGAAGACGATGTTCGCCTACGCGACCGGTTTCATCCTCGTGTATGGCTTGCTGAGCTGGCTTCTAGGGCGGCGCATTCCGGTGCTCGACGCGCAACTGCGCTGTCCGGAGCCGCCCGATAGCGATGAGTACCGGCTGATGTTTTGCGACGCGCTGCGCTTCGATCAGCCGCAAACCTGCATCGACCTCGCGCCCGAATGCGCGGCGCTGCCGGTCGTGCAGACGGCATCGACGCTGAAGGGCTTCCTGCGCGGTGCGCCCGCGAATTTCATCGTGAAGTATCGCAATCCGGCGTCGCTCGCGGCGCGCATCCGGCAGCGCCTGCGGCACACCGCGCCTGCCGACTGGCCGGAAGCCGATCGCATCGCGGCCGCGCTGAACATGGCCGAGGCGACGCTGCGGCGGCGTCTGCAACAGGAAGGATTGACGCTTCAGGCAATCAAGGACGCGCTTCGTCGCGATCTCGCCATCGGGCGTCTCGCGGAATCGGACGAAAGCGTCGCCGATATTGCCGCTGCGCTCGGCTTCGCGGAGCCAAGCGCGTTCCGGCGCGCGTTTCGCAAGTGGACGGGCGTGCGGCCTGCGGACTATCGGCGGGCGCGCTGACAATGAGACTGCTATATTGATTCTTCGACTGATGCCGCGGAGGCGCCATGACCCAGCCACGCCAGACCGACGTAACGAAGCAGCCCGACCCGGTGGACGAAGAGAGCGCGCTGGACGAAGCGCTCGACGAGACGTTCCCGGCCAGCGACCCCATCGCCGTGCATCCGGAGCCCAGACCCCGCGACGACGACAAGACCGCGAAAAAATAACCGGCGGTTCAGTACGCGTCGTTCGACCCCGGCTCGTCCGGAGCCGTAAGCAGCGCGACCAGTTTGTCTACGTGTTGATGCAGCAGCTTGACGTGCTTGTCGATCTGTTCGAGCCGCCCGGACAGATCGGCTTTCGCCGCTTCGCTCATGCGGTCCGATGCGATCAATTCGTCGGCTTTCGGCAGCATCGGTTCGACTTGCAACAAGCCGAGCTGGCGCTCCAGCCGACGCAAATCCTGTGACAACAGTTCCCGATTCTTCCTGAAGAGCATATCGCGCCGATTGGCCTCGGCCTGCTGCTGCGCCATATCGGCGACGCGCCGCGTGGCTTCCGTCTGCGACAGCAACGGCTCCGGGCCGCGCAGCACCGAACGCTTCGGCGCGGGATGCGCCGTGCCGCGAAACACCGCGAACGGCCGCTCTTCGTCGAGCGCGCGCTTGACTTCGGCGGGCACCTCGGCGGCACTGCGGCGCTGGTCCATCCAGTGCGCGGGCAATCCCGACACCAGTTCGATACCGCGCACAAACTCCTCGTTGAAGTCCCGCTGGCCCGCGACGATGAGCTTCATGAACGACGGCGAGAAGTTCATCATGCGGGCGAGACGCGCCGCGCCGCCCGGCGTGCCGACCAGCACGTTCAGGTTCATTCGCCAGACGACAAACAGCGTTTCGTCGAAATCTTCCATGGACAGGCTCCCTGCAGACCGACGCGCCCTCATACGCGCGTCGCCATTGCGCGCGACGAGGCCGCCCGCATGCGTATCCTGTTTCCGATAGCCACCGCGCGCCGTACCCGGCGCGTCATTTACCGATACATACCGCATAAAACACCATACTACCGTCATCGGCAAGCCGGGCGAACATTCACGTCCCCGCCAGCGTAGCCGGATTGAACAGGCCGCACCGGGTTCGGCGCGGCCAGAACCTTACGGTTCGTTGCGGAGATAGCCCTCCTTGCTCGGGTCGAGCATGCGCCACGAAACGAAGAGGGAGATCGCGCACATCACCGTGACATACCAGTAGAAGCCGGATTCCACGCCTTGCTGCTTGAACTTCAGCGCCACATATTCCGCCGATCCGCCGAACACGGCATTCGCCACCGCATACGACAGCCCGACGCCGAGCGCCCGCACTTCCGGCGGGAACATCTCGGCCTTGATGAGGCCGCTGATCGACGTATAGAAGCTCACGATGGCGAGTGCAGCCACGACGAGCACGAAAGCCATGACCGGGCTCGTCACGTCGCGCAACGCGTGCAGGAGCGGCACGGTGAAGAGCGTCGCGAGGGCGCCGAACCAGAGCATCGACTGCCGGCGGCCGATACGGTCCGACAGCGCGCCGAAGAGCGGCTGCAACAGCATGTAGACGAGCAGCGCGACGGTCATCACGTTGCTGGCGGTCTTGGCCTGCATGCCCGCCGTGTTGACCAGGTACTTCTGCATGTACGTGGTGAACGTATAGAAGATGAGCGAGCCGCCCGCGGTGAAACCCACCACCGTCATGAACGCAGCCTTGTGATTCATCAGGCCGGCCAGCGTGCCCGCTTCCTTGCGCTCGCGGATTTCGGCCGTTGTGGTTTCATCGAGCGAACGTCGCAGGAACAGCGAAACGAGCGCCGCGCACGCGCCGACGAAGAACGGAATGCGCCAGCCCCAGGCTTTCAACTCTTCCGTCGAAAGAAAAAGCTGAATGACGACGAGCACGAGCAGCGCGGCGAGTTGTCCGCCGATCAGCGTCACGTACTGGAACGATGCAAAGAAGCCACGCCGCCCGCGCAGCGCCACTTCGCTCATATACGTCGCGCTGGTGCCGTACTCGCCGCCTACCGACAAGCCCTGGAACAGGCGCGCGATCAGCAGGCACAGCGGCGCCCATGCGCCGATGGTCGCGTACGTCGGAAGGAAGGTGATGACGAGCGAGCCGGCGCACATCATCAGCACGGAGATCATCATCGCGTTGCGGCGGCCGTGCTTGTCGGCGATGCGGCCGAAAAGCCATCCGCCGATGGGTCGCATCAGGAAGCCCGCCGCGAATACGCCCGCGGTGTTGAGAAGCTGCACCGTCGGGTCGCTGCCCGGAAAGAACGCGCCCGAAAAGTACAGCGCGAGGAACGAATAAATGTAGAAGTCGAACCATTCGACGAGATTGCCCGACGATGCGCCGACAATCGCAAAAACGCGCCGCCGGGTGTCCTCTTTGGTGTACACGGGAATATCTGCCATGGGTGTAATGAACTCTTTTGTCTCGATCGGATGACAGGCCCGGCGCGTGGGGCCGGGACGGCACGCTCTGTCGGCGTTCGGGCGCAAGTTTAAACGACGTGTCCTTGCGCTGCGCGCGCGCGTTGCCCGATCGGCACTTTCGCGATGCCTGCGCCAGGCGCCTCCCGGCTTACAGCGAAGCCGTCCCTTTCAGAGAGTTAAGCACGGCATGACAGCGCGCGTCGGGTGTTCATCGGAGGTAGCGGATAAGTAATTACCCGAGGCGAACACGTTATCGACCTTTTATGGATAAAGTCTCAGCTCCGGATTGATCGACTCACGTATCGCGAGGTTTGCATGGACAAGCAGAAACAGGTCGCGCTCGACGCCGCGCTGGCATCGAAATTCGCGCAAGTGGCGCTCGGCCATTTGACGCGCGAATACCCGAACAAGCTGGATCACGTGATGGCGAGCGACGCCGACGCGCAAAGCCCGCGCGCGCTGCATCCGATTTTCTACGGCAGCTTCGACTGGCATTCGTGCGTCCACGGCTACTGGCTGATTGCGCGCCTGTATGACGGTTTTCCCGGCTTGCCGGAAGCCGGCCGCATCCGCGCGGTCATCGACGAGCATTTCACCGACGCGAACGTCGCCGCCGAAGTCGCCTATTTGCAGCGGCCGGCGTCGCGCGGTTTCGAGCGGCCCTATGGCTGGGCGTGGCTGCTTGCGCTGGCCGGCCAGCTTCGTTCGATGAAATCCGACGACGGCGCGCGCTGGGCGCGCACGCTGCAACCGCTCGCGGATGCGTTCGTCGAGCGCTTCACGGAGTTCCTGCCGAAATCGACGTATCCGCTGCGGGTCGGCACGCACTTCAACATGGCGTTCGCGCTGACGCTTTCTTTGGGCTATGCGCGCCTTGCAGGCCACACACAGTTCGAGCGCCTGCTCGCTGAAACCGCGCTGCGCTGGTTCGAGAACGACGCGGCGTGTCAGGCGTGGGAACCCGCTAGCGACGAGTTTCTCTCGCCCTCGCTGATGGAAGCCGTTCTGATGCGTCACGTGTTGCCGGAAGGCCGCTTCGCCGGCTGGCTGGATGCGTTTTTGCCGCGTCTCGCACAGCGTGAGCCCGCGACGCTTTTCTCACCCGCCACCGTCACGGATCGCAGCGACGGCAAGCTCGCGCATCTCGATGGACTGAATCTGAGCCGCGCGTGGTGTCAGCGCACGATCGCGCGGGCGCTACCGCCGGACGATGCACGCATCGCCGTGCTGAACGCGAGCGCCGACGAGCATCTGGCGGCGGGCATCGCACACGTCGCGGGGGACTACATGGGCGAACATTGGCTCGCGACCTTCGCGCTGCTCGCGCTGGAGGCGTGACCGCTCAGCGCGGCTGAAACGCGATCACGCTCATTCCCGCCAGCGCGATGGCCGCGCCGGTCAGATCCCACGCGGTCGGGCGAATCCGGTCGATTGCCCAGAGCCACGCGATCGCCACGCCTATATACACGCCGCCATACGCCGCGTAGATTCGCCCGGCGGCGGTGTCGTGCAACGTCAGCAGCCACGCGAATAGCCCGAGCGACAGCGCGCCAGGCACGACGAGCCACGGCGAGCCGCCCGTCTTGAGCCATCGATACGGAAAATAGCAGCCAGCGATTTCCGCGATTGCGGTCACGACATAGAGCAGAAAAGTTTTCATGAGCGGCCAGGCGGCAGGCGGGAACAGCATTATCGGCCGCTCAGGAACGTTGCGCCGCCGGAGCGCCCTGACCAAAATGTCGCCTTTGCCTTTCGGACCCGCACACTTGAGCGCTTCTCCCGATTCCCCGCAACCCGCCGCGCTGCCGATGCACTGGCATCGGCGCGTGCTGACGCTCGCGTTTCCTATCGTTCTCGCCAATCTCACGCAACCGATTCTCGGCGCGGTCGATACCGCCGTCGCGGGCCATCTCGACGGTCCGCAGTATCTCGGCGGCGTGGCGCTCGGCGGGCTCGTGTTCAGCTTCGTGTTCTGGGGCTTCGGCTTTCTGCGCATGGGAACGACAGGCCTCGTCGCGCAGGCCCTCGGCGCGCGCGATGCCGCCGCGTTGCGCGCAACCGTGCTGCGCGCCCTGCTGCTCGCGGTGGCGATCGGGGTGTCGGTGCTCGCGTTCCAGACACCGATCATCGCGGTTGCGCTGCGCGCGCTCGGCGGCAGTGCGGCGGTGCGCGAGACGGCGAGCGCGTATTGCCACGCGCGAATCTGGGCCGCGCCGTTCGCGCTCGGCAATTATGCGGTGCTCGGCTATCTGCTCGGCTGCCAGCGCGTGCGGCTCGCGCTCCTGACGCAGGTCGTCATCAACGCGGTGAATATCGTCGCGGTGCTGCTGTTCGTGTATCGCTTCGGCTGGGGCGTCGCGGGCATCGGCGCGGCGACGGCCTTCGCGGATTTTTGCGGCTTCGCCCTCGGCCTCGTCATACTCTGGCGCTTGCGCGAACGCGGCCTGCCGCCGCTTGCCATTCATACTCTCTTCGATACCCCCGCCATCCGGCGCCTCGTCGCGATCAACCGCGACATCTTCATCCGCACGCTGTGTCTGCTGGGCTCGTTCGGCTGGTTCGCGCATCTGGGCGCGCGTCAGGGCGATGCGATCCTCGCCGCCAACGCGCTTCTGCTCAACTTCCAGACCTTCATGGCCTTCGGGCTGGACGGCTTCGCGCACGCAGCCGAAGCGCTCGTGGGCGCGGCGGCCGGCGCGCGCGACCGCGACGCGTTCCGCCAGGCCGTGAAGGTGACGATGCTGTGGTCCGCCGTCGGCGCGGCGGGCTTTTCCATCGCGTACTGGCTTGGGGGCGAATGGATCATCGCGCGGCTGACGGATCAGGCCGTCGTGCGCGCCACGGCGATGCGCTATCTGCCGTGGGCCGCGCTGCTGCCGCTCGCATCGGTCGCGGGATTTCAGCTCGATGGCGTCTTTATCGGCGCAACACGCACGCGCGAGTTGATGAAGGCGATGGCCGTATCGCTCGCCGTCTTTCTGCTCGCGGCGTGGACGCTCGCCGGCTCGCTCGGCAATCACGGGCTATGGCTCGCGCTCACCGTGTTCATGGTCGCGCGAGGCGTCACGCTGATCGTTCAACTGCCGTCTATCGAACGCGCATCGTGCGCGGGCGGACGCCCCTGAGCGCGTCGGTCACGGCGTCATTCCGCTTTCGGATGCAGCGCGGCCAGTCCGTCCAGCAGCGCCTTGTGGAACGCCGCGGGGTCCTGCATTTGCGGCGCGTGGCCGAGCTCCGGGAATTCGACGAGCTGCGCGCCTTCGATGCGCTCCTTCGCCAGCTTCGCAAGCTCCGGATAGCGCCCGAGCGACGGACGAATTTCCGGCGGCGCGAGATCCTTGCCGATGGCGGTCGTATCCTTGTCGCCGATCAGAAGCAGTGTCGGCGTCCTGATCTGTTCGAACTCGTAGACGACCGGCTGCGTGTAGATCATGTCGTAGAGCAGCGCCGAATTCCACGCGACGATATCCTTCCCCGGCCCGCGATACATGCCCGCGAGCATCTGCACCCACGGCTCGTACGCATCGCGCCAGTGGCCCGCGTAGTACGTGTTCGTCTCGTAACGGCGGATGCCGTCGGCACTCGTCTTCAACTCGCGCGCGTACCAGTCGTCGATTGAAATCGACGGCACGCCCTTCGCCTTCCAGTCTTCGAGCCCGATCGGATTGACGAGCACGAGTTGCTCCGTCTCCCGCGGATACATCAGCGCATAACGCACCGCGATCATGCCGCCCGTCGAATGCGCAATGACCGTCGCGCGGTTCACGCCGAGCGCGCCGAGCAGCGCATGCGTGTTGCGCGCGAGCTGCTGAAAGCTGTACTGATAGCGCTCCGGCTTGGTGGACTTGCAAAAGCCGATCTGATCCGGCGCGATCACGCGATAGCCCGCCTCGCTCAACGTGTCGATGGTCTGCTTCCACGTCGCCGCGCAAAAATTCTTGCCATGCAGCAGCACCGCCGTGCGCCCGTTCGGATGCGCGGGATGCACGTCCATGTAAGCCATGTGCAGCACCTGGCGCTGCGATGTGAACGCGAAGCGCGCGACCGGATACGGATAGTCGAAGCCCTGCAGTTCGGGCCCGTAGGCGGGTTCATCGGCGCGCGCGGGCGCGGTCATCAGCGAGACGCACGACGCCAGGCAAAGCAGGAGGGATCGCACGAAGAGGGACTTGCGGCGCATCGGATTCATGGGCTTTTTCGAGAGATGGAATCGGCCCGAGCGATTCTAGCGTGCGCTTCGCAAACGCGTTCTCGAAGCACGCGCGGAGCCTTTATACTGTGCCGCCCCCCGTTCCTCGCGCTTCGATTCCAGCGCACCGGCGGGCGTTTCAGGCATCGCATTCAGTCGGGACTTCCAAGCATGCAAGCAAGCATCAAGGCACTCGTCGCCGCGCTATTGGGCGCCGTGTGCATCAGCGCAGTCGCGAGCGACTGCCCGCAGTTCAGCCCCGGCGGCCGCGCACCGGTCGTCACCAACGAGAAGATGCGCGCGGCGACGCAGGAAATCTGCTATTCCGATTTCGCGCTCCTTCACTCGGGCGTCACACATGGGCCGCTGTGGTCGGCGGAACATCTGACGGCGCAGAGCGTCGACGACGCGAAGGACAATACGCGCACCAACCGCTTTTTCGTCGACAAGCGGCTGCCGCGCGGCGAAAGCGCGCAACTCGACGACTACAAGCGAAGCGGCTACGACCGCGGCCACATGAGCCCGGCGGGCGACCGCGCCAGCAAGAAAGGCATGGCCGAATCGTTCTCGCTTGCGAACATCGTGCCGCAGGACCCGTCCAACAACAGGCGCATCTGGGCGCGCATCGAGCAGGCGGTGCGCAGGCTCACGGAAGATTCGGGCGAGGCCTACGTCGTCACGGGGCCGCTCTTTTCAGGGCGGCAATTGCAGACGATCGGCGACTCGCGCGTGTTCGTGCCGACGCAGCTTTACAAGGTCGTCTATCTGCCGCAGCGGCAGATTGCGTTTGCGGTCGTCGTGGAAAACACGCCGACAGACACGTATACGATGAAGACCGTCCGCGAACTCGAAGCGATGGGCGGTCTCGCGTTTCCCGGCATTCCGGATGCGCTGAAGGACAAACGAATCGGAGGATTGAAAGGTGTTTAAGCCATTTGCGAACGATACCGACGCGATGAATATCGCGGGCGACGCCATCAACATCGTCAACGGCAAGACGCGCGTGACGATCAGCGGCGATCTGACCATCGCGCGCGATCAGGCGGGACTGGCCGCGGCACAGGCGCTGCACGACGCGCTCGGCGCAATCGTCGACGCGCTGAAGAAAGACGCGAACCTGCCGAAAAAGCTGCCTGAGGAGCCGCCCGCGCCCGCCGGAACGGCCGACAATCCGTTTATCTGACGCAGCGTGATTGAATGCCATGCCCGCCCGAGTCCGCTCGGGCCTCTTGTTTATCGCGCGGAAGACGAGTGCCTGACCGGGCTCTTCTTCGTCGGACAGAAGCATTTTCCGCCGCACGCCACGCTGCCCGAAGACAGCCGGCCCGCGCCGCGCGTGATCGAAGCAGCGTGCGATGAGATTCATGAGTACTTCGCTGGCGAGCGGAATGCCTTTTCGGTCCCGGTGCGGTTGCAAGGCACGACGTTCCAGCAGCAGGTCTGGGATCTGTTGCGGCAGATTCCTT
>Ga0308174_10000202_pt1 | contig 23962 bp, 29 predicted proteins | sample PhyPR2_FD_203894 | JGI IMG/M metagenome (GOLD analysis project Ga0308174, IMG submission 203894) | Soil microbial communities from UC Gill Tract Community Farm, Albany, California, United States - DLSLS.P.R2 | ecosystem: Environmental > Terrestrial > Soil > Agricultural land | place: USA... | reverse complement strand
TATGCCGATGATACGCTGTTTTTTCGTGATTGGCCGCAGCGTATCAAAATCGTGGTTCGCTATTCGGACTATAAGCATTTCGGCGCGGAATCCACCGTTACATTTGGCGGCGAAACGCCACCGGAGCAGCCGAAACCGAAGCCGTGAATCGTCGGATTCGCTTAAGCGCGCGGTTCTATTTTGAGAAGGTGAACTTTGGATGCTGCCGGGCGGCTCCCTGAAACCACGGTTGCGGCTTCCAGTTTCTTCAACTCCCGCCGGGCAATCTGGGACCAGGTGCTGCCGCCATCCAGTTTAAGGTACGCCCGCCAGTGCCGGACCGCGCCCATTACATCGCGCGTGGACTGATCGAGCAGGGCCATATTGTAGTGGGCATCGGCGTAGTGCGGCTGGAGCCGGAGCGCCTCCAGATAATGATGGCGCGCGGCCGGAAGGTCGCCCTGTTCATCGTAAAGATTGCCCAGGTTGAAGTGTGCCAGCGCATAATCCGGATCCACTTCAAGAGCCTTTTTATATTGCTTTTCCGCATCGGCCCAGGCGTGGCCATTGAAGAAAACGGTTCCCAGATTTACCAGCGCGCCAGCGGAGCGCGGGTCCAGGTCCGCCGACTTCTGGTAAGCCTCGATGATTTCATCAAACGGCGCGCCGGTCTGTTCCAATTCCAGGCCGTGCTCAAACCAGCGATCCGCTTCCAGTTTTTTTCGAAGCTTTTCGGCGATATCGGAAGAGTGCTTCTGAGCAGTCGGCAACCGAAGAATCTTATTTAATTCTTCCTCGGCGAAATCGAACAACAATTGTCCCGAGGCGGGCTCCAGCTTTTGTTTTCCGATCTGGATACGAACGCGGCGGCCGTCTTTATAGACCTGAACGTCGGGCCCGAGTAAAGGCGACTCCTTGAGATATCCGCGAAGGGCTTCGAGAGCCAGCCGGATGCGCCGTGGGTGCGCATTCTCGGCGCGCAGCCGCGCGATCCGCTTGAGCGCAAGCAGGTCGGCGAAGCTGTACTCGTCGAGCAGCGGAATAAGTTGTTGCCGCTCCCAGGTTCTGAGCTGCCGGTTCTCAATCTTGAGCAACCGACAGACCTCCTTACGGGTGTAAGCCGCACCCGCTTCACGGACCGAGGCTGGCGAAGGATGTTGCGAGTCGTCTCGCAGCACACAAGGATGATAGCACCGCGAGGCGGCGAGTTGGCCCGTGCCCGTCGCTTACGTCAACAATCCTCTTATCCGGCTGGTAATCGAGTCCCGAGCTTTCGTCGCGGGAATCAATCGTTCCAGTAATCCGAGATCAGCATCGATCGTGATGTCGCTATCGATGGCTTCGATAGTTCCTCTGATTGGCGTACTGACGAAACCCATTTTTGCCGAAATCGAGAATGTAAGCGTCGATCCCTGCCAGCTTCTCCGTTCATCGACGAACTGAATCGGAACGATGCCCATGCCCCGAAACAGATCATCGAACGAGCGATCAATTAATCGTATGACCTCCGCCTTCGACTTTGTGTGCGAGACAGTGATCCGCATATCCTTCCGATTATCGTTCGCCGAACCAGAGGTAGCGGCGGGTCCAGGCGGTCTTTCTGCAGGTGCTATAGTCTTTCCATCGCTTAACGAGGATCATGCACACGATCAATCGCAGAATGTTTCTCATGGGAGGGTCTGCTGCTTCGGCTCTCCTCACCGGCACGCGATATCTATCGGCTAATCCGCTTGGCCTGCCGATCGGCTGCCAGACCTATCCTGTGCGCAAGTCGATCAGTACGGACTTCGCGGGCACCATGAAAGGATTGCGGGCAGCCGGGTTCACTCAGATTGAGCTGTGCTCGCCATACGGCTACTCCGATTTTGCTAGCCTTCAGCGATACAAGCCGCAAGAGTTGCGGCGCATGCTGAACGATTGGGGACTGGGCTGCATCTCCGCGCACTGGGCGCCGACCGAGCTCTTTCAAAAGGCGGACGAGAGCATCGCCTATGCGAAGGAGTTCGGCATGACACAGATGGCAATCGCCGCGCTTGGACCGTTCGATTCCAAGGCCACCCAGACAGTCGATGACGTGAAACGTTACGTCGAGCCCTTCAATGCCTTCGCCGAGAAGGCCCACGCCGCAGATATCGTCGCATTGCTGCACAACGAAGGCTTTGTCTCCGAGTACATCGACGGCAAACGGGTCTACGACATGATGATCGCCGAGCTCAATCCCGCCACCACCAAGCTGCAATTTCAGGTATCTAGCTGGCAGAAGGGCTACGACCCAGTGGTCTACTTCCACAAGTATCCGGGCCGCTTCCTCTCCATGCACTGCCAGGACTGGGTGAAGGACCCCTCCACGAAGTCTGGCTTCCGCGAGGTTCCGTTGGGCAAGGGGGTCGTGGATTGGAAGGCCGTCTTTACAGCCGCAAAAACAGGCGGCGTGAAGAACTATTTCGTCGAGCTTGAAGAGGATCCGGCGCTGATGCCGCCGAGCGTGCCTTACCTGAAGTCCCTGAACGTCTGAAGCGAGCGTGATCTCTCCAGCGGAAGCCGTCGTTTACGAAGCAGCTGCCAGACTTCATCAGTTTGAGACCCGATACGTTCACTCGTTCCGCTAATGTCCGGATCGCCCGTGATCCTGGAGCAATTCGGAAACAATCACTTCCCGTTCAGATAACCCGCTTGTGTCGTCCAGTACCCGCGTAGACCTAGCGGCCTGATAGCAAGATAGGTATTCTTTTATCGTGATTGCCACGACTAGGCAACTTGTACTGGCTATTATGAGCGTTGGCTGCGTAATCGCCTCTTCGATGGATAGTCCGCGCTGGCTCTCTCCAATTCCTTCTGAACACCGGGAGGAGTTGGCAAAACGGCTTGACGCCTATCTCAAAGCAAACCGAACAAAAGACTGGCCCAAGCTTTTCGATCTTGTTTCCGCCTCTGGGCGGAGTGGAACAAGCCGAGATACTTTTATTGCCAAGATGAAAGCGGCACACCAGAAGAATTTTTCAAATAATCCTGACTTGCTCGATTTCAGACCCGCACGCACCGAGAACGCCGACAGCACGGAAGTCGATGTATACGGGTGCGGCAAAGCTCGGCGTGAAAGCCAAAACTTCAACGGAATCGCGCTGGTCCATGCTGTTTTTGAACATGACGATTGGTTTTTCTCCGGCTGGACCTTCACGGAATTTCCGAATGAGCCATGCAAGGACTTGACCGATCCGTCTTGGGAAGCACCTGGTGCCATGGAATGGAGTCGACCAACGGAGGAGTTGCGGGATTTAACTGGCCCGCCAATTCACATCGACGGTTCCAAGAAATGAACTCGCACCGTAATGTGTTTCCGGATCACTTCCAGGATCGTCGGGGATTTGGAAACTGCGGGCAGGGAACCCGCCTGAGCGGGTCTGTAGCTCATCGCGATTGCCCCGTTGTCTGAGGTTGTGCAACTTCAGTGGGACCGCATGCGCGCTAATCCCCAGACGCACAGCACAACGCCAACCGCACTGGCAGCGATAAAGCCCATCAAGAAAAATGGCCCGCCATCATCTCTGCCAATCCTGAAGACAATAGCCGAACCGAGCAGCGCCCCACCCGCAACTAGAAAAGCGAGGCCGATCCATAAGACCTTATCGATCTTAGGGCGGCGGGTTACAGTGTGAGTACCTTCACCGAAACGTCCATGTTTGAGGAAATCCTCCTGCTCTTCAGGGGATCGCATTCGCTGTCCATTCTATCCGCATTGAAAGGTGCCAAAATTAGCGCCGTTTCCGGCCTGTGTCCGTACGGTCGGGCACTCTTCCATTGGCACGAGTAGAACGGCCATTTCTGGTCCGCCGCCGCTTTCCAATTGACGGTTTGCGCGTCATCCATTGCCAATCCATCTCTAGCGCAGTCGCGACCGCTACAATTGCTTAAGCTCTATGCAATTGCCTCCCCGAACTCGGTTGCGATCTGACAAGACCCTTGCGCAGAAATAAGAAGCAATATGCGCATCTATCTTGATTTCAATGCAAGCACGCCAGTGGCGCCCGAGGTTACGGCTCGGATGCAGGCCGTGCTAAACGAGCCGTTCGGGAATCCGTCGAGCGAGCACTGGGCGGGGGAGCCCGCGCGAGATGCCGTTGAGAAGGCGCGGGCAGGAGTGGCAGCACTCCTCGGATGCAAGGCTGGCGAGGTTGTCTTTACAAGTGGTGGGAGTGAAGCCAATAACCACGCACTAAAAGGAGTCTTCTTCGCCAGGCAAACAGAGCGCCGCCACGTTATCACAACCCAGGTCGAGCACCCTGCAGTCCTCGCTCCCTGCCGATTTCTGGAATCGCTCGGGGCAAAAATTACTTGCCTGCCGGTAGATGCCTTTGGTCGCGTCGACCCTGATGATATCCGGCGCGCCGTGACGCCAGACACGATCTTAATTTCCGTGATGCACGCTAACAATGAAGTCGGGACCATACAACCAATTGCGGAGATCGGCCGGATTGCGAGGGAGCACGGAATCCTTCTCCATACCGATGCGGCCCAGTCCGTGGGAAAGATCCCGACGAAGGTGGGAGAACTGGGCGTCGATCTCTTGTCCGTGGCAGGCCACAAACTCTACGGCCCGAAAGGCGTCGGCGCGCTCTATATTCGTGCGGGTGTCCAAATCGAGCCGCTGATCCATGGCGCGGGACATGAATCGGGCCGGCGCGCGGGTACAGAGAACGTTCTGCTCGATGTAGGCCTTGGTGCGGCTTGTGAACTGGCCGAATCTTGGATCGGTCGGCCTTCAAACCGGGAACTCCGGGACCTGTTCTGGCGGCGGTTAAACGAGGAGTTCGATCGTGATGTAGTTCTTAACGGGCATCCAAGCGACCGGCTGCCGAACACTCTGAACGTCAGTTTCCCGGGCAGAGTTGGGATGGAGATTCTCCACCGCTTGGATGGCGTTGCTGCCTCAACCGGTTCCGCCTGCCACTCCGGTGCTATCGAGCTATCACCTGTTCTGAAGGCCATGCGAGTACCTCCGGAGACCGGCATGGGCGCGATCCGCTTCAGCTTGGGCCGCACGACGACGGAAGAGGAAATTGCAGCGGTTGTGAACAATCTGAAAGCGGTACTTGCGTGAGGCGCGTGTAACAAGCGGCGCACATCCGGGTGGTCGGCAAATGCTTCGATCAAGATTCGCAGCATGAACATCCGCGCTATGTTTACTGATAGCCTTACTTAATACAACGCGCTTAATGCAACCCAGCCCAGCCGTGGGATGAGTTTCCCGGCTGAGGTCCTTTTCATCGGCGGAGCTAAAGCCGCCGTGCATAGGAGCCTTTTGTGATTTTGAAACAGTACTACCTGAGTTGCCTGGCTCACGCCTCCTATCTGGTGGGCGATGAGGCCAGTTCCACGGCCATTGTCGTCGATCCTCAGCGCGACATTCAGAAGTACGTGGACGATGCCGCGAACTTCGGGCTTCAGATCCGCCACGTGTTCCTAACCCACTTCCATGCCGACTTCATCGCCGGCCACCTGGAACTGCGCGACCGTTGCGGGGCCACCATCCATCTCGGCTCCCGCGCACAGGCGGAATATGCTTTCGTGGCAATGAACGACGGCGATACGCTCGATTTCCCGGATCTGCGTCTGGAGGTGCTTCATACGCCCGGCCACACCATCGAGTCGATCTCAATCTTGTTATTTGATCTTCAGAAAGAAGCTAAACCTTACGCGGTCCTCACGGGCGATACGCTGTTCATCGGCGATGTCGGGCGCCCCGACTTGCGCGCTTCGCTCGGATGGACAGCGAACGACCTCGGCGCACACCTTTACGACTCGCTTCATAACAAACTCCTGACGCTGGCCGATGAGACCCTGGTCTACCCCGCTCACGGCGCTGGTTCGCTCTGCGGCAAGCAGCTTTCCTCCGACACTGTTTCATCACTGGGCGATCAGCGGCGCTTGAATTATGCCCTGCAGCCGATGTCCAAGGAGGATTTCATTCGCCTTGTCACGGCCGACCAGCCAGACGCTCCTCCATACTTCACCTACGATGCGATCCTTAATACTCGCGAGCGCGCCACGCTGGACAAGAATCTCGAGCAGGCTCTCCATCCCATCGATCTGGCGGACGTGCTTCGGATGGGAGAGACAGGCGCTCAGATCCTGGATGTCCGCGCCGCCGCCGAGTATGCGAAAGGGCACCTTGCCGGTAGCATCAACATTGGACTCAGCGGGCAATACGCCACTTGGGCTGGCACGTTACTGGACCGCGCCAAGCCCATAGTCATCATCGCTGAGCCCGGACGCGAGCACGAAGCTGCCGTGCGCCTGGGCCGGATCGGGTTCGATCGCGTCAAAGGCTATCTGCAGGACGGCATGGAAGCGCTCGCTCACCGACCGGACCTGGTGTGGCCCACGGAGCGGATCAGTCCCCAAATACTGGCAGAAGAGCTGGCGGGCACCGAGCCGCCTCTGTTGCTGGATGTAAGGAGTGCGCGCGAGTGGGCGGCCAGGCACATTGACGTGAGCGTGAGTGTGCCACTCAACCATTTACAGGAGCGCATCGCTGAAATCCCGCGCAACCGCCGGGTTGCCGTTTATTGCGCGGGTGGTTACCGGTCTTCGATGGCCGCCAGCATCCTGCATCAATATGGGATCACCGATTTAATTGAGATGGCCGGCGGCCTCGCGGCTTGGGATGCCGCTTCCCTCAGTCTCAGTTCCGTCGCGCACTAGAGATTTTGGCACTACAACATTCAATCACCAAAGGAGATAAGAGTGAGTTTACGCATCAATGACGAAGCGCCCAACTTTTCCGCCGACACAACCCAAGGGCCCATCAACTTTCACGAATGGATCGGCAATGGCTGGGCCATTCTGTTTTCACACCCGAAAGACTTCACTCCTGTTTGCACCACCGAACTCGGCTACATGGCCGGGTTGCAACCAGAATTCGCGAAGCGAAACTGCAACATTATCGGCTTGAGTGTGGACCCGGTGAGCAGCCACGGGAAATGGGCCGGGGACATAGAAGAGACGCAAGGTCACAGAGTCAATTACCCGATGATCGGAGACCCGGAACTCAAGATCGCAAAGCTTTACGACATGCTGCCGGCGGATTCGGGAAACACGTCTGACGGCCGCACGGCGGCGAACAATGCCACAGTACGCACAGTGTTCGTGATCGGCCCCGACAAGAAGATCAAGCTGATGCTTTCTTATCCGATGAGCACGGGCCGCAACTTTGACGAAGTGCTGCGGGTCCTGGATTCGATTCAGCTCACGACCGCTCACAAGGTTTCAGCTCCAGTAAACTGGAAGCCCGGCGACGATGTGATCGTCTCGCCAGCCGTATCGGATGAGGAAGCTAAACAGAAATATGCCAAAGGCTTGAGGACAGTTAAGCCTTACCTTCGGTACACTTCCCAGCCGAATTGACAAATACGCCGAGTGGCGGCTTTCATCTCTGGAACATCTTTTTTGGCTGGAGGCGAAAGCGGTCATAGGAACCATATGCCTCTTTTCATCGTTCGCCATCAGCACGATCCCAATCACTGCCCCGCGGCCGATCCGTACAACGGGGCTAATTTGCTGAACTACCTCAGCCGCCCCAATTTTCGCAAGCACGGCCTTACCGTGCACGGAGAGGCGGTTGCGCGCGGAGAACACACGCTCTACATGATTGTCGAGGCCGCCCACGAGACTTTGGTGCGCAACTATATGGCGCCGTTTGCGATGGCCGGCAGTCTCGACGTCTATCTGGCCTCCACGTGCGCCGGCGTAGTTTCGAGAGGCGGCTGCGATGCGAATCTGCCGCCCACGGACACACTCGTACCCGCGCTCGATCCCGAAGAGGCGTGCCAACAGGCCATTGAAGACGGGTTGGTGGTCCACCGCGCTCATCCGCTGAATGGCGAGACCTCCATCCCGGCTCTGATGGGCGGGGTGGTGATGCCGAACGCGAGATTTTACGTCCGCAACCATTTTCAAATCCCAAAGTTCGATTTGGCAAATTGGCGGCTCAGCGTGGGCGGCATGATCGAGCGTCCATTGACCCTGGCCTGGCGGGACATCACTAATATGCGTTCGCACTCGAAGCTGGTGACTCTAGAGTGCGCCGGAAACGGCCGCTTCAGGCTGGAGCCGCGTGTGACCGGTGAGCAATGGAATCTCGGTGCGGTCAGCACTGCGGAATGGGCGGGCGTGCCACTGCAAGAAGTTCTCGATCGCGCCTGTGTGAAGTCCGGTGGCCGATACATCATATTCCGCGGCGCAGATCGTGGAACAGTGGACGGCCACACTGAGACGATCGCGTTCGAGCGCAGTCTCAGCATGGATGACGCGCGCGAATCGGAAGCCTTGCTGGCGTATGCCATGAACGGTGAGGCGCTTCCGTTGCAACATGGCTTTCCGCTGAGACTGATTGTCCCCAGTTGGTACGCGGTTGCTTCGGTCAAATGGCTCACCGAAATCGAAGTAGTGGATCAGCCATTCCAAGGGTATTACCAAGCCGAAAAGTATCACTTCGAACGGGAAGTCAACGGACAGGCGGAAAGGGAGCCGCTCACGTTACAGCGCGTGCGGAGTCTGATCACGGAACCGTCGGAGGAGGCGCAAGTTGAGTGCGGCGAGCTTGCGGTGCGCGGCGTCGCCTGGTCAGGCGCGGCGCCCATCGCCCGTGTTGAAATCCAGTTGGACCATAAGCCGTGGCAGGAAGCTCGTATACTCGGAGAGCCGAAGCGGCACAGTTGGCAATGGTGGGAGTTGATAACCAGGGTCGATCGGCCAGGCAATTATGTCATCCACGCCCGTGCGAGCGACATGCGCGGTCGCATGCAGCCGGAGTCCCCGGAATGGAATCGACTCGGATACTGCAACAACGCTATACAGCAACTTAAAATCGTGGCTCATTGAGCCGCAGCGGTATTGCCGGCCAATCTCCAATGCCACTCATCTCAAAGATGAATTAATTTTGGGCGCGCGAGCCACAAGTCATGTTCGAGACAGCCGAGCGTAATCGAAAAAGCTCCAGTCGTATATAATCACTTGGCACATTTCCTGAGGAGGAAACACATGCGAATGTTGCTGAGAGTATCGATTCCCGTGGAGGCCGGAAATGCCGCCGCTAAAGCCGGAACCCTGGGCTCTACGGTCGAACAAATCTTGGCTGATCTCAAACCGGAAGCAGCCTATTTCTTCGCGGATGACAACGGACAACGGTCGGGCTCAATCGTGTTCGATATGAAGGACTCATCAGAGATTCCCGCAGTGGCTGAACCCTGGTTTCTCGCATTTAACGCGAACGTTTCGTTCCGGCCAATCATGAACCCCCAAGATCTTGCCAAAGCCGGCCCATCAATTGGTAAGGCAGCTGGCCAATACGGAAAATAAAGTTCATGTTCTCGCAATTTTGAGGTCAGGCGTTCTCATACTCTATCTTGTTGGTCGGCAATCCGGACACTGACCCTCGTACTCAGCTAAAGGTTAAAACGAGTGTGAGCTTTTAACCAACCGCCCTACCGCTACCGAAGTCGGTTAGAGATGGACGAATCCAAGCTCGACAAACTTCTCAGCGGGCACTGATGAGCACTGGATAGTAATAGGCCGCTTGCTCCTGGCCCTGCTCTTCTCGACGTGTTGCCAAAAAGTATCGGCCGGGCGTGGCGACGGAAAGGTCGAGAGTGACAACGAGCGTGACTCGCGCCTCGTTTCCGGTAGCCGTCGCCGAGCCCAGCGCAATGGCGGCGCTCTCTGACCTCGACTTTAGGATTGCGAACACATAGCGGCCCGGTGGACTGAACCGCGGCAAGGTGATGTGCAGCTCATCGAGTTTTGTCGGCAGAGTGGCCAATGGATGGCCATCATCGGCTGCATCGCCCCGAAACGTGCCGGCATTACTCAAATCGACGGGCACAACGGTCGATTTTCGGAAGCTTCTGAGACTGGTCGAGAAGAATAGAAATCCAACTACACAGGCGCAAGCCACCGCAACGGCCGCGAAAATGGAAATCCGGCGCCTGTTTTGGGCCGACTCTTCTTCCTGCTCGATTGCGGCCAGCCGTTTATCGCGGATGGCCTTAAATTCTTTGTAGCAGGGTGAGCAGTGCCAAACGTGATCCCAAGCCGGATCGTCCCTGCCGATTCTCTTTTGACCGAGCGCTTCTATGGTCTCGGACGGCGGACAGCCGATCCTCTCCGGGTTGGGGAACCCGGTGAGGAGGATCTGTTCAATGGGATTGTCATCACCTATAGGATCAACGGCCACGCAAACTCGCTCTTCTGTCGAGCTTATCCTGAAGAACTTGCCGCAAAGAAGCCCTGCAGACCCGGAACCGCTGTTCTGCCGTGCGTGGTTTTAGGTTCATTTCACTGTCAATCTCGGGAAATCTGTCACCATCCATGCGGCGCAAAAAGATTTCGCGATCCTGCGGCGTAAACGTATCCAGAAGCTCCCGGACCAGGATTTCATTTTCTATCTTGTCGTTTTGGCTGAAGTCCGCGGCGGTCTCCATGTTCCCAAAGGAAAGCAGCGCGTCCTTCTTTTTCTGCGCTTTCTCTGCTTTGTTGAGGGCGCGAGAAACCGCCCGAGTGGCGTATGCTCGCAGATTGCCGATAAAGTCCAGTTTCCGGCTCACTCTTGCGGCGGCTCTCAAGACTACATCCGGGTCTCGATCACTATTGAGGATCGCTTTCTCCGCCACGTCAAAGATGATTTGACGCTCGGCCGGCGAAACCGGCATCCCGCCTTGCGTCCGCAGATTGACAGCATCCCAAGCCATAACACCTCAAAAAAATGGACTTCACTCTGCCGGGCCTCCCGAAGTCCGAAACTGCAATAACAAAGTAAATTGTAAACCGCTTGTCCGGCGAGCGAAAGGGAGCGCACATAAAAAATTGGGGTTCCCGCCGGGTTTCCTGTGGCGGGAAGCCTCAGTATCAGCGAGGGGCTATTACGCCGCTCCCTGGAGATTCTTATGACGTCAATGGCCGATCCAGACGGAAATTCAAATCCAAAATTGTTCGCCGTGCAATATCATGTGCGCGGACGGCGGAAACGGCAACCGCTCATGGCGCGCTGCCAGACGGTGGAAGACATTATCGATTTAGGGCAGCAATCGTTTCCTGCATTCGCCGAGCGAAATCCGTGGATCTGCATAGATTCGAAGCACGCAACAGTGTTTGTGGGCCTCGACCCCGAACGCCAGTCCGGGAAAGAAGCACCTTCGCCCGCTCGGAGCCGGAATTTATCCTTAGAAAAGGAGTCAACTGAAAAATGAAGAACACAATTGCCGCGCTTGCGCTCGTGGCAGCGGCGGTTCTCCAGGCTGAGACGCCGGCCTCGTTCTCGCACGCCGCGGATTCAGATTCCGTCTATCAGGGGGTTCTGAACCAACTCAAAAAGGACGGAGCTGAGATTCAATCCGCCTCCAAGGACACCGGCATTAAAACAGCGGTCACAATCACCGGCCACTACAGGCAAACGGGCTCATACCTGGAAGTCACGTTCATATCTGACAGCCCGGCCCAGACCACCGTGCGGGTAGCCGCGTATGAGGAGAAGCGTTACAAAGGCCTAAAGACCGAGCCCTGGTCTACACCGAAAGTGAACGATGAGAAGTCGCAAGCCGAAGCGGCAAAGCTAAAGCAGGAACTGGGCTGGTAACTGGCCCCAACTTGATCGAGTCTGCGATGCAGACACAATTTGCAGTGTCTGCCGGGCCAGAGCACGATATTACACTAGCCATCGATTTTTAGTCCCCGCCACGAGTATGCCAGCGTCCAAAACCAAAGCCAGGTTCATCGAACCGATGCTCTTGCTGCAGACTGACTCTCTTCCGAATGGGCCGGCATGGGAATACGAGGTGAAGCTGGACGGCTATCGCGCGCTGGCGATTAAGACGAACGGGAAGCTTCAGTTACGATCTCGCAACGACAAGGATTTCACTTTCAAGTATCCGGCTATTGCAAAAGCTCTCGCGGCGATTCCTGATGAAACAGTAATTGACGGTGAGGTAGTCGCTTTCGATGAATCCGGCCGACCATCGTTCAACACCCTTCAAAATTACGGCTCCTCACAAGCTCCGATCTTTTACTACACGTTCGACGTCTTAATTTTGGCTGGGCGCGATGTGACGACGGAACCCCTGGAGACGCGCCGGGAATTGTTGCGCAGCCGGGTCCTTCCGAAGCTGCATGAACCGATTCGATACTCTCAGGATCTGGATGCCAGCCTTCCCGATCTGATCCACTCCGTTCGCACGCAAGGGCTCGAAGGACTTGTTGCCAAGCGACGTGATAGCAGATATGAGCCGGGTCAGCGCTCCGACGCTTGGCGCAAGATGCGGGTGAACCGTGGACAAGAATTTTTGATTGGCGGATATACGCCGAGCCCCAAGAACTTCGACGCGCTGGTTCTCGGTTACTACGAAGGAGACAAGCTGCTCTATGTTGCCCGAACGCGTAACGGATTCACGCCGGCCAGCCGTGAACAGCTTTTTAAACGATTCCGTGGTCTCGAAACGGTGCGCTGCCCTTTTGCAAACCTGCCGGAAACGAAGAGTGGTCGATGGGGAGCTGGTTTGACTGCGACCAAAATGAAGGAGTGCCGGTGGCTAAAGCCGGTTCTAGTCGGACAATTTGAGTTCGCTGAGTGGACTCCTGACAACCACCTCCGGCATTCGCGATTTATGGGACTACGAGAGGACAAGAACGCTCGCGATGTCCATCGAGAACTCAGTGTTCGATAGTGAATGTACATGGCAAGTACGCGCAAAACGGACATAGAACGTAGCTCCACCTTACCGGCGGCGGAAGTACTCAGCTTCCTGAAAGACAGCCGTGGCACGTCCACCTGGACCGAGCACGACCTGGCGCTGACACTCAATCTCAGCCCTGCAGAAGCGAAGCAAGCACTCGCTGTCTTGCAGCTCGAAGGCTATGTCGAGCCTACGTCCCGAGCAGCTTGGCGGACCACAGAGCAAGGCGAACTGGTTTCGGGCGGTAAAGCGCCTCGCTTTACTCGCGAAAATGTGGAGCGAACTCTAATAGAGCTTACTGATCGTATCCGCTCCGTCAATGAGGACGAGAGCGCTCCATTTCAAGTAACAAGGGCAGTTGCATTTGGGGACTTCTTGACCGATCGCGCGCGTGTTCAGGCCGCCGAAGTAGGAATCGGATTACAGCGCCGAAAACCTGCGGCCAACGACAACCGCATAACTGCAGCCGGACACGCTCACGAAGACGCCTTCCTGAAGCAACTCCGGGAGAAGTCGGCAATGATTCGTGTTCAGAGATACTCGGAGTGGATGAGCCACCGGTTGCATCGAAAACTCTTATAGGCAAGGAATAACTTCCGGGTGGCACGTTGTCCGGATCCGAGCACGTTCCATATTCTAGTAACCCGTTCTTACGGATCTTAGCTTAGATGGAGCCCGATAACATCATCCTTGCCTGAATAATCTTTAAGTTTGCTCTCAAGCGTGTGCAGATAGCTCCAATGACTCTCAAGCTTTGCCGATTTCCTATCCGATATCGTTTTCGCCAAGAACGTAGCTGCGGCTACCGCTCCAAGACCACCCAAAACTACAGGGCTAGTGATATTGAAACCCCAACTAGCCGTGGCAACCGAAGGAATTGAAACGCTCATGAAGCCGCTGATGCAGCCAATCTTATGAGAGCGCAGCTTACTTCGGAGACTCTTAACGCTTCTCGCGATTGCCGCTTGCTTATGCTTGATAGCGTCTTCGGCGTCGACAGGGTCACGGATCGTTTCGAGATCGGCGCCGAGAGAATTGATTGTGTCGTAGAAATCAACTCTCTCCTCCTCCGTAGTCCGTCGAATCTCAAGAATTTTGTCGGCGGGAATCGACCCAATTTGATCAGGCACCACCGTTTTCAGAACCAACGAAGCGAGCCGATATGTCCTATCTCCCCCGGGGGACTCCTTTGTATCCTCCGTCCCAGGCGTACCATAGACAAGTTGCTGGAATGCGGGATCGTCCGATATTAGCGGGAGCGGGCCTGCCAATTGCTTAGCTAGGAAAAGCATGTACAAAGCGCCGGTCAACGCTTCAATGTCATACCAGTTTGCGCCGTCCTCACGAAGTAACCCTTTCTCCTTCAACTTCAGCGCCAGCGAGTAGATCATCTTGCCAACCGAGAGTCTCTTGATTCCCCGTGATAGACGAAGGTCGTTTGTCAGGCGCAGCTTTTTCTCAGGACTGTCCAGCGTCTGGGCCAAAAAAACCTCGAACTCCGCGGCAACTTCTTTAGCGGCTGTTTCGGGACCCCGGGGTCGCAGAAAACCCGCATCGACATATTTCTTAATATCGTCCGAATGATCCCAAACGTCCCATTTGGGAGGAACTATTCGCCAAATGTGGTCATAATAAAGGGCCGCCAGATTTAGCCATCGGTGAGTATGCAAGTCGAGGTAAGGATAGTAAAGGGCCGAACCGATGTTCGTCGAAGCAGGCATGAAGATCCTCTTGTGCCCCCGTCAGGGACATTGCTGAATATACCTGACGCGAGATCAGCGCACGTGCGGATTCCCCAGGTATCCAGAATCTCTGCCTGTTCTACGCTCGGCGAAAGCACGTCGATAGACAGTGAGGCCAGGCAAACAGCTTCGTTTCCGGGAGGAATCACGACGATGCCGTTCGATCCTTTCGCCGCCACCAGAGCCGCGTCCGGATTCTGAGCGACTCCGACGCTCACTTCCAGGCCGAGTCGGGCAGCCGCCTGCATGACTTGCCGCGCTAGTTTTTTTGGTGGGCCGAACGCTCGATCCGTGCCCGTTATCTCGAACGTAACTGCACCGTCCGCCGTCGATTCGACGAGGGGCGAAAACGCTGAGGCACAGTCCATAAGAGCCGATTGCGCGGCGCTCTCCTTTGCGAGTATTCGCTTTCGCAACACGAGACCAGGGCACTGCTCGGCTTGTACTTTCGTCATGCCGATCTCAATACCCGCAAGTAGAGCTTCTCGGTTACAGGCACAGACACGCAACAAAGAATCAGGGCCATCCAAAATCGCCACGGCGGAATGATGTTGGCGCGTCCGGTCAGGTTCGCAGCGCCAGGCGGCCTGCACAGAAAAGTCGGGTACGAAGACGCAAGCGAACGACATGAACTAAGCCCATCGTGGATAGGCGAGCAGCGTGCGCGTTGCCGACTGTACTGGTTTCTTGAAGGAACGCTTGAGTGCGATATCCGCCTCAAAATCGAACCCTGCGAATACCCGTGCATGCGCCAGACCTTTTTCCGTTGTCTGCGACCATCGCACTTTTTTGGTGGACAGCCTAAGGAACAACTCCGAACACGTGGACGTCACTGCTTGTGGAGTGGAGAAAACGAGTGCGCTTTCCTGTTTCTCAATGACTCCACGAAAACGAAACCAGGTAGTCAGCGGCACCTTGCGCACGAACCGAGGGGATACGCCGGAGAGATCGACAATAATTAATCCGAATCCGCCACTGCCTTGCAGCAGCAGGTCGGCGCATTGGAATGCCTGTTCCAAGCCCTTCATCTCCCGGCCGCTGCAACGTACCCATAGCAGGCGCTGTAAATTGACTCCCATAGCCTGGGCGGACTTCGGATCGAACGAATTGGTGGCGTCAACTAAAGCGCACACGCGCTCCTGGGTGACGCGAGCCAATAATTGCGTTTGGAGACTCTTCTGTCCGGACGAAGTGAAGTTTGGAGCCACCAGTTCCGTGAGTGCTCCATAACGAACGCCGCCAAACTGCCGATCGATATCATCGATACCGGTAGGAATCGTCGGCATTGGAGGCCGCCGATGCTGGACAAACGCCGTCGGGACGCGACCGGTAAGGCGGGCTTCTACTTGGGTACGGATGGCGGCTATTGAGGACATGACAGAGCAGGGCTTCGCTGTTTATTCGCCTACGACACTTACGCTACTCGTGCCGGCATCCCGCTGTCAATGGTACTCGCGGGGTGAAGCCGGCAAGTTATTGAATCTGAAATGAATATTCTAGTAGGCACCGCGGGGTTTTCGTACAAAGATTGGGCAGGAATCGTCTATCCGGCGGACCTGAAAACAAGCAAAATTCCGCCTCTTCAGTATCTGGCGCAATTTTACGATTGCTGCGAGATCAATACCTCGTTTTACGGCCCGCTGCGCTCGTCGACGGGGAAACAGTGGTGCGCGTGGGTAAACGAGGTGAATCCGCAATTCTTATTCACGGCCAAACTTTACAAAGCTTTTACCCACTCACCGATCGCTACGGTTGAGCCGACCTCGGCGGCCACGCTGCGATTCAGTTCCGAAGACGAAAGACTCACACGGGAAGGTCTGGACTCACTTGCCATGGACGGCAAACTAGGTGCGGTGTTAGCACAATTTCCGATCTCTTTCAAAAACACTGAAGAAAATCGGACCTATCTGCAAAAGCTTATCGCGATGTTTGGAGGCAACTACCCTTTGGCCATCGAAGTCCGACATTCCAGTTGGAACGAAGAAGCGGTCTTACACGAACTCTCGAGCTTCGGTGTCGGATTCGTGAACATCGATCAGCCGCTGCTAGGTAAGGCATTGCGCGGCACTGCACATCTGACTTCTCGCCTCGGGTATGTACGTCTGCACGGCCGCAATTATCAACAATGGTTTTCCGCAAATAGGGTCGAAGACCGCCACAATTTTCTATACACTCCTGATCAGCTGGAACCTTGGAAAGAAAGAATTGAAGAGATCGCGGACCAGGCTGAGAGGACGTTCGTTGTCGCCAACAATCACTATCTAGGCAAAGCCGCCGCTAATGCGACCGAGTTGAAAAGCATGCTTTCAGGCAAGAAAGTCAAGGCTCCCGGCGAACTGGTGAAAACGTATCCGGAGCTGATCGCGTTTGCAACAACCTAGGCGGTCCCCGTTGGTGAAACGGAGGGTGAAGTCATAGCGCGAAGACACCATGCTACGACCCAGCACTAAGATTGTCCTTTTGATTCTTTGACCGGTCGATCTGGCACTGCAGACACATATCTACGGCCAGAGTGCCGTCAGAGTTTTTCTGGCGCCCGACCAGCCGTTCTGTTCGGCTTCTTCACGAGAGACGGAAGCGACAGTAAGTTTTGATCTTGGTGATAGCGGCTGAAGACAGATGCAGCACTTCCGCAATTCCATGCTCATCGCTTTCTTGTATCATCAACGAATTTTTCTGTTGCCTCCTGATTGCCTGTGCAAGGATTGGCCTCCGAAGCGAGCCGCTCTTCAGGGTTGAAAATGGTTCATTATGGCTGCGCCTGCCACTCTAAATCTCGAATCCGTAAGCACTCCTCACCTGGAGCAATCGGATACTCCTCCACAGAACCTCGGATCAACTGCCTTACTCGACATCGTCCAGGCATGCCTTCATCACAGGTCGTCGGAGTGGATCTTCCTGCGCGAGCTGAAGGTAGGAACTGGATTCAGTAGCAGCGCCGCGCAGCGCCTGGATGCGTTCGCGCTGAATTGCTATGCGCACACTTCTATGAAGCGGGTGTGCTACGAAGTCAAAACATCTCGTGCGGACTTCCTCTGTGAAATGAAGCATCCTTTGAAACGCCGGATCGGGCTGCGCTACTCAAACGAGTTCTATTTCGTCACGCCTGCGGGCATGCTGGCTACTTCCGAGATCCCGATTGAATGCGGACTCATCGAAATCGGTGTCTTCAAAGACGAAGGGCGGAACTCGATGCTCGCACGATTTGAGGACTTTGCTCATTTCAATACTGATCACAACATTTACTGCCGAGTTACGGTGCAGGCTCCGTGGCGGGAAACGCCCGGCCCGACGTGGCAATTTGTGGCAGGCATGCTACGGAACCAGCAAAAGGGATTTCAGGAGAGGCCCGCCAAACAGCCGAACCAACAACGACTGCCATTTGTCGACTGAGATTGGCTCGCCAGTCAGTCATGGGTGCCCGTCGGCACTCGGTTACTCAGGCATACAGTCTGAGTGGATTTTAAAGTTGTAACTTGCCCGTGATCCACGATAGAGATCCGACCTCGCTCCGTTGAACAAAAAGATGTTTAGGGGAGAAAGCCTTCTCCCCAACGCGGAAGCCGCAAACACCAGCGTCTTCCCGCGCCCCACTTCAGCGGGGACACCCCGCAACGCCCCGAGGACATCATCGTGGTGCGCTGCCGATAACCTGGCAGCGGTCTGATTCTCATGTCCCCGGCTTCCGGGGTTCCAGAGCCCGACGAACGCCTTTTCTTTCGTCGCATTCGCACCGGGCGACCCCTCGTCAACATTTTCTTTTGACATCCCCTCGCCCACACCGCTCGGCAAAACAAAATGTGTGACTTCCGGGTACCCCGCCCGGTGCCTACCCCAATGCTCGAAAGGCGTTCGTCGCGTCTTTCACCCTCCGCCGCGGGGGCATTTGTTGAAAGGCAAAACACAATGAACACCCAAAACATTACCGCAGAAATCGCTTCTAACGCACTCGCTACGCTCGCCGCAGCTCTCGAGGCCGGGAACAGTGCAGCACTCGCGACCTACCTGAACATAACGGCCCGGTTTCACAAGTATTCCTGGACGAACTGCCTGCTTATCGCCACGCAGCGGCCGGATGCAGCTCATGTTGCAGGGTTTCGCGCATGGCTCGGGTTTGGCCGGCATGTTCGCAAAGGAGAGAAAGGTATCGCGATTCTTGCGCCGATTATCACCAAGCGCGAAGCAGAGGCGGGTCAGCAGCAGCAGGAGGACAGCAGCACCGCCGAACCCGCGAACCGCCTTGTAGGATTCCGCAGCACGTACGTTTTCGACATCGCGCAGACGGATGGCCAAGAACTGCCGGAGTTCGCCACTGTGAAAGGCAATCCAGCGGAACACCTGGAACGCTTGAAAGCCTTAGTTGGTTCTCATTCGATCGCCCTCGACTACGACGCTTCGATTGCACCGGCAAAAGGAGTTTCGCGGGGCGGACGCATCACACTAATGCCGAACCTGCCAGCCGCCGAGGAGTTCTCGACGCTCGTTCATGAACTGTCGCATGAAAAACTTCATCGGACAGATCGCAGGGCCGAAACAACAAAGACCATTCGCGAGACCGAGGCGGAAGCCGTCGCTTTTGTAGTTTGTCACGCCATCGGACTCGATACGAACACCGCCGCCGCCGATTACATCAAGCTGTACAACGGCGACCGCGCCACGCTCTCCGCTTCCCTTCAGTTCATTCAGTCCACAGCGGCCGAGATTCTCACCGCTCTTGAAGTGGACGCCGAAGCCGCAGCGTGACCTGCTCGCGGGAGGGCGGGCGGCTCGCTCTCCCGGATCTCACGGTCTGGTCGTCGGAATTAAATTTGGACCGGCGACCGGTTTTCCTCTTTTTCGATGCCTCAGTCAGATAGGGGCAAATAGAGCTGCCATTTCAAAACCAATTGGAGAACTCCGTCATGTTAAAACAATCCGTTTTCATTGCTGACTGCCTTTGCGGCCGTCTTCTGGAGAGCCCAACACGCGAGTGTGTCTGTCCAGACTGTCACCGGCAGATCGTATTTGATTGGGGCCGTGACTCTGAGCCCGAGCTCGAACCTGAGAGGCTCAACGAGAAGTCATCCACTTCGGAGGCGGCATGATGCGCGTTCCGCCCGAGCTTCTCGAATACAAACAATGGGTGTTATGGCGCAAGGCCGAGGTAAATGGTCGCGTTACCAAAGTCCCCATTTCACCGTGGAGCGGGAAAGCGGCGGCCTGCGATAAACCGCAGACCTGGAGCACATACCGGCACGTCCTCTACGCGCTCCGCCGCTTCCCCTCCGACGGCATCGGCTTTGTTTTCACCGATGCCGATCCGTTCTGCGGGATCGACCTCGACAACTGCAGAGCAGTTAATGGAACTATTACGCCTGATGCCCTGGAGATGATTCGCCGTTTCGGGAGCTATACAGAGCTTTCTCCCTCCGGCACGGGCGCGCATATTCTGATCAAAGCAAGGCTATCGGGCAAGGGCCGGCGGACAGGCAAAATTGAAATCTACGATTCGGGCCGGTACTTCACTGTAACCGGAAAGCACGTTTCCGGCACACCCCTTGCTATCCAAAAACGCCAGGAAGCACTGGAAAGTTTGGCAGCGGAACTGTTCCCTGAGAACTCTTCATCTCGAAACACGGTTGTCGCCACCGTAGCCCGATCGTTTGTGGAGCGGATGGCCACTGGCGTCCATCCGCAGAGGCGAAAGGTATTCCGGCGATGACCGCGGCCCAGCGCCAGGCGCTGTACGGCCGCGAAGGCGGTGGAAATCATGAAGACGCCGCACAGGCGGCCAAACAACGGCGATTGGAAGCACTGAGTTCCACGAGCGTGGCGATTGACTTTACTGGTAAAGAGAAGTCCGAACCGCAGGGCAGGGGCGAGCGCGAACAAATCGTCCCCGCGCAAGTATCCTTCACGCCGGCGGAATCACGGGATTTGGACTCGGGCAATGCGCATCGTATCGATTTGAGTGATCACGCCGGAAAGCCGGACGCCAAAACAGACAAGTACGGTTGGGAGCACTACACCGGCAAGCTGTATCGCATTTTCGAAGGTACGGTTATGGAAACGGTTCTCACGAACCGAGTCAACGGAGCATTTGCAGGGCCGATAAATACCATGCTCACCACGGATGTTTGGTCGCATGATCACCAGCAGTTACTCATTCCGCAAGGCACGCGTTGTCTCGGCACGGCGAGCGCGGTGAATGGCGCGGCCCAGCAACGACTATTTGTGGCGTTTCATCGCTGCATCATGCCAGACGGCTATTCGCTTGACCTCGACAAATTTCCTGGCCTCAACCAAATCGGTGAAGTCGGATTGCGCGACCTGGTCAATCATCATTATTTTCAGATTTTTGGCGCTTCATTGGCCATAGGCGCGATTGGCGGACTGGCGCAAATCGGGAACGGATACTCGGGCTACGGGTATGATCCGTCGGCCGCCATCAGGAACGGTATTTCGCAGCAAATGGGCGAAGAGTCAATGCAGATTCTGGATCGTTTCCTGAATCAACTTCCGACCTTTATCGTTCGGGAACGCTCGCGGGTCCGGATATATCTTTCCGGCGATCTTGAGGTTCCCGCGTACGCGGCTCATGAGATAGATCCGGCTTTGTAGGAGGAACGAATACATGATATGCCCGGCTTGCAGTACGGAATGCGACGACTCATCCACCTTCTGCCAAACATGCGGCCGTAAAGTAACTGGCGGCAGAATTCCCTGGCTGGCCGTTGGCTGTCCAGCCGCAGTGTTGCTGCTCGTTGCGTTTGCGGCGGTCGTCGCACTGATCCTGAAACATCTGGGGTAAGGAGGACAAATGACAGGTCTCATCAATAACTTTCGTAGGCTCAGGATTTCCAAGAAACTGGTCGGTCTCGGCGTAATTGCCACGGTCGCGTTGCTTCTTATACCCACGCCGGCCGCTGCACTGTTTGGGCTCGGCGACATTGTATTCGATCCCACATCGTATGCCACGCTCGCAAAAATTTGGTCTTCGGACGCGAGTACGTTAACGAAGGTAACGGAAGAACTAGGCCAGCTCCGGCAGATCTACGCCAACGGCGTCCAGACGTACCGCGAGGCTATGGCAATGGCTCAAAACGTCAATCGATTTACGCGCCTGAACTGGCTCACGGTCGGGATTACCGCCGTAAATGATGCCACCGCCAATCGATTCGGAGAAGCTGCAAACTGGGCGGCAATGGTGAATGGGAATCCTGCTTTGGCCGCTTCAGCCTGGACCAGCGCCACACTGCCGATGAGCGCGAATAGCAGCTCTTTTCTATCGAAAGAAACGCTGGGGTCGAGCGCAAACCTCGCGAATTTAGCGAGCGTGGAAGCCACCGACGGTTCATCAACTAAATGCCTATCAGAAATCGCGGAATACCGGTCCGCTGCTCAGGCCAACACGGTTGCTGTTGCCCAGCTTCAGATCGCAGATAACGATGACGGCGAGGCAACTAATTCAGAAATTGAGCAATTAAACCTCGTGAATGCAGCACAAGCTGCTGGGCTTCATGAACAACAGAGCCAGGGAGCGCTTCACGCTTGTCTTGTTGAACAGCAGGTACTGGCGAATACGTGGCAAATCGTCGCGCCGAAGATCCGTTCGAAGGCAGCGACCAGTCGTCGATATTCCTTACCCCCTTTGTGCATCCCGAATGTCTCCAGCATCTCGGCGGCCGTCCGAAATCGAATGGTCTGGCTCTGCTGGCGCACGGCAAGCGTTGCCAGATAGATCGGAACGACGCGGTCCTGCCCGAATGGGAGGCCGTAATTCGGATGGCCAGTGATCTGCAGGACGAAGTTACCGTTGCGGCGCTCGTACAGCATCTCGCCCTTTGGCGGCTTTCGCACCGGCAATCCACACAGGACGAACGGTCTCGAAGTGAATCCCACGTTCTGCTTCCCCTCCTCGCGTTTGAGCCGCACGATACAACTGCCTTCGGCTTGCCGGAGCTTCTGTTTTGAAACCACAAGCTCCGGGGCCACTCGTTTGAGAGCGGAACCGGCGGACTCCATGCCGCCACTTCCACTCTTGCGAAGCCCGAATACACGTCGGGCATTTACGTTTTGCAACCCTCACCTCGCGTCAGCGCCGAACAGGGTTCAGCGCGCGTTGGGCAAGCGATTTCGAAAACGATTCCTTGCTGATTTTCGAGAGCTAAAGCATCCCCGGCTTCAGGAATGCGATTAATGCGTTAAGCCGGGTTTCGACTAAACCTGAGGAAACTCCATGGATCTCTATGCACTGGGTTGATCTCCATGAACGCCATTGTCCTTTATTAACAATCGAAGATCGTTTTCCCAAGCTTGATACGGGGGTTCGACTCCCCTCTCCCGCTCCATGTTTTCAATGACTTACTGCCAATTGCGGATTCCCTCTACCCGCTTAACGCATTAATGCATTAACGACAGGCCGCAAGTGCCTGATTCGACAAGGGTGCGAACACGTGAGTGCCAGCCGTACCGGCTGGCCATTTACGGAATCGCAAGTCGCAGTCATCTCGTTCACGTGAGCTGGCAAGTGATTGAAAAGGATCTACAACTCAGAAAGTGAACAAGAAGATTTTGGAGAGCGACATTTATCCGGAAATAACCTTCACGCCGGATCGCATTGAGGGCAAGGTGAATTTATCCGGACACTCCGAGTTCAAGCTGCATGGATTTTTCACAATTCATGGCGCGGCCCACGACCTGACGATGAATGTGAAGGCGGATATCAACGGGAATCATCTAACTGCCAGGGGTGATTTCAACGTCCCATATGTTAAATGGGGGCTGAAAAACCCAAGCACGCTTTTTTTTGCGTGTTAACGATACGGTGCCGATCGAAATCAATGCGGTGGGAGAAATCAAGATTTCGTGACGGCCAAAGCGCCGGGATTACTGGGGCGGCTTGGCCCTCCCCGGTGGCTCCTTTTTCGCATTCAAATCCTTCGAGAGCATAAGTTTCAAGGTCACGTTGTCGGATGCGGCCGTCAGTCCAACCCCCACGCCTGCCTCGATGTGTAGGTACTTGGCGTCATGGTCGAACACTCCCCAAACCTGATGGTACTGCTGCTTTACCGGAAGGAAATTTCGCAATTGTCCGTAATCGGCGTATTCCTCCACAGCCACGGCCCATTTGGGATTCAGATTATATGCCACTCGCGTCGCCGGCACGAACTCGAGATTTTTGAAGCCCCCGTACCATGAGTTATCGACGATCGGATTTATGATGAACTCCCATGACTTCAGATGCCAGCCAACGATTGGACGAATCTCAGAGGTATATCTTCGCGGATCCCAATGTCTCGCGTTATAGCTGAATTCGAAATTCGCGGCATAGAAGAACTTCCGATGCGCTGCATGAGGTGCTGCAAAGAGAAAACGAATCTTGCCACCGTTCAGGGATGGACCGCGCGCGACAGAAACACTGTACAAGGGAAGATAAAGTCCCGCCTCAAACCATTCCGTGACGCCATAAGCCCATTCCGTCACGCCGTTGAGATTGTGATTGTTTACTAATCCACCAGGAAACACAGGCGTCTTCAG
>Ga0308174_10000201_pt1 | contig 23983 bp, 19 predicted proteins | sample PhyPR2_FD_203894 | JGI IMG/M metagenome (GOLD analysis project Ga0308174, IMG submission 203894) | Soil microbial communities from UC Gill Tract Community Farm, Albany, California, United States - DLSLS.P.R2 | ecosystem: Environmental > Terrestrial > Soil > Agricultural land | place: USA... | reverse complement strand
TGAGCGTGCCGGCGCGGTAGCGTCGAAGCAGAAGGCGCGTCACGTCGAGATCGAACGCCGCGCGCGGGCGATCCCCGGCAATGGCGGAGAGCTCGGCATCGTCACGCGCGGTACCGAGCCAGCACCAGTCGCGAAAGACGTGGACGTCGACCCGCTCGCCGTCGGCCGACGCTTCGCGCACGCATGCCGCGCCGGGTACGGGCCAATCGGGGATGGCAAGCGGCGCAAGCGCAGCGGCCACACGCGCGTCATGGGATTGCGCCGACTCTTCGCCCGTGCATGCGCCGTCACAGCGGTGCAGTTGCCTGGCAAAGCAGGGGCCGGTACCGCGTTCGAGACCCAGCCTGCGCGGGCATAGCCGATTTTGTGCGGCGAGTGCCCGCAACGCCGCGCGCATCGAAGTACGCGACGCAAAGGGACCGTACGCGCCGGCGAGCTCGTGCGGCGAGATGCTGCTTGCGGCGACGAAGCCGGGGGCCGCCTCGCGCCAGCGGGCAATGCCTGCTTCCTCCTTCCGCCGCAGCGTCCGGTTGTGCGCGGGCATCATCGCCTTGACGAGCGCCGCTTCGCGCAGCAGCGCGCCGAGCTCCCCGGCGGTGCGCTCGTGCTCGATGCGCCGGATCTCGCGCGACAGCCGCACGTCGGTCTCCCGTCGCCAGTCCTGGGAAAAGTGTGCAGCGACGCGCTCGCGCAGGTTGATGCTCTTGCCGACATAGAGCGGCAACGGATTGTCGCCGTAGAAGACGTAGATTCCCGGCGCTTCGGGCAGCGTATCGATCGCATCGGGTGCAAGCTGCGGCGGCAGGCTCGGCACGCGCAGGATGCGGCGGATGGCGAGATCCACGACCTCCGGTAACTGCCGTCGATAGAGTCCCTCGACGAACGACCAGATTGCCCGGGCATCACCGAGCGCGCGATGCCGCTCGGTCACCGCAATGGCGTGGCGCGCGATCAGTGCGTCGAGCCCGTGTCCGTCCGCTTCGGGAAACAGCCGGCGCGACAGGCGCACCGTGCAAAGCACGCGCGCCGAGAACGCGCGCTCGAGCCGCGCGTAGGCGTGCTTCAGAAAGCCGTAGTCGAACCGCGCGTTATGCGCAACGAACACGCAGCCTGCGAGCAGATTCCGCACGTCGTTTGCAATCGTCGAGAACGACGGCGCGCTGGCCACCATGGCATCGGTGATGCCCGTCAACGCCTGGATGGCGGGCGGGATGGGCACCTCGGGATCGACGAGCGAGCTCCATTCGGTAATCCGAAGACCGGCAGCATCGTCGTCGACGCGCACGATGGCGATCTCGGTGATCCGGTCGGCCTCGGGGCGCGTGCCGGTGGTTTCAAGATCGACGAAGGCAAATGCAGGCAGCGGCAGCATCGGGGCACGGGGTCGACGTGAACGATCGACCTTGACACGCCGAACGTTCGTTCGTTATTCTAGTCGAATGTCGAACGATCGTTCCTATCTCGGTACGCTGCAGGATTACTATGCGCGCCACCGCGCGCTGCCGTCGTACGCGTCGATCGGCAGCCTTCTCGGGTTGCGCTCGAAGTCGTCGGTGGCGGCACTGGTGGCGCGCATGAAGCTCGCAGGCTATCTCGAATCGACGCCCGATCGGCGCCTCGCCCCCACCAAGCGCTTTTTCGCGCGTCCGCTCGCCACCGGGTTCGTGCGTGCGGGCCTGCCGGAGCCGATCGCCGACGACGAAGCCGATGCCGTCACACTCGACGACTACCTGATCGAGCGTCCGTCGCAAACGGTGCTGGTGCGCGTGCGCGGCGATTCGATGATCGACGCGGGCATCTTCGAAGGCGACCTCGTCGTCGTCGAAAAGCGCGCGGCGGCCCAGAAGGGCGACATCGTCGTCGCCATCGTCGACAACCAGTTCACGCTGAAGCGGCTCGACCTCGAAAACGGCCGTTTCGTGCTGAAGCCCGAAAACAAGGGCTACGCAGTCATCCGTCCCGAAGGCGAGCTCGAGATCTTCGGCGTGATGATCGGCCTCGTGAGAAAACTGTAGCCGGCCTACGCGGGCCGCACTTCCACGAGGCAATCGTAGAACGTCGGCGCGCGGCCGAGATCGGTCAGCGCCTGGCTCGTCACCGCATTGGCGTTTTCGCCGCCCGGCGCCAGTCTGCGCCACCAGATCGACGGCGCCACTACCACGCCGGCACGCGCGCGATCAGTCACGCGCGCCGTCACCAGCAGGCTGCCGCGGTCGTTGAATACGCGCACCACGTCACCCGATGCAATGCCGCGCGACGCTGCGTCGTCGGGGTGCATATCGAGATGCGGCGTCTTCTCCTCCGCGAGAAACGCCGGCAGGTTCGCGAACGACGAATTGAGGAAGTTCCGCGCCGGCGGGGAGATGAAACCGAGTGGATAGCGCGCCGCGAGTTCCGGGTTCGATGCGGCCGATTCGCGCGGAGGCAGGTACGACGGCAGGGGGTCGTCGCCTTGCGCGGCCAGCGTTTGCGACCAGAACTCGCATTTGCCCGACGGCGTCGGAAAACCGCCGTCGGCGAACGGCGCATACGGACGCGGCACGTTCAATCGCTTGAAACCGGCCGCCTTCAGCGCCTCCCAGTCGATCCCGATCCCGTGCTGATCCTGCACGCGGTACGCCTCGCGCGCCATGTCGTCGTCGCTGTCGCCAAAGCACGGCTCGGTGAATCCCATGCGCGCGGCGAGACGGCGAAACACCTCGGTATTGGGCAACGCCTCGGCGAGCGGTGCAATCGCCGGATTGTTCGCGACCGCGTACAGATGTCCGTAGGAGCTGTGCACGTCGGTCTGCTCGAGCTGCGTCGTGGCCGGCAGCAGGATGTCCGCGTAATCGGCGGTGTCCGTGCGGAAGATCTCGTGCACGACACAGAAAAGGTCGTCGCGGGCAAAGCCCGCCACGACGCGCGACGATTCGGGCGCGACGGCGACCGGATTCGAGTTGTAGACGTAGATCGCGCGAATCGGCGGATCGTCGATGCGGGTGAGGGCATCGCCGATCGTCGACATGTTGATCGTCCGCGGCGCGCCCTGGATCAGGTCCGGACGCTCGAGCGCCGACTTGTCGACCGGAAAGGTCCCCGACGACGATAGCAGCGCGCCCCCCGCGGGATCGCGCCACGCGCCGATGAGCGCAGGCAGGCATGCGACCGCGCGCACCGCGTTGCCGCCGCCGTGCACGCGCTGCATTCCATAGTTCAGCCGGATGGCAGCCGGCTTGATCGAGCCGTAGTCACGCGCGAGATTCACGACCTGCTCGGCGCGAATTCCGCAGGTGGTTGCCACCCGCGCCGGCGGCCATTCGCGCACACGCGCGGCCAGCGCGTCGAAGCCCACGGTGTAGCGGTCGACGTAATCGCGATCGACGAGCGCTTCGTCGATCAGCACGTGCATGACGCCGAACGCGAGCGCCGTGTCGGTGCCCGGCAGCAGTGCGATGTGCTCGTGGCATTTCTCGGCGGTGGCGCTGCGATAAGGGTCGATCGCAACGAGCTTGGCGCCGCGCCGTTTCGCTTCCTGCGCGCGTGTCCAGAAATGCAGGTTCGACGCAATCGGATTGCTGCCCCAGATGAGGATCAGGCGGCTCCCGGCGTATTCCTCGAGATCCATGCCCACCGACGCGCCAATGACCGCCGCCCAGCCGGCCTTGCCGGCCGACGCGCAGATCGTGCGATCGAGCAGCGATGCGCCGAGCCGGTGGAAGAAGCGACGGTCCATCGACGAGCCCTGCAGCAGCCCCATCGTCCCGGCGTAGCTATACGGGAGGATCGCCTGCGGCCCGTCGGCCGACGCGGCGATCGACTTGAAGCGCGCGGCGATTTCGTCGAGCGCCTCGTCCCACGAGATGCGCGCGAAGCGGCCCTCGCCCTTCGCGCCGACGCGACGCATCGGATAGCGCAGGCGCTCGGGCGAATAGGTGCGCTCGAGGTAGCGCGCGACCTTCGTGCACAGTGTGCCGCCGGTCGGCGGATGGTCGGGCGCGCCGCGTATGTCCACGGCACGGCCGTCCTCGACCGTGACCAGCATCGCGCACGTGTCAGGACAATCATGCGGACACGCCGCGCGGACGATCCGGCGGGTCGCGGGCGCGGAGGAGTCGAGCGGCATAGCAGGCATTCTACGTGACCGATCTACTTGCCGTGATTCGGCCGCATGCACGCGCCGGGCAACGGCGCGGCGCGCCCGCTTCGTAGACCACGAACTGTGCGGACCATGCTGCACGCATCGCGCGTCGCGTGTTGCGTCAACGACTTATCGTCGTCCGATCAGCGGGAATCGCGGATGGCACGCTTGCTGCTCAAAAGGTCGCAGCCGGCGCCATCGAGACGCCGCACCCGGACAGGAGAAGATGGTGAATTACACGCACTACGATTATCTGGAGCTTGCACCTGGCGCAAGCGCACAGCGCGTCGAAGCCGCTTACTGCGCGCTGCTCGAACGCTTTCAATACGGCTACACGGATGCGGGCCAGGACTTGTCCGGCCTTGTGCGCATGATCCACGCCGCGTACGCCGTGCTGTCCGACCCCGAGCAGCGTCGCGCGTACGACGAGCGGCTCACGATCGAAGCACAGGCTGCTGACGCCGAGTTGCAATCGCAGCTCGATGCCGCAGCGATCACCGGTTTCACGCGCGTGCAGCAGGTGCCGGAAACGCTGCTCGCGATGATTCCAGAGCTCGCGGCCTGACCCGGCCCGACCGCTTTAGGCCGCCGGGAACATTTTCAATACTGCAAACAGCGATGCGGTCGGCGGCCCTTCTTCCATCGAAACTGCGTGACATTGCGAATCGTCCCGGGCGACGCAGCGGGAAGCTGCGCCGGCCGGATGCACTGCGCCGGCATCCGACGCGAACGCCAATACGCCGCGCGAGCGTCGCAGCCGGTGATCGCCGGCGGCATCGATCGGTGGCGCCACGCACGCGGCCGATCGGACCCGCGGCGCGCGTCGGCTTCGCCGGCGTCGCACTGCACTGACGCGCCATCCGGCACGAACAACAACGAGCGAGGGAGAGCATCTTGGAAAAGTGTGTCGGCTGCCAGTTCTACGATCGCAACGACGACCAGGCCGCAGACAAGGCCGTGCGCTGGGGCAAATGCCGGCGCGGCGTGCCGATCGTGCATCCGGTTTCAGCGAAGGCGTACATGGTCGAGGGCATCTGGCCGCACGTGCGCGACGATGACTGGTGCGGCGAATGGTCGGCGATCAAGCGCAAGGCCGACACGCCGATGGCCGATGCGCGAAACCTCATGGCGCAACCGTCGGTACCGTCGCCGATCCGCATCACGGGCCTGGCCGGCGGATCGCTGATGACCCCCGTCGCGCCGCTCGCCGAAGGCGCCCCATTGAACGGACGCTTCGGTTCCGACTGATACAGCGCACTACGCGTGCGACAGCGGCCGCTGTCGCACCAACTTGCCGCGCGGCGCATGTGGCGCGCCTGCCGCTCGCGACGGCGCGGTCTGCTAAAGTCTCGGCCTCGCCGCGTCCGTGATGCGCCGGTCAATTCCCGATGTCGAATCTCCTCGAGGCGCTCGCCGCCGGCGCGACGATCGTCACGCCGAACAATCGTCTTGCACGCGACCTCGCGGCGCAGTTCGACAGTGACCAGCGCGACAGCGGCAGGCGCGCGTGGAGGGCGGCAGACGCGCTGCCGTTCACGCTGTGGCTCGATCGCCTCTGGCGTGCCGTGCTCGCGGCAGGCGCGCTGCGCACGCCGCCCGTGCTGCTCGATGCAACTGCGACGCGGGCACTGTGGCACAGGATTGTCGCCCAGCACCGGCACGACTGGCTGAACGCCCACGGCGCGGCGCGGCACGCGGCGGACGCGTGGACGACGTTTCATCGTTATCGCGAGCCCGGTGAGACCATCGCCGGCATCGCGGCCAATGCGTTGCACGACGATGCGGTCGTGTTCGGCCAGTGGGTACAGCGGTTCGAGTCACAGCTTCGCGCGCTCAATTCGATCGACGATGCGCAGCTGCCCGATGTGCTGGCAGCGAGCAATGGGGCGGTTGCGCGCGGCGCGAGCCGACCAGTCATCCTGCACGGATTCATCGCGCTCACGCCGCAGCAGCGACGACTCGTCGCCGCACTGCGCGCGGCCGGCATGACGATCGACGAATCGGATCCAACGCCGGGCGTGGCGACGCGGCGCTTGCGCGCGGGCTTTGCAACGCCGCGCGACGGGCTCGTACAGGCGTTCGGGTATGCGCGCGAGCGTCTGCTGCGCCAGCCGGATGCCCGCATTGCGATCGTCGTCGCCGATCTCGACGAGCGCCGTAGCGAGGTGCTGGCGCTGGCCGAGGAAGTGCTGTGCGCCGAGCATCTGCTGGCGATCGCACCCGACGCGGTGCGCCCGTACGGCATTTCGCTCGGCGAACCGCTCGCCGGCGTGGCGCTCGTGGCCGCGGCACTCGACCTCATCGCGCTTGCTGCCGGACGGGTGGACGCGACGACTGCGACGAGCATCGTGCGCACCCCATTTCTTCCCGATGCCGCAACTCACTGGACGCGGCGCGCGCACGCCGAGCAGCACTGGGTCGAACTCGGGCTGCGTGAGGTGGCGTGGCCGGACGTCCTGACGGCGCTGCGCGAGGTCGACCCTGCGCTTCACCGCCGCTTCTCCCTGCATGCGCCGCCCGCCAATGCGCTGCGCGTGCCGCGCGACTGGGCGCGCGCATGGTCCGACTGGCTTGCGGCACTGGGCTGGCCCGGGAGCGCGACGCTGACGAGTGCCGAGTGGCAGGCACGCGACGCGTGGTCTGCGGCGCTCGCGCGGTTCGCATCGATCGGCAGCGTCACCGGCTCGTTGTCGTCGATCGCGGCACTCGATGCGCTGCGCGCGCTTCTCGCCGAGACGCTGTTTCAGCCCGAGGCCGCACCCGCGCCTGTCCAGATCCTCGGCCTGCTCGAGGCCGCCGGGCTCGCGTTCGATTGCGCGTGGCTCGCAGGATTCGATGCGCAGCGCTGGCCCGGCACCGCAGCGCCCAATCCGCTGCTGCCGCTGCGCTGGCAGCAGGCGCGTCGCGTGCCGCGCGCACATCCCGAAGTGGTGATCGAGCAGGCCTGCGCAATCACGGGTGCGCTGCAGAGGATTGCTCCCGAAATCGTCGTCAGTCACGCGACGACGATCGACGATGCGCCCTCGGTGGTGTCGCCGCTTTTCGCCGATTGGCCGCCGTTGGACGACGCATTGCCGTCCGCCCCGTTGCGCATCACCGACCTCATGCCGGGTGCACCGATGGATAGCGTGACGGAGCCTTCCGCGCCCCCGCTGGCCGCGGGTGCAACGATGCGCGGCGGCGCGGGAATCTTCGACAGCCAGAGCGCATGTGCTTTCCAGGCTTTCGCGCGCTACCGGCTCGCCGCGAGGCCATGGCCGACCTGTCCAGACGGGCTGTCGCCGGCCGAGCGCGGCGACATGCTGCATGCGACGCTGAAGGCGTTCTGGGACGTGACCGGCGATCAATCGACGCTTGCGGGTCTCGATGCGCAAACGCTTGCCCTGCGCGTCGCCGACGCCGTGGAAGCGGGGAAGGCGCGGATCGGCGCGCCGCGCTGGCGCACGCTCGCGCCGGCCGTCGCCAACGCGGAAGCGAGCCGTCTCGCCGCCACGCTTCACGGATGGATCGACGAAGGCGAGCGGACGCGTCCGCCGTTTCGCGTGCGCAGCCATGAGCAACGCATCCGCTTGCGCATCGATGACATCGCGCTGTCGATGCGCGTGGACCGCATCGACGAACTGCCCGGCGGCGGGCTCGCGGTGATCGACTACAAGTCGGGCCACGTCGTGCCGCCCGCGCGCTGGTTCGCGGAACGGCCCGAGGGGATCCAGGTTGCGATCTATGCCACGGCTGTCGAGGCTGCGACCGGCGAGCCGGTGCGCGCGCTCGCCTATGCGCAGGTCAAGGCAGGCGACATCGACGTTGCGGGCCTCGCCGAGGACAACACGCAATGGCCCAGACTCGCATCGGTCGACTCGCCGCGGCTCGCGCTCGCCGGCTGGGCCGACGCACGCGCACAACTCGCCGCACGCGTGCATGCGCTCGCAAGCGATATTCGCAACGGCATCGCCGACGTGGCACCCCGCACGCAGGCGATCTGCGGGTACTGCGGGCTGCAGCCGCTGTGCCGGGTGCAGCGGCTCGACGACGGCGCGAGCGCGGCGCAGGCGCGCGATGAATGACGGGGGCGGACTCGCGTTGCGCGACGATGCCGCGCGCGCCGACGCACTCGACATCACCCGCTCATGGCTCGTTCAGGCGCCGGCGGGCTCGGGGAAGACGTCGCTTCTGATCCAGCGCTTTCTCGCGCTGCTCGCGACCGTCGAGCGACCGGAGCGCATCGTCGCGATGACGTTCACGCGCAAGGCCGCGGCCGAGATGCGGGCGCGCATCGTCGAGGCGTTGCGCCACGCCGCGCTGGACGCCGGTGACGTGCCGGCCGGCGCGCACGACACGTTGACCCGCGCGCTTGCGCGCCGTGCACTCGATCAGGACCGTGCGATGCGCTGGCGATTGCTCGAGCAACCGGGCCGGCTGCGCGTCGTGACGATCGATGCGCTCGCCGCGGCGCTTGCACGCCAGGTTCCGCTCGCTGCAGGCCTCGGCGCGCTGCCGGGTTTCGTCGACGACGCAGGTGCGCTGCATCTCGACGCGGCACGCGCCGCGCTTGCCGCGGCCGGCGCGCACGATCGCGATTGGCAGACGTTCCTGCAGTGGCAGGACAACGACGCCGGCGCCGCGGCGCGCCTTGTCGCACGCATGCTCGCGGCACGCGAGCGCTGGCCGTTGCCGCTGCTCGATGGCGATCCTGCGGCGGTTCGTGCCGACGTCGAAGGCGTTCTCGAACTGGAGGCACATGCCGCGGTCGCCGTGGTCACCGAGCGCTTGCCCCCAACGCTTGCCACCGCGCTACCGCGATTTGCGCAGATGGCGCTCGACGGCTTCCAGGAGCTCGGCATCGAATGCGCGCACGCCAGCGCGCTCGTCACGCTTTGTCGCGACGGCAGGTTGCCCGGCCCCCGGATGCAGGACACGTGGTCCGGGCTTGCCGCGTGGTTGCTGACGCAGGAAGGAACCTTCTTCCGCGCCGTCACGAAGCGGCAGGGATTCCCGAGCGGCGAGCCGCAGACGCAGGATCGTGCGCGCCGCAAGGCGGATTTCTCCCGCTGGCTGGAGGAGGCCGCGCGCGTGCCGGGGCTTGCCGACGCATGGCATCGGCTGCGCGCGCTGCCTCCCACGCGTTTCAGCGACGACGCGTGGTCGTTCGTCGCGGCGGCCATGCGCGTCCTTCCGCACGCCGTCGCGGCGCTCGACCGTGTGTTCCGCGCGCGCGGCCGGGCCGACTTCGCGGAAGCGACGCTGCGCGCACTCACCGCACTCGGCACGTCGGAAGACCCGAGCGATCTGCTGCTCGCAATCGACTACCGGCTGGCGCATCTGTTGATCGACGAGTTCCAGGATACGTCGAACGCGCAGCTCGCGCTGATCGGCCGGCTGACCTCCGGCTGGCAGGCCGGCGACGGACGCACGCTCTTTGCGGTCGGCGACCCGATGCAGTCGATCTATCGCTTCCGCCAGGCCGACGTCGCGCTGTTCCTCGACGCGCAGGCGCAGGGTCGGATCGGCGACGTTCCGGTCGGCGTCGTCGAGCTCGCGCGCAATTTCCGGTCGCAGCGTGCGATCGTCGACTTCGTGAACGATGTGTTCCAGGCGGTGCTGCCGGCGGTGTCCGATCCGGCGCGCGGCGAGGCAGCGTATCGGCCGTCGGACGCCGATCCGGGCCGCGGCATCGACATCGCGCCGACGCTCGATCTCGTCGGCTCGCGGGAGGCGGAAGCCGATGCAGTCGTGCAGCGCATCCGCGCTGCGCAAGCCGCGGGCATCGCCGATATCGCGATACTCGTTCGGGCGCGCACGCATGCGCAGGCGCTGCTGCCTGCGTTGCGTCGGGCGGGCATCGACTATTCGGCGATCGATCTCGAGGGATTGCACGATCGACCGGCGACACGCGATTTGCTTTCGCTCGCCCGCGCTCTCGCACAACCGGCGGATCGCCTCGCCTGGCTGTCGGTGCTGCGCGCGCCGTGGTGCGGTCTGACCCTTGCCGACCTGCACGCGGTTGCGAATGCCGATGCGTCGACGATCGATGCGGCGCTGGAAGCGCCGGAGGTGATCGGCGCGCTGTCGGCTGACGGCCGCGCATGCGTGGCGCGGGTCCGGGAAGGCGTGGCGGCAGCACTTGCCTCGCGCGGGCAGGCGAGCTTCGTGGCGCGCGTCAAATCGGCGTGGCTGGCACTCGGCGGGCCGGCATGCGCGTCGTCACCGCTCGATCGCGACGGCGCCGATCGTGTGTTCGCGCTGCTCGCCGAGCACGAGCGCGGCGGTGACCTGTCGGATTTCGAGACACTGCTCGATACCGCGCAGCGCCTCTTCGCCGATGCCGGCGAGGCCGCCGCGGTGCAGGTGATGACGCTACACAAGGCCAAGGGCTTGCAGTTCGGTGCCGTGATCCTGCCCGGACTCGATCTGCGCGCGGGCCGCCCCGATTCGCCGTTGCTGCGCTGGAAAGTACGCCGCCACCACGGCCGACGCACACTGCTGATCGCGCCGCTGCGGGCGCGCAAGGGCGCCAGCAGCGAGTCGGATCCCGTGTATGCGTGGCTCGGCCAGCTCGACGCGGCCGAGGAGGCCGCGGAACTCGGCCGGCTCCTGTACGTGGGCGCGACGCGCGCGAAGCAACGCCTGCATCTTGTCGCGGTCGCATGCGCCGAAACGAGCGCCGACGCGGGCGAGGCAGCACGTTCGTTCAAGCGTCCGGCGCGGGGAAGCGCGCTCGCGCGGCTCTGGGATGCGCTCGCGGCGCATATCCCGCCCGCGGCTCCCTCGCCCGGGCCCACGCGCTTGCCCCTTGCGGACAGCGACGCAGGGTTGCCGCGGCGCGGCGTGTCGCTGCTGCGCCTGCCGCTCGGCTGGCAATTGCCTGCGTTGCCGCCGTCGCTGCCGGTCGCGCGTCAGCGCGCGCCGATGCCCGATGCGCCGGTGTTCGACTGGGCCGATGCCACGGCGGCCGCCATCGGAACCGTAGCGCATCGGCTGCTCGCGCAGGTTGCCATCGAGGGCATCGTGGCATGGGATGCGCAGCGGCTCGTCGTCGAGCAGCCGCGCATCCTCGCGGAGCTCGGCAGCGAAGGAGTCGAGCCCGATCGGGCAATGGATGCGGCGGCACGCGTCACCACGATCATTGCGCGCACGCTCGGCGATCCGCGCGGCCGCTGGCTCTTCGATCCGGGGCACGTCGACGCGCACAGCGAATGGGCGCTTTCCGGGGAAGACGACGGACGCATCGTGCACGTCGTGCTCGATCGCACTTTCGTCGCCGACGGCCGGCGCTACATCGTCGACTTCAAGACGGGTGCGCATCTCGGCGGCGACCCGGCGGCATTCCTCGCGCGCGAATTCGAGCGCTACCGGGCGCAGTTGCAACGCTACGCGCGCATCGTGCGCGCGATCGATCTGCGTCGGGTGCGCGTCGCGCTCTACCATCCGCTGGTCGACGGCGGATGGCAGGAACACGAGTTGGACTAAAATAGCGGGTTTTCCAATCGAGGATGCCGCAGCGGGAAGCGCCTGTTTTCGCCGCTGCGGGCGAAGCGTTGCGTGTAAAGCGGGACCTCACGAGCGCGCCGGACGGTCCGGTCGCGCTGACCATCGGCAACTTCGACGGTGTGCATCGCGGCCACCAGGCGATGCTCGCGCGCCTGATCGAAGCGGCCGAGGATCTGCGCCTGCCGCCCGCCGTGCTGACGTTCGATCCGCATCCGCGCGAGTTCTTCTCGCCGTCGAGCGCGCCGCCGCGGCTGTCGACGCTGCGCTCGAAGCTCGCGCTCTTTCGCGCCTACGGTGTAGCGACGACGTTCGTCGCCCGCTTCGATGCCCGCCTCGCGTCGCGCAGCGCAGATGAGTTCGTGACGGAAATCCTCGAGCGGCAGCTCCATGTGCGCTGGCTGCTGGTCGGTGAAGACTTCCGCTTCGGACGCGGACGCATGGGCGATCTCGCCTTCCTGCGCAGCGCAGCGCGCGAGTTCAGCGTAGAGGCCATGGGTACCGTCGCCGTCGCCGGACAGCGGGCGTCGAGCACCGCAGTGCGAAACGCGCTGGCCGCGGGCGATATTGCCCGTGCAGCGGCACTTCTCGGGCGCAACTACACGCTCACCGGACATGTTGCGCACGGCGAGAAGCTCGGCCGCTCGCTCGGCTTTCCGACGATGAACCTGCCGCTGCGCCATCCGCCGGCGCTGACGGGCATCTTCGCGGTACGCGTGCACGGCATCGCCGAGACGCCTCGTGCCGGTGTCGCGAGCGTCGGCGTGCGACCGACCCTCCGCGCTGGCGGCGAACCGATCGCGGAAGTCTACGTATTCGACTTCGACCAGTCGACCTACGGTCGGCGGATCACGGTCGAATTCCTGCACAAGCTTCGCGACGAGGCCCGTTTCCCCGACCTCGACGCGCTCAGGCAGCAGATTATTCGCGACGTCGCGGACGCGCGTGACCATTTCGCCGCGAAGCGATGATGTCCCGCCCTCGCGCCATCCACGAACCTCACGAAGCCTCGACATGCCCGACGACCCCCGCACCGATTACAAGCCGACGCTGAATCTCCCCGACACGCCGTTTCCGATGCGCGGGGACCTGGCGCGCCGCGAGCCGGCGTGGGTGGCGGCCTGGCGGCGCGACGACGTCTACGGCGCAATCCGGACGGCGGCCCGGGGACGGCCGCGCTTCATCCTTCACGACGGGCCTCCCTATGCGAACGGCGACATCCACATCGGACACGCGGTCAACAAGGTCCTGAAGGACGTCATCGTCAAGAGCCGCACGCTCGCGGGCTTCGACGCGCCGTACGTTCCCGGCTGGGATTGCCACGGCATGCCGATCGAGGTGCAGATCGAGAAGACGTACGGGAAGGAATTGTCCACGGCGGAAACGCAGCGATTGTGCCGCGCGTATGCGTCCGAGCAGATCGAGCGCCAGAAGAAGGATTTCGAGCGCCTCGGCGTGCTGGCCGACTGGGACCATCCCTACACGACGATGAGCTTCGCCAACGAGGCCGACGAAATCCGCGCGCTCGGCAAGGTGCTGGAAAAAGGCTACTTGTATCGCGGCCTGAAGCCCGTCAACTGGTGCTTCGACTGCCACAGCGCACTCGCCGAGGCGGAAGTGGAGTACGAGGACCGCGTCGATGTCGCGATCGACGTCGGCTTCGCACTCGACGAGCCAGGCGAGCGCACGAAGCTCGCGCACGCCTTCGGCCTTCCGCACCCACCCGATGGACCGATTTACGCGGTGATCTGGACGACGACGCCGTGGACGATTCCGGCAAACCAGGCGCTGAACGTGCATCCCGACCTCGAGTACACATTGGTCGCCACGCCGCGCGGACACCTGGTGCTCGCGAAGGATCTCGCCGGCGCCTGCCTTGCGCGCTACGATCTCGACGGTTCGATCGTTGCCACGGCGCGCGGCGCCGCACTCGAGCGCATCGCGTTTCGTCACCCGTTCTACGATCGCGCATCGCCGGTTTACCTGGGTGATTTCGTCACGCTCGAGCAGGGCACCGGCATCGTGCACAGCTCACCGGCTTACGGCATCGACGATTTTCTTTCGTGCCGCGCCTATGGGATGTCCGACGACGAAATGCTCAATCCGGTGCAGGGCGATGGGCGTTATGCGGCGAGCCTGCCGTTCTTCGGCGGCTTGTCGATCTGGGACGCCAACCCGCGCATCGTCGACAAGCTGCGCGAGGTGCACGCGCTGTTCCACGCGCAAAAGTTCGCGCACAGCTACATGCACTGCTGGCGGCACAAGACGCCGATCATCTATCGCGCGACGACGCAATGGTTCGCGGGCATGGATGACGTTCCCGGGTATCGCGGGACGAAGCCCGTGCACACGCTGCGCGAAACGGCGCTGCGCGGCATCGAGAACACCGAATTCTTTCCCGCGTGGGGGAAGGCGCGCCTCTTCGGCATGATCGCGAACCGGCCCGACTGGACGCTGTCGCGGCAGCGGCAGTGGGGCGTGCCGCTGCCGTTCTTCGTCGACCGCGAAACCGAGCAATTGCACCCCGACACGCCCGCGTTGCTCGAGCTCGCCGCAACGAAGGTCGCAGCCGAGGGCATCGAGAGCTGGTTCGAGGCGACGAGCGAGGATTTCGGCGTCGACGAGACGCGCTACCGCAAGCTGACCGACACGCTCGACGTGTGGTTCGATTCGGGCACGACGCACGAGACCGTGCTGGGCGGCCCCGACGGTGCGCGGCGCGGAGCAGGCTCGCATCCGGCGGACACCGGCTTCCCCGCGGACCTCTATCTCGAAGGCTCCGACCAGCACCGCGGCTGGTTTCACTCGTCGCTGCTCACCTCGTGCATGCTGAACGGCACGCCGCCGTACAAGGCGCTGCTCACGCACGGCTTCGTCGTCGATGGCGAAGGCCGCAAGATGTCGAAGTCGAAGGGCAACGTCGTCGCGCCGCAAAAGGTGGCGGGCACGCTCGGGGCGGAAATCCTGCGCCTTTGGGTCGGCGCCACCGACTACTCCGGCGAGCTGTCGATCTCCGACGAGATCCTGAAGCGCGTCGTCGAAAGCTACAGGCGCATCCGCAACACGCTGCGCTTCCTGATGGCGAACACGTCCGATTTCGACGCCGCGCGCGACGCCTTGCCGCAGGCCGAGCTCTTCGAGATCGACCGCTTCGCGCTCGCGAAGGCGCGCGCGTTGATGGAGGCCGTCGCTGCCGACTACGGCCGCTACGAGTTCCATCTGGTCGTGCAGCGGCTGCAGACGTACTGCTCCGAGGACCTCGGCGGCTTCTACCTCGACGTGCTGAAGGACCGGCTGTATACGGCGGGCGCGCGGAGCCGCCCGCGCCGCTCCGCGCAAACCGCGCTCGCGCTGATCCGCGACGCGCTGCTCGCGCTGATGGCGCCGGTGCTTTCGTTCACGGCCGAGGAAGCGTGGCGGTTGCTGCATCCCGGTGATCCGACGATCTTCGTGCGCACATGGGCCGAGTTGCTGCCCGAGCGTCAGGACGAAGCGCTCGTCGCGAGGTGGGAGCGCATCGTTGCCGTCCGTGCGCTGGTGCAGAAGGAGCTCGAGGCGGTGCGCCAGGGCGGGTCGATCGGGTCCTCGCTGCAGGCGGACGTCGACATTGTGGCCGCCGCCAGCGACTACGACGCTCTTGCGTCGCTCGGCGACGACCTGCGCTTCGTGCTCATCACATCCGCCGCGCGCGTGCGCCGGGGCGAGCCGTTCGCCATCGTCGTGACACCCAGCCGGTACAGCAAATGCGAGCGCTGCTGGCACTGGCGTGCCGACGTCGGCTCCGACGCTGCACATCCGGGGCTGTGTGGGCGGTGCATCGCGAATCTCTTCGGCGCCGGCGAGCCGCGGCGGTACGCGTGACGCGGGCGAGCGCCGTCGTGACGCAGCGCGTGCCGACTTACGCGACCTTGCGCTGGCTCTGGCTCGCCGTGCTGGTCATCGTGCTCGACCAGCTCACCAAGCATCTGATGCTCGCATCGTTTCGCCCGGGCGAGGAATTGCCGCTGACAGCGTTCGCAAGCCTCGTGCTCGCCTTCAACCGTGGCGCCGCGTTCAGCTTCCTCGCCGGTGGCGGCGGCTGGCAGCGCTGGTTCTTCGTGCTGATCGCCGTGGCCGCGTGCGTTGCGATGCTGTGGTTCCTGCGACGCGGCGGCCGCGCGCTCTTCTGCGCCGGCCTTGCGTTGATCATCGGCGGTGCGCTCGGCAACCTGTTCGATCGGCTGACGCTCGGCCACGTCGTCGATTTCCTGCTGCTGCATTGGCGCGGCTGGTACTACCCGGCGTTCAACGTCGCCGACTCCGCGATCACGGTCGGTGCCGTGGCGCTCATCATCGACAGCTTTCGCGAGCGGCGTCCGCGCGAACCGTCCGCCGGCTCCGGCGGGCGCGACCGCTGATGCAGATCGTCCTCGCCAATCCACGCGGCTTTTGCGCGGGCGTCGATCGCGCCATTGCCATCGTCGAGCAGGCGCTCGCGAAGTTCGGCGCGCCGATCTACGTGCGCCATGAGGTCGTGCACAACCGCTTCGTCGTCGACGATCTGCGCGGCAAGGGCGCCGTATTCGTCGAATCGCTCGCCGACGTTCCCGAGGGTGCGACGGTCGTTTTCAGCGCCCATGGTGTTGCGCGCTCCGTGCGCAGCGAGGCGGCGCAGCGGCGGCTCAACGTGTTCGACGCGACGTGCCCGCTCGTCACGAAGGTGCACGTCGAGGTCGCGAAGATGCATGCCGAGGGCCGCGAGATCGTGATGATCGGCCATGCGGGTCACCCGGAAGTGGACGGCACGATGGGCCAGTGCAGCGGCGGCGTGCATCTCGTCGAATCGGTCGCCGACGTGGCGAGGCTCGACGTGCGCGACCCGACACGGCTCGCCTACGTCACGCAGACGACGCTGTCGGTCGACGATGCCGCGGCCATCGTGGCAGCGCTGCGCGCACGATTCCCGGGCATCGCCGGTCCGAAGAAGGACGACATCTGTTACGCCACGCAGAACCGGCAGGATGCGGTGAAGGCGTTGTGCGACGACGTCGATATCGTCATCGTGGTCGGCAGCCAGAACAGCTCGAATTCGAACCGGTTGCGCGAGGTGGCTGCGCAGCGGGGTGCGCCGGCGTACATGGTGGACGACGCCGGTGACGTGGATCCGGCGTGGGTCGCGGGCGGCAAGCGGGTGGGTGTCACGGCGGGCGCATCCGCGCCCGAGCTTCTGGTGCAGCAGGTCATCGCGCGCCTGCGTATGCTCGGCGCGGTCTCGGTGGGCGAGATGTCAGGTGTCGTCGAGCGGGTCGTGTTCCCGATGCCGAAGGGACTCGCGCCGAACGGCCGCGCGGCGAAACCACGCGAGTAGCGCGACGAACGCAACCGTGGCCGTCGCACATGCCACGCCGGCGACGAGCGCATGCCGCCCATATTCCGCCGACGCACGCGTGAGGGCCTCGGCGGCATAAAACGGAAGGAGCAGCGCGAGCCATTGCCGCGGCCGCAGCGCGCCCTGCGCAACTCCCGGCAGCAGCACGGCGAGCGGCAGCGCCTTCAGTGCAAGCCACGACGGGTGCCCACCGAGCGGCGCCAGCACCAGTTCCCACAGCAGTTCGAGGAGGAGCAGCGCGAGCGTCGCGGCGACGGCGAGGCGTGGAACGGTCCCTCCGCGCTTGCGGCTCGCGCCGCTACAATGCCACCCGGGGGGCGCATTTCGTGCCTCGCGGCGGCCCGTCGGCGCTCGATTTCACTCGTCCGATCACGTGACGGTCACGAACTCGTACAGGTCGAATCCCGGCCCTTGCTCGACGAGTTTCGTCAGCACCGCGAAGCCCGAGCCGCCGCGCCGGCGCAGGTTCACCGCCTGCTCGAGCGCGAATGCGCCCGCGGGCGCCGCAAGTTGCGGCGCAGGCGCTTCCGCATCGTGCTGCTCTTCCGGGAGCACGAGCACCGGCATCAGCAGGCTTTCGGGCGCGTGCTCGGCCGCCGCAGCCGCGGCTTCGGGCGCATCGGACAGGAGCTCGCAGCCGAATTCGAGGACCGCGCCGCTCAGGGTGTTGCGGAACCAGCGCACCATCGCGACCTGCAGACCCTCGTGCCCCTCGACGCGCAATGCGATCAGGTCACCGACGCGCAGCGGCGCCGGCGCAGGGTCGATCAGGCGCAGCGCATAACCGCCCGACGTGTGGTTGACGACCTGGCACTGCGTCATCGGCGGCGGTGGTGGAACGCCGTTGGGTGGCCGATGCTCGCTGCCCCGCGTGTAATGCCACACGCCGGACAGTCCCGCGCACATCGCAACATGCGCACGCGACGGCAGCCGGTTGAACTGGCGCGCTGGCGGGATCGCCCATTGGCGCAGAAGCCGCTTCAACAGCGCGACGTGGCGCACGCGCGCATCGGCGTCGCTGCCTGCTTCCCGGGGCAGGGAGGCGCCCGATTCGATCGCGCGGATCTGCTCCTGCAGCTCGAAGGCGAGGTCGAATGTGAGCAGGAACAGCTTCGTGCCCTCGGCGTTCCCGCCCTTGTTCGCCGAGAACGGCGGAAAGTCGTGGCCCACGGGCACGATCGCCACGGCCTTTGCCATCCGGTGCACCGGCGGCACCGCCGTCAGCTTCGCGAGCTGCGCGTTCTCCTCCAGGTAATGCAGCACCACGGCAAGCTGACTCGGCAGGAATCCGTAGGGATTGGCGAGCGCGAGCAGCAGCGACTGCGTGTACAGCCGCTCCAGCGTGATGTCGGGCTGGTCGATCGTGACGGCGTGCCGATGGATCTTGCGCTCGCGCGTGAACATGTAGATTTCGTGCGCGTCGTACCAGGTGTGCGCGGGCACCGGTGCGTACGTGAGGTAGCTGTTCGAAAGCACGCGTGACGTCGCCTGGAAGGCGCGGCGAACCAGTGCCACGAGGCGGCGCGGCCCGCCGAAGCGCAGCCTGCGCGATGCCTCCCCGGCCAGCAGCCGCTTGTACGACGTCGACAGCTCGTTCGCGAGCGTCAACGCGGCCTTTGCCGCTTCGAGGTCGTCGCCCTGCAGCGGATGCGATGCGCGGATGAAGCGGTGCTCGAGGCGCGGCCACAGCAGCGCTGCGGTCTTCCAGTACTGCTCGGTGAGATCGAGGCGCCGCGAATGACTCATCGCGACGCGATTGGTGGCGGCGAGCGCCTCGCCGATGATGCGCGCGGCGAAGCCCGGTTCGCGCGTCGACGCTTCCGTCAGCCAGCTCGCGAGGCGCGACGGCCGGATTTCGGGCGCCTCGCGCGGGCGTTCGGCGAACGGCGGCAGTCGGAGTGCGAGCGACATGGAGCCTGGCGGTTGCGCCGGAGTGCAGTCGGGGGCGGAGGCGGCGCAACGATTATACGGGCGAACGGAGGAACTCGACGACGGTCGCGACCTGGTCGGCCGCGAGCAGCATCGGCGCATGGCCGACACCGGGTATTTCCGCAACACGGGCGCGCGGCCCGCGGGAGGCCATCGCCATTGCAGTCGCGTGCGACAGCAGATCGGAGTGCGCGCCGCGGAGCACGAGTGTCGGGCAGCGGATCGCATCCCACTGGGGCCACAGATCGGGCGGCGCCGACAACGCGCGAAACGGCACGGCGATGGCGGGGTCGTATCCCACGCCCCAGCTTCCGTCCGCATGCTGGCGCGCATTGGTGCGCACCACGTGCTCCCATTGCGCGTCGGTGAGCGGGCCGAATGGCGCCGAAATGTTGCGCACGTACGCGTCGAGCTCGGCGTACGAGGCGAAACGCGGGTCGGCACCGAAGTACTGCGCGATGCGCCCGAGTGCCGCGGGTTCGAGCGTCGGACCGGCGTCGTTGACGACGAGCCGCGCCGCCGGCGTGCCCGGTTGCGCCGCGGCGATCATCCCGAGCAGCGCGCCCATCGACGTGCCGACCCATGCGATCTCGTCGGCGCCGCTCGCCGCGATCAGCGCCGTCAGCGTGCCGAGATAGACGGGCGTCACGTAGTCCATCGGGTCGCGCAGCCATTCGCTGGCGCCGCGACCCGGCATGTCGATCGCGAGCACGCGATGCGTCGGAGCGAGCGCTTCGGCGAGCACGTCGAAGTCGCGCCCGTTACGTCCGATCCCGTGCACGCAGACGACGACGTTCGCGTTGTCGCGCGCCCCCCACTCGTAGTAGACGACGCGGTGAAAGCCGTGCGGAGCAAGGCCGCGGAAATGGCAGGTGCGGGGCATCGTTTGCGTCAGCATCATTCGTCCCGCAACCTTCGGTCGACAATCGGCATCATTCGTCCCGCAACGTTCGGTCGAGGATCAGCAGCATCGCCGCCGTCGCGCCCCAGATGTAGCGCGAAAGCCAGGGAATCGCCCAATAGTCGCGACGCATCTCGCCCAGCATGCGGAAGTGACGCTGGTGATTCGACGGATCGAGAATGAATTCGAGCGGCACCTCGAACACATCGGCGACTTCGACGGGATCCGGCGCGAGCTCGAACGGCGGGTCGATCCAGCCGACGATCGGCTGGACGCGGAAGCCGCTGACCGTTTCGTACGACGACAGGTGCCCCAGAACCTGCACGTTCACCGGTGCAAGCCCGATCTCCTCGCTCGTTTCGCGCAGGGCTGCCGCCGCAGGATCGGCGTCTCCCGGCTCGACGCGGCCACCGGGAAAGCTGATCTGTCCGGGATGATCGGGCAGGTGCGCGCTTCGCTGCGTGAGAAGCAGTTGCAGACCCTGCGGCCGGTTGACGAGCGGCACCAGCACCGCGGCCGGCACGCTCATTCCCTCGCGCCCCGGAAGGCGGAAGCCGTCGCTCAGTCCTCGGGCGGCGGGCGGCGCAGGTCGCGCGAGCCGCTCGACGAGCCAGGCGCGCTGCGAATCGGGATGAAGATCGAAAAGCGGGAGGCGAAGAGCCGCGGGCATTGCGCGAGGGCCGGCCGGGAACTGCGGCCGTGCGCCGAATGATACCGCCTCACGCGCGTGTGGCGAAGACTGGATTGTCCAAGGGTGCCGCCCCGGCGCCGGCGCATCGGGCATGAAACTGCGGGCCGATCAACAGCAGCGCGGCGCCGTGGATTTGGCGCTCGGCGAACTTGGGCAGCTGGTCGAGCGTGGTGTAGTGCGTCTCGGCGGTCGGAAGCGACGCATCGACGACCATCGCCACGGGCGTCGACGCCGCCAACCCCGCCGCAATCAGCGACGCGGCAATCGCGCCCGCTTCCGAACGTCCCATGTAGATCGCGCCCGCGTCCGCATGGCGGATCGCGCCGACCCAGGCACTCGCGTCCTGGCCCGCGCCGACGCGCGGCGTAGCGAACGCGAACGCGCGCACGCTGCCGCGTTGCGTGAGCGACGTGCGGAGGGTTGCCGCGGCCGCGAGCGCCGCCGTCACGCCCGGAACCACCTCGTAGCGGACCCGCGCCGCTTCGAGCGCGTCGATCTCTTCCTGTGCCCGGCCGAACAGCATCGGGTCGCCGCCCTTCAGGCGGACCACGACGGCGTATTTCGCGGCGGCGTCGATCAGGCGCTTGTTGATGAAGCGTTGCGCGGTCGAGTGGCGGCCGCAGCGCTTGCCGACGGCGACCGTTTGCGCGTGCGCCGCGAGCGCCACCGTGCCGGGATGGACAAGCGCATCGTGGAACACGATCTCGGCGCGCGCGAGAAGGTTCGCCGCGCGCAGTGTCAGCAGATCCGGAGCGCCGGGGCCCGCGCCGACGAGATAGACCGTTCCCGTCATGTCTTCATGCGCAGGGGGACCCCATGTCTCCGGGCGCTCGGCGGCCCTGCCGCATGAACCGCGCCGCCGCGCCGGTCGATTCATCCTCGCAGTGGAAAGGCACGTCATCGCTGCGCGCGCTTTCAGCGCACGACCTGCCCGCGATCGCCACGGTGTCGAAACCCGATTGGGCGAGATCGTCGATCTGGTCGCGGCGCACATCGCCGATTGCACGCAATTCGTTCACGAAGGCGTACCGATGGCGCAGCGCCCGTGCATGCGCACGGCTGCGGCTGTCGGTGGAATGCGGGAAGTCGATCGCGATGACGGGCAGGCGCCCGACGTCATCACTCAATGCGGCGGGATCGTCGCCGGGCCCCAGCCAGACGCCCGCTTCGCCGCGGGCGATCAGCGCAGCGCGGCGCTGCTTCCAGAGCGTGAGCGGCACGATGACCGGCACGCCGTCCGGCACATCGGCGAGCGACGCCGCCGCGCGCACCAGCGTGTACCGGTCGTCGACGATCCTGCGATTGCGGATGAGAGCTGACATGGGCGCGTCCTCGCACGGTTCGATGCCCGCCCGATGTGCGGCGGCGAGCATACGACAGTACCTGTCACCGCCGGCGAACGGAAGGAATCAGATGCTATGCACTTATTGCCCGGCTGCATGAGCCGCTGCAGCGGTGTGCTGGCTGCTGCGGCCGGTTGCATCCCTATAATCGGCGAATGACGAGCCGCAGGCAGGGACTGATCCTCTACGCGCACGGCGCGCGCGATCGGCGCTGGGCGGAACCCTTCCAGCGGCTGCGCGAGCGCATCGCCGCGCGAGCACCGCAGTGCATCGTCACCGTGGCGTTTCTCGAGCACATGGCGCCGGATCTCGCGAGCGCCGCCGTACAGCTCGCCGCACGGGGCGCCAGTGCCGTGCGGATCGTGCCGATGTTCTTCGGGCGCGGCGGGCATCTGCGCGAGGATTTTCCGCGGCAGCTGGAGGCGGCACGCAAGGCCGCGCCTTCCGTGGCGTTCGTCGTGACGCAGTCCGCCGGCGAGAGCGAGCAGGTGCAGGACGCACTCGCCGAGTTTGCGCTGGCGGCGCCGGCAGACGGTGAACGCGATTAAAGTAAAATGGTAGTAAAGACGTACAACTATCGGATACGACGGCTTAATCCTCGGCAAACTCGCATAGCGCGCGGACGCGGTATCCCAGCGCTTCGAGCCTGACCCGCCCACCGAGGTCGGGAAGGTCGATGACGAACGCGCAGCCGACCAGCGATGCGCCCGCGGTATGGATCAGCCGGGTCGCCGCTTCGGCGGTTCCGCCGGTGGCGACGAGATCGTCGACGAGCAGCACGCGCTCGTTGCGCTCCAGCGCATCGCGATGCACTTCGAGGCGGTCCCGGCCGTACTCGAGCACATAATCCTCGCCGAAGTTTTCGGCCGGCAGCTTGCCCTTCTTGCGGATCGGCACAAACCCGGCGCCGAGCCGGTACGCGAGCGCGCCTCCCAGGATGAATCCGCGCGATTCGATCGCCGCCACCTTGTCGATACGCTCGTCCGCGTATGAGGCAACGAGGCGGTCGACGACTGCGCGCATCCCGCTCGGTGCCTTCAGCAGCGTCGTGATATCGCGAAATTGCACGCCCGCTTTCGGAAAATCGGGGATCGTGCGGATCATCGCCTTGATGTCGACTTCGCTCGCCATGCTTTCTCCGCTGCGTCGATTGCCGCCGGCGCTTCGCGTGCGTCGTTGCTTCCTCAGCCGATCGTGTCGTAGCCGCGCTCCGCCGCGAACCGCGCCATTGCGGGCAATTGCGCGTACGACGCGACATCGGGAACGACGAAGCGCGCGAGCGCGACGTCGCGAAGGTACGGGGCCGACGCGCTGTCCTCGTGCAACATCACCAGGTGCTGGCGCAATCGGGCGACGAGGTCCCGATCGACGTCGGGTGCCGCGACCAGCAGCGGAATCGGTGTCCAGGAAGTCGTGGCGACCGTGCGCAGGCCCGCGAGCATCGCCGGGTCGGAATGGCGGACAAGATCGAGGTAGAACCCGTCGATGGCGACGACATCGACTTCATCGGTGCGTAACGCACCGAGCAGTTTCGCGGGTGTCACGAACGGCCCGCGCGATTGCCGATACAGCGTGCGCCCGGGCCCCGTGGCGTAGCGCGCCAGCAGTGCGCGCGGCGCGTTGAAGCCCGATTGCGAATCGGGCGGCATCCAGCCGATGCGATGCCCGAACGTGTCTTCGAGCGACGCCCATCCGCTGTCGTCGCGCACCAGGAACTCGCTGCAGTAGCGGGCGAGCCCGGCGTAGCGCGGGGGGGAGGGGACGGGCGCCGCGATCGCCTGCATGCGGACCGTGGCGCGCACGAACGGCCAGCCGCACATGAATGCGGCGCAAAGGCCCGGCTCGCTCCACAACGACGCGATCGGCTGCGGGTAGCGATGCGCAACGAAGCGCACGTCGGCGCCGACCGCGCCGAAAACGCGCTCGAACAAGGCGCGCCACGCAGCGGCGACGGCGGGCGTCGCGTCGTACATCCGGAACGACGTGACGAGTGCGGTCACGGCGTGCGTTCGCAGCGGCCGCGATGCCGTGCCGCAATCGTGTCCATCACATGAATCGCAGCGTCTGTCCCACGCCCGAGCTCCGCGCCTTCTGCAGCAGCGCATGGCCGAGCGCGATGTCCGTGGTGCCGAGTCCGCGATGCCAG
>Ga0308174_10000199_pt1 | contig 24091 bp, 16 predicted proteins | sample PhyPR2_FD_203894 | JGI IMG/M metagenome (GOLD analysis project Ga0308174, IMG submission 203894) | Soil microbial communities from UC Gill Tract Community Farm, Albany, California, United States - DLSLS.P.R2 | ecosystem: Environmental > Terrestrial > Soil > Agricultural land | place: USA... | reverse complement strand
GCCTGCAGCCCTTTCACTTCGGCGACAGACTTTCGCGCCACAATCATCTCTTCAAAGGCGCGCTGCGCCCAGCGAAATTGGGCGGCCAGCTCAGCAGCGGTGGCGCGGCAACGAGGGTCCATGCTGATTTCGAGCGGCTGGACAGACGTTTTGGCACCTGCCGTCAGCTTGACTTTGTAAGCCCCGGGGAGCACCAGCGGACCCACCCAATGCTCTTCTTCCGGGTCGTCATTGTCGCCGGCAATTTCTGCTCCGCTGCGGCCATAGCGCAAATCCCAAATGAAGCGATGCATGCCTGGTTCCGCGCTTAGCACTTGAGGCTTGGGAAACCAGCGCGGGGCGATGGGCACATTTTGAGGCGGCTCCGGCATCTTTTCCTGACTGGAGTACCGGCGGACCGTATGGCCCTGGGTATCCTGAATCTCAAGGGTGAGTTCGCCCGCGCCTTCGCCCAGATAGTAGTCGATATATGCGCCGCGCCGTGGATTTTCGGCCTGCGGCTCATCGGGTGGAAGCGGGGTTCCAGGAAAGCTGTCGCTGGTGATGCGATAAGCGTGAGCCGGCTTGTATAACCGGAACTTGCTTTCCGCCGCGCCGGAATCGATCTGGCGCAGAGGGGTGATATCGTCCAAAACCCAGAATGCACGTCCATGCGTTGCGATTACGAGATCGTTTCCATGAATCACCAGATCTCGCACGGAAGTAACCGGCAGGTTGAGCTGCAGAGATTCCCAATGGTCGCCATCATCAAACGAAACATAAACGCCAAGTTCGGTAGCGGCAAAGAGCAGCCCCTTCTTTTTCGGGTCTTCGCGCACGGCCCGCAGGAAGGCGTTACCGGCAATGCCGTTTACAACCGGCTGCCAAGTATCGCCGAAATCGCGAGTGCGGTAGAGATAGGGGCGCATATCGTCCAACCGGTGGCGATCGACCGCGGCATACGCTTCGCCCGAGTTGAAATGAGACGCTTCAATGAGACTGATCTTGCTCCAGGCCGAAAGGCCGGGCGGTGTGACATCGGACCAGTTCTTCCCGCCATCGCGCGTCAGATGAATGAGTCCGGTATCGCTCCCCACCCAAATCTCGGGCTTGCGGAGAGGCGATGGAGCAATTGTGTAGACAACGCCGTACCCGCGCTCCCGTGCATCGGCGACCGAGACAGGCTCGGCCAAGTTTGAGGCTGCGGGTTTCCGAGAGCGCGTCAGGTCGGGACTGATGGTTTGCCAATGCAGACCGCCATCGAGAGTCCTCATCACAAACTGCGTGCCCAAAAAGAGCTCATGGCCTGGAAACGGGGAAAAGGCCAGCACCGGCGTCCACGGATCCCGGTACTTCCACTTATCGATTTCGGTGCCGATCCCTCCGGTTACCGGCCAAGGCGCGATATTCTGGCTTTGCATCGTGCGCCGGTCGAAGCGAGACAACTCTCCGTATGTCCCTGAGACGTAGAAGATGTTGGGGTCTCTCGGATCGGGCATGATATAGCCGCTCTCGCTGCCGCCGACCGAGAACCAGTCGCGCAGGTCGATCTGACTGTGATCGGTGCGGCTGGGAGTAGCGGCGGTCCCGCTGTCCTGCTGTGCGCCATAAACGTGATAGGGAACATCGTTGTCGGTGATGACGTGATAGAACTGCGCGGTCGGCTGGTTATACCAGGTGCTCCAAGTCTTTCCGCCATTCACCGACACGGTCGTACCCTGGTCGGTAGCGAGCACCATGTGAGCCGAGTTTGCCGGATCGATCCAGACCTGATGGTAATCGTCTCCACCAGGCGCGCCTCGGACGATGGAGAGCGTTTTGCCGCCGTCGCTCAATTTATAGAAGGCGATATTCGGGACGTACAAAACATCGGGATCGTTCGGATCTGCCGTGATGCAGTTGAAATACCAGCCCCGGCTGGTGAGGCGAGGATCGCTATTGACGCGGATCCAGGAGTCGCCGCCATCATCGCTCCGATAAAGGCCCGCAGTATCGTTCGCGGCCTCGACCACGGCATAGATTCGCTTGCCCTGCGTGCCGGGGGCGATGGCGACCCCAATACGACCTACATGGCCCTGCGGAAAACCGCTACCGGTGATCTGTTTCCAGGTTGAGCCGTTATCAACGGAGCGGTACAGGCCGCTTTCCATGCCCACAATTGGCGCATAGGTGCTCCAGGGGGCACGATGCGCATCCCACATGGCGGCGAAGAGTGTCTGGGGATGATCCGCACTGATCGCAAGGTCGGCGGCTCCAACGTTTGGATCGAGGTATAGAACCTTCTGCCAGGTATCACCGCCATCTTTAGATCGAAAGACGCCGCGTTCCTGGTTCGGTCCATAAGCGTGCCCCAGCGCGGCGACGAAAACGAGGTTGGGATCCTTCGGACCGACCACGATGCGGCTGATCTGACGTGTATCTTTGAGACCGATATTTTGCCAGGTCTTCCCGGCGTCCGTCGATTTGTACACGCCATCGCCCGAAGCCAGATCGGAGCGGATATCCGACTCGCCGGTTCCCGCATAAATGACATTTGAGTCAGAGGGCGCAACTTCGAGAGCGCCAATGGAGGCAGCCGGCTGGCCGTCGAAAATCGGCGTCCAAACGGAGCCGGCATCGGAGGTCTTCCAAATACCGCCATCGACTGCGCCGAAGTAGAACGTGCTTCCGCCGCCGGGCACTCCGGAAGCTGCTACCGCGCGGCCGCCACGAAACGGGCCGATGGACCGCCATTGCAAGCCGCTGTAGAGTTCCGGAGAGACCTGCGCAAGGATCGCGGGCGAAAAAGCGAGCACGAGCAGCAGTCCGAGAATGGGTCCTTTCATAGAAGCACCAACAATATCGCAGGCCGGATAGAATATCAGAGGTTCGGATGTGAAGAGCCAGAAGGAGAGTGAGGCCGTGAAACGCACTATCTGCGTCGTTTTGTTTGCGTCGTTTGCCGGGGTTTCTGCCATGCAGGCACAAAACCTCTCACCGGTAGTTACGGAGGTAAAGCAGGCTTACGAATCGGTCAAAAACAATTTGACAAAATCTGCCGAGAAAGTTCCGGACGAGGATTACAGCTTCAAGCCGACTCCGGAGATTCGCAGCTTCGCCGAAGTAATGGGGCACGTTGTCGCGGCGCAGACACATACGTGCGGGGCAATAACGGGTGCGCAGAGTTCGGCTCACCCGAAGCTTGAGACAAAAGCTGAAATCGTTTCTGCTTTGAAGGACGCATTCGCGGAATGCGACAAGGCCTACGACTCACTGACGGAGGCGAACGCGACGGAGATGGTGAAGACCGGGCGCGGAGAGCGGACCAGGATTGGGGCACTGATTGGAAATACGACCCACGATGTCGAGCAGTATGCGATTTTGAGCGTGTACATGCGCTTGAAAGGGATCGTCCCTCCTTCAAGTGAGCACTCGTCCCGGAAGTAGAGGTGAAATCGAGAGATGCTAGTCCCACATACCGGCCTCTCTTCAAACCGCTGAATGAGACGGGGCCGCCCGCAACGGCGACCCGTTTCTAGGCTCCACGTTACAATAGACAATTCATGCCAGAGCTGCTAGCCGGCAAGACCGCACTGGTTCTTGGTGTAGCCAATAAGTGGAGCATTGCATACGCGATCGCTTCCGCATTCGTCCGCGAAGGCGCCTCACTAGTCCTTACTTATCAGGGTGAACGGCAGCGGCAAAGCGTCGGAGAGCTGGGAGGCGAGCTGAAAGCCGTCAGTGTTCTCAATTGCGACGTGACCAGGCAGGAAGATCTCGATCACCTGGTTTCGGAGTTGAAGCAGCGCGCTCCCCTTCACGCGGTGGTACATAGCATTGCCTTCGCAAATCGGGAGGATTTGACCCGTCCGTTCCTGGAGACCGGCCGCGAAGGATATTTGCTGGCCCAGGAAGTAAGCGCCTATTCTTTGATCGCCGTCTCGCGGGCTGTAGCGCCACTTATGAGCGCGGGCGGATGCATTACGACGCTCACCTACCTGGGCTCGACGCGCGTGGTGCAGAACTATAACGTCATGGGAGTCGCCAAAGCGGCGCTTGAGGCTTGCATGCGCTACCTGGCGAACGACCTTGGCCCTTCAAACATACGAGTAAACGCAATTTCCGCAGGACCCATTAAAACGGCATCGGCCCGAGCGGTAAAGGATTTTTCGAAGATGCTGGGCGCAGCGAATATTGCCCCGCTGCGCCGGAATACGGACCCGGCCGAAGTTGCCGATGCGGCCGTTTTCCTGGCTAGCGACTTGGGCCGCGGAGTTACCGGAAATATATTATTTGTTGATGCTGGATTTCAAATTATTGGGCTGAGCTCTTCGGACTAGAAAGCAGTTGTAACTTGACGATTTTCTAACAGCCCCGGTGTTCGCTCGTCATAATTGACAGCGATCTTCTTAGTCTCTATTCTGTTGTTTTCAAGCGTTACAGCCGAAGACGGGCTCACCTACCCGGTTGATCTTAGTCTTCAATTTCTAACCATATGATTCAGGTTGAAGGTTTATCGAAGAGATATGCGCACCATGTGGCCGTGAACAACATATCGTTCTCGGTGGAGAAGGGCGACATCGTCGGCTTTCTTGGCCCTAACGGCGCCGGTAAGACGACCACAATGCGAATTCTGACGTGCTTTATGCCGCCGACATCAGGCAAGGCGACCGTCGCGGGATTCGATGTGTTCGACCAGCCGTTCGAAGTAAAGAAGCACATTGGCTACCTGCCCGAAGCACCGCCGCTGTATCCGGAGATGAACGTTCAGGATTACCTGGCGTTTGTCGCCCGCTTGAAGAATATGCCGGGCTCGGAGATCAAGAGCAGGACAGAGCAGGTGATGGAGCGATGCGCCGTCGCCGATGTCAAAGACAAGCTAATTTCGAAACTTTCGAAGGGCTACCGGCAGCGGGTTGGTCTTGCACAGGCCATCATCCATAATCCAGACGTGCTGATCCTGGACGAGCCGACCTCCGGCCTGGATCCGAAACAGATCAACGAAACGCGCGAGCTGATTAAGAGCCTTTCCGGCGAGCACACCATCATACTCAGCACCCACATTCTGCCGGAAGTGGAAGCGGTATGCCAGAAGGTCATCATCATCGACAAGGGCAAACTGGTGGCGACCGACTCCGTCGAAAATCTGAAGGCGCGGGGCAGCGTCAGTACCGCCATTCAGGTACAGGTGGATACCAGAGGTGCTGCCGATGCTTTGGTTGTGCGGCAGCGTTTAGAGCAGGTGCCGGGCGTCAGCAAAGTTCTGGAGAAGATTATCGCCGACAATCGCTTTATCTACGAAGTGGAGAGCTTACAGGGCCAGAATCCAAGGCCCGATGTTGCCCGCGCGGTTGTGAATGCGGGATGGAACTTACTTGAGTTGAAATCGACAACACTCACCCTGGAAGACATCTTCCTCGAATTGACTGGAACGCACGAGCATCCTACCCCTGAAGTTCCGCATGAACCGGTGACTGCGCCGGATTCGGTTGAGGGAGGCGCGCAATGAGAAACATCTGGACAATCTGCCGGCGTGAACTGTACTCGTATTTTGTTTCTCCGATCGCATGGGTGCTGCTGACCATATTCGCGTTTCTGAGCGGCGTGTTCACCTATATCATCAGCGCCAGTTTCGTGCGCTATTCGCTTGAAGGGCAAATGAGCGGGCAATCCATGCCGATGAACGTGAACGAACAGGTGATTGCGCCCCTGTTCTCAAACATCGCCGTCGTCGGGCTGTTCCTGATCCCGCTGATCAGTATGCGGCTCTTCGCGGAAGAGAAGCGGATGGGCACCATCGAACTGCTAATCACGTCTCCCGTTCACGACCTGGAGATCATCCTGGGCAAATGGCTGGCCTCTCTGCTTATGTACTGCGCTCTTTTGGCAGTGCTCGCGGCCGATTACTCATTCCTCTTCATGTATGGAAATCCGGACTGGAAACCGGTGGCGACAGGGTTTCTTGGCATCGTGCTGCAAGGCGCATGCCTGCTATCCTTCGGAGCCTTTATATCCACACTCACACGCAACCAAATTGTAGCGGGCGCCATCGGGTTTGCGCTGGCATTGGTGCTGTGGATTCTGAACTGGACCACCTCGTTTGGAAATTCGGTCGCCGTTCAAGTCCTTAACTACTTGTCGATTGTGAGTCACATGGACAGTTTCTCGCGCGGGGTAATCGACACGAAAGACCTAATCTATTACATTTCCATGATCTTTTTGGGTTTGTTCCTGACAGCGCGTTCGCTGGAATCAATGCGGTGGAGAGCATAAATGGCTGAGCTGATGACCGCAAAGACACGACGCGAAAGACTGGGCGGAAGGCAGGTGCGCTTCGGCGCGACGGCGACCCTTTACACCATTGTGGTGATCGCCATTCTGGTGCTGGTGAACTGGTTAGGAAACCGCTATAACAAGACCGTTGACACAACCAGCAATAAGCGATTTACTCTCTCGCAGGAAACACAAAAGGTGGTTAAGGGCCTGAAGCAGGACGCCACCATCACTTACTTTGATAAATCGAGCAGCTTCGATCAGGCGAAGGGCCTCTTGGATCGATATAAGAACCTCTCTCCGAAGGTTCACGTCCAATATGTCGATTACCAAAAGCAGCCCACACTTGCGAAGGAATTTGGGTTGCGCTTTCCTGGAACGGCATACGTCCAGATTGGCCCGCGGCGGGAAGAGGCCAAAGCTCTAACCGAGGAGGGGATTACCGGCGCGTTTCTAAAGGACCTGAAGGGCGTTCGGAGGGTTTGCGTTGTGAGCGGTAGCCAGGAACACTCGCTGGAGGAAACCGGCAGCAACGGCCTGTCTCAATTTAAGACGCTGCTCGATCGCGATAATTATCAGTCTCAGGCGGTGACGCTGATCGACAAAACAGCCGTTCCCAGCGACTGCAATGTTCTGGTAATTGCCGGACCGCAGAATGAGTACACGCCTAACGAGGTAGCAGCCATCAAGAACTATGTCGAGAGTGGCGGCCGGGTGATGTTCCTGCTGGATCCGCCGCTCGATTTTGGTCACGAACACATTGCTCAAAACACCGGTCTGAAGGATCTGCTTCAGAGTTGGGGCGTGACGTTGGAGAACGATCTGGTTCTTGAAGAGAACCCGATGGGTCAACTCTTTGGCTTCGGGCCTGAGATTCCACTGGTCAGCAGCTATGGAATGCAGCCAATCGTCAGCGATCTGAAGAACAGCTTCACGGGATTCCCGGTCGCGCGATCCATGCAGATCAAGAGCACCGATAAGAGCACCGTGGAACAGCTCTTTTCCACTTCAAATCGCGCGATCGCGACGACGAATCTGACTACGAACGAGGTCAATCCCAATGCGCCATCAAACAAGAAGGGTCCGTTCATTCTTGGCGCGGCGGGCAGCTACAACACCGGGAAGGCGAATAACCAGGGGCGTTTTGTGGTGATTGGCAGTTCGGGCTTCCTGGACAACGCGATGATCGGCTTCCAGGCAAATAGGGATCTGGCGCTGAACGCCGTCAACTGGCTCTCTTCCGATGAAGATCTTATTTCGATTCGCCCGAAGGAAGCCGAAGACAGGCGGCTAAATGTGAACCAGCGGCAGATGAACGTTTTCGCCTACACGGACCTGATCGCGATTCCGCTGATCATCATCATAGCCGGAGTGGCGATCTTCTTAAAACGGAGATAGCATGAAGCCGCGGAACTTAATCATTGCGGCCGTCCTTTTGACCGCACTTAGCGGAATTGTGTGGTGGGCCAAGAAGCACCCGCAACCGAGCGCGACCGGCGCAAGCGCAAGCACCAGCCCGAAGCTGGCGGATATTGCTGACGCTCAGATCCAATCGATCGATTTGAAAAAGAGAGACGGCGCGTCCATTGATCTTCAGCGCGAGAACGGGAAATGGGTCATCACTGCTCCGGAATCGTATCCGGCCGATCAGGATGCGGTAACGAGCCTGGCTTCCTCACTCAGCCCGGTGACAGCCGATAGCGTTGTCGACGATCAGCCGAAGGATCTTAGCAAATACGGTCTGAAATCTCCCAGCCTTACGGTGACCGTACATGAAAAGAACGGGAAATCGACGCAGATTCTTTTCGGCGACAATGTTCCGGCGGGCTCACTGGTTTACGCATCTGTGAATTCGGGGCCGAAGGTGTATGCAGTCTCCTCCTCGGTGAAATCGTCTTTCGATAAGAGCGCGAACGATCTGCGGGACAAACGCCTGCTGACATTCGATACGAACAAGCTCACACGGTTGGAACTGGCGTCTGGCAAATCCGATATAGAGTTCGGCAAGAACAACCAGGGCGACTGGGAGATTTTGAAACCGCAACCGTATCGCGCCGATAGTTTTCAGGTGGAAGAACTTCTGCGAAAACTCACAGACGCAAAGATGGATCTTTCGAACGACGCCACGGACGCGAGCAAGGCAGCTTCCGCGTTTGCGTCGGGGCACTCTGTCGCTGGGGTTAAAGTGACGGATGCAAGCGGGACCCAGACGCTTGATGTTCGCAAGAACAAAGATGACTACTATGCGAAGAGCAGCGCGGTCAAAGGCATTTACAAAGTCTCTTCCGATCTCGGAAAAGAAGTAGAGAAGCCGCTGGACGATTTTCGAAACAAGAAGATTTTTGATTTCGGGTTCAGCGACCCGACGAACATTGGTGTTCAGCAGGGCGCGAGCAGCATGGCGCTGGCACGAACCGGCACGGACTGGAAAATGAATGGCAAGACAATGGACCCGGGCACGGTGCAAGCGTTCATCGATAAGCTTCGGGATCTGGCGGCAACGAAGTTTGTCACGAGCGGATTCACCTCGCCCGAGATTACGATTACGGTAACGTCAAACGAGGGCAAGCGCGTCGAGAAGGCCGAGTTCGCAAAGAATGCGGACGGTTATATCGCGCGCAGGGAAAACGAAGCCGCTCTCTATCAACTCGATGCCAAGGCGGTGAACGATATGCTGGACGCCAGCAAGGCTATTAAGCCTTCGGGACCGACGAAGAAGTAAGGGCTCATCCGATGACCAGCGGCCGGCCGGAAACGACGATAGCCACCACGCGCAGGCCCTGAGACTTCATACGAGCGATCACGCCGACGTCTTCATTGTCCAGCCGAAGCTCGGCCCGGTCTCCGAACATTTCTGCGTAGGGCTTCTCGCTGACAATCGCGATACCGATCTTTGCGCCCGCGGCATTGGACCCATCCTCTGAAAAGGTGACCTCTGTGCCGGACCCGGCAGCGGTTCGAATGGCGCTGAGAATGGTTGTCCCGAAGGTAGGCTCACCGGTTTTGCCCTGCCAGAAAATGGTCCAGCCTCCGCACTGGTTCCCCATATTGTCGGCGGACTTGCCGGACACGCGAATGCCCAGTTGATACCGGTGCCGCGAACCTCTTCGGATGTGACTTGGGCCGCCCTTTCCAGGTCTGGATTGCGCGTGCAGCCAAGGCCGATGTTGTGCGGAAAAATTACTGCGCCAATCACGTTATTGTGACCGTGCACGGCATCCACGCCGTAAAGCAGCGGGATGTGAGGCCGTGAATGAAGCGACGGCTCCTGATAGAGGTCGTACGTGTCGGTCCAGGAGATCAGGTCATTACCGGTTTTCGGATCCGAATCGCCGCCGCTCAACACCGAACCCAGGCTGTAGTTCGCAACATCGTCCGGACTCTTCAGGTAGTTCTTGTCCGGCTGGGTCATTTGCCCGATTTTTTCGGCAAGCGACATCTGCGCCAGAATTCCTCTCGCTTGCTGGTCGTATTGCGAAAAACGGCCGGCGGTAGCGGCGCGGACATCTTTCATCAGGAGCGTCGCACCGAGGGCGGCTGCGCTGGATGTAACGAAATTGCGGCGGGAAAGATTCATAGTGTCAGACTCTCGATCATACTGCGTGATGCCCTCCGATTTGCCCGCATTGCGCAACTTTTTCGGATTCAACGGCCGTGCTATTCTGACGCCAGCCGCTCGAATCTATGCGTCTGCATAGTGTGCTTTTCGCGATCTTGCCGAGCCTGGCGCTCATAAGCGCGCTCTGCGCCACCGTGCCGCTTCCAGATCAGGACACCCTTCCGAACAACCCAAGCAAAGTTGGACTGCGTACTTCGCGTAAGGAGCAGAAACCGGGCGTGTTTCGCGAATATCCAGGCTGGGAATATAGCGACTTTCCGATTCCGGAGGATTCGGCCGTTCCCGGTGAGTGGGTGTTCGCCCGGTTTATGTATCGCGCGGTTCCCACCTGGCGGGGGCGTCTGAACAACTGGACAATTGATTATCCACGCTCGGACCGCCATCTTTCAGCGGCGGTGCGGCGGCTGACACGGATTCAAACACGGTCGGTGGAGGAGCCGGTAGCGGCCGAAGACGGAGATGATATTTACAACTGGCCGTGGCTGTATGCGGTAGAGGTTGGTCATTGGGACCTCACTGATCTGCAGGCGGCCAAACTGCGCGATTTTCTGCTGCGCGGCGGATTCTTTATGTGCGACGATTTCCACGGGACAATCGAATGGGAGACCTTTGTCGCAAGCATGAAGCGAATTTTTCCCGACCGCCCGATTGTCGATCTGCCCGACAGCGATCCGATATTTCACACTGTCTACGATCTGGACGATCGCTACCAGGTCCCCGGCGAGCAGTATGTCTACACTCATCGCAGATTTGAGAAGGACGGCTATGAAGCGCGATGGCGCGGAATCTACGATGACAAGGGCCGTGTAATTGTGGCCATTTGCCACAACATGGATCTGGGCGATTCCTGGGAGCACGCGGACAACCCGCGGTACCCCGAGCAGTTCTCCGCGCTGGGATTTCGTATCGGCATCGATTATCTGGTTTATGCGATGACCCATTAGGAGCGGGTGAAAGTAGTGTTCGAGTTTTTGTTCAAGTATCCGGCCAGCGTATTTTCAAAGGGCACCTTTCTGCTCCTGGGCTCCTGGCCGAAATGGGCGCTGTTCGCCGCCATCGCCGCAGCCGCGGGAATTCTCGGATGGATGCTCTGGCGCAGGCGGGCGCAATTTGCACACTCGCTTCGTGGCCTACGGATTGCGGCCATCTGGGGACTCGAGGCGCTAACCCTGACGTTGCTGCTGATTGTGCTTTGGCAGCCCGCTATCAGCGTCACTTCTTTGCGGCCGCAACAAAATATCATCGCGGTGATCGTGGATGATAGCCGCAGCATGAGCATTGCCGATACGGGTAAACCGCGCGAGCAAGTGGCCCTGGATGTCCTCAACGACGGTCTGCTCAAGCGGCTAGGAACCCGCTTTCAGGTGCGCCTGTACAAACTTGGCGCCGGCCTGGACCGGATTCAGGACACAACCGGCTTACGCGCGAGCCAGCCCGCGACTCGCATCGGCAAGGCCCTGCATCAAATTGCGGACGAATCCGCAACGTTACCGATCGGTGCGGTCGTCCTGCTAAGCGATGGGTCGGACAATACAGGCGGTATTGATTTGGACACTATGACAGCCCTGGAGCAGCACAGGCTTCCGGTGAGCACTATCGGCATCGGAAATCCGGAGCTGACCAAAGATGTTGAACTGGAAGGCTTCAGTGTGCCATCCAGAGCTCTGCCGGGTTCGCGGCTTCAGGCGAGAGTAAGTGTCCGGCAGAACGGGTTTGAAGGCAAGCGCGCACGGCTGGTGATCAGCGGCGGAGGGGCCATTCTGGGGCAGCGCGATGTCACGCTTCGCGGGTCGCCCGAACAGGTGGAATCGATTGAATTTAACGCAGGAAAGAACGGCGTGCAGGAACTTGAAGCGCGGCTTGATCCGCTGCCTGGGGAAACCAACACGGCGAATAACGAACTCCGGCAGGTCCTCTCAATCGACACTTCAAAAAAGCGCATCCTCTACGTAGAAGGAGAGCCTCGCTGGGAATACAAGTTTCTGCGGCGCGCGGTGGAAGATGATCCGGCGCTTCAGATCGTTTCCATGCTCAGGACCACTCAAAATAAGATTTATCGTCAGGGTATCGCGAATCAGAATGAGCTTGCCGATGGGTTTCCGAGCAAGCCGGAGGACCTGTTTGAATATCAAGGGCTGATTCTGGGAAGCGTCGAGTCCGCTTTTTTTACACCCCAGCAGCAGCAAGCGATCAAGGATTTTGTCGATCGCCGCGGGGGAGGACTGCTATTTCTGGGCGGCCGGTGGGCCCTAAGCGACGGCGGATACAACGTTCCGCCGTTCACTGAATTACTTCCGGTGAACCTGCCGCGGCGAAAGAATACCTTTCAGCGCAGCTTTGTGGCGGCGGAACTCACCCCGGCGGGCCGAGACAGCTTGATTTGCCGGATTGAAAACGATCCGGAGAAGAGCGCGGAACATTGGGAGGTTCTTCCGTATCTGGCCAACTATCAGGATCCGGGAACTCCGAAGCCCGGCGCGGTCGTACTTGCGCGAGTGGACGCAGGCGGCACCCGAGTGCCGCTGCTGATTACCGAAAATTACGGGCGTGGCCGCACGGCAGTATTCGCAACGGCCGGAAGCTGGCGCTGGCAGATGCAGCAGCCGGTCAGCGACATGAGCCAGGAGACCTTTTGGCGTCAATTGCTTCGTTGGGAGGCCGGCGCAACACCGGGCCGGGTAGTTGCCTCAACTCCCAACGCCCGCCTGGAGGATGACGGACGCGTTCAACTACGGGCCGAGGTTCGGAGCAAGAGCTACCTGCCGGAAAGCGATGCGGAAGTACAAGCGAACATTATTGAACCTGACGGGACTTCTGAATCGATTCCCCTGAGGCCGGATGCCCTGGCGCAAGGTGTTTATTCCGCAATCTGGGAGGCGCCCCGAGACGGATCGTACGTGGCGGAAATCAAGGCAAAAAACGGAACGCAGGCGCTCGGTAGCGACGTGCTGACATTCCGGCGTGAAGACGGAGTGGCGGAGAATTTTCATCGCGAACAGAACCGCGAATTGCTGCGGAACCTGGCCAGCGAAACAGGCGGCCGCTACTACACATCTCGAACCGCTCATCGGCTCCCGGACGAAATCTCATACTCTCAGGCCGGCATTACGGCTCGGGAAATTAAAGATCTTTGGGATATGCCCGCCATCTTTCTTGTGATTCTCATGCTTCGGTCGGGCGAATGGCTCTTGCGGAGAAGGTGGGGAACGGTATGAAGCTGCTGTTCCTGCTGGCCGCCACTGCCGTTTCCGCCTGCGGCGCGAATTACTTCGTAACAATCGCAGGGCTGGGTGGAACACCGGAATATGAGACCCAATTCGAAAAATGGGCTGCCGATCTGGACCACGATTTGAAAACGAATGGCCCCGACGCCCATGTAACAACTCTGAGCGGACCTTCCACCACGCGACAGCATATACTCGCGGCGCTGAATGCGATCGCGACGGAAGTAAAGCCGGAGGATTCCTTCACTCTTTTGCTGATCGGGCACGGGAGCTTCGATGGCGTCGATTACAAATTCAACGTGCCGGGGCCGGATCTTACGGCTGGCGAAATTGCGCATCTGTTGAACGATATTTCGGCAAAACGCCAGCTCGTCGTCAATATGACAAGCTGCAGCGGCGCGTCGCTTCCGGCGCTAGCGAAGAAGGATCGCATCGTAATCACCGCGACAAAGTCCGGCAATGAAAAAAATGCAACTGTGTTTGCGCGCTACTGGGTGGACGCATTGAAGGATCCGGCGGCAGATGCGGATAAAAACGGAACCGTTTCCGCCCTGGAAGCATTTCATTACGCGGAGGCAAAGACGACCGGTTATTTCGAATCGGAAAAGCTGCTTGCCACCGAGCACGCCATGATCTCGGATTCCGGTTCTACCAATGGGGTTCGCGATCCGAAGCCGGAAAACGGGCAAGGACTTATCGCAGCGGCCTTTCCCGTCATGCGGCCCGAAACAGGAATGGCGAAGAATCTCGGGCCTGAGAAACGAAAGCTGGTGACCAGGAAAGAGGATTTGGAAGCGAAAATCGACAGGTTGAAATACCGGAAAGCGGCGATGCCCACCGAAGAGTATAAGCAGCAGCTCACCAGTCTCTTGCTGGAACTTGCGAAAACCCAGGCGGAGATTGACCGTTGAAACCAGCGATCTGCGCCTTAGCTCTGATTTGTTTCGCTGGGCAGGGCGCCTGGTCTGCGGCCGGCCAACCTGACCAATGTCGAAGTCTCCGGCATCATGGTCAGATCCCTCAAGCACAAGCTTGTTTCCAAAGTCTTTCCCGCAATCAGGATCCGTTCCTGAGCGCCGAAGGGTTCTTTGGCCTTGAACTCTACGACGAAGCGAATGACCAGTTCCGGCTTGCAGTTGAGGAGCAACCGAAATCGGCGCAAGTTCGGACCGAGTGGGGCCGTTTATACCTGGAGCATTACCAGCCGGGCGATGCGGCAAAGCTTTTCGAGGAGGCGCTTGAAATCGATCCGAACGATGCAGAAGCGTATTTGGGTCTGGCCCGCGTCGCGGCGCAGCGATTCGACAGTAAGGCGACTAGTTTGGCGCAGGAAGCCCTAAAACACAATCCGAAGCTATTTGAAGCTCACGAACTCCTGGCCTATCTCGCCCTGGAAGATGGCGATACGAAGCTCGCAGCCGAAGAGTCGCAAAAGGCCTTAGACATTACGGCCGAAGCATTAGACGGCATGGCCGTATTGGCCTCTATCGACTGGCTCAACGGCAAGCCGCAATCGGAGTGGATGGATCGAATTCTAAAGATCAACCCCGTTTACGGCGAAGCCTACGCAACCGGAGCGCATTTTTTTGAAATCAATCGCCGGTACGATGAGGCCATCCAGTATTACCGCAAGGCGGTTGCGCTCAATAGTAAGTTGTGGCCCGCGCGATCGCAACTCGGAGTCAATCTCATGCGGTTGGGTCACGAGGACGAGGCGAAACAGGAACTGGAGCGCTGCTACCAGGCACATTATCGCGACCCCGAGACTGTGAACTCGCTGCGCCTGCTGGACACGCTGGGCGATTACGAAACGTTTCGAAACGGCTCAACTGAGCTGCTGCTGCAGAAAAAGGAGGCCTCCCTACTCAGGCCGTACATCGAACCGGAACTGCAACGGGCGCTCGCAACCTATGAGCGCAAGTACAAAATGAAGCTGCCGGGTCCAGTTCGTTTGGAAGTTTATCCGAATCATGAAGATTTCGTCGTCCGAACGCTTGGTCTGCCCGGACAGGGAGGTTTGCTGGGTGTCACGTTTGGCCTGGTGGTCACAATGGACAGCCCGTCTGCCCGGCCCCCCGGCGAGTTTAACTGGGCCAGCACGATGTGGCATGAAATGAGCCACGTATATGTACTTACTGCCACAAATCACCTGGTCCCCCGCTGGTTTACGGAGGGCCTGGCCGTGCACGAGGAAGGCGCCGCGCGTCTGGACTGGGGCGACCGCCTGACGCCAGAGATCATTTCAGCCCTGCAAAAAAAGCAGCTCCTGCCTGTTCTGCAACTCGATCGTGGATTCGTACGTCCACAGTACGCAAGTCAGGTACTGGTGTCCTACTACCAAGCCGGGAAAATTTGCGATTACATCGTGGAAAAGTGGGGTGACGACGCCATTCTGGGCATGATTCATTCCTACGCGGCGCACAAAACGACGGCGGAAGCGATTCAGGACAATTTGCACGAAAGCGCTTCCTCATTCGACAAAAACTTTTGCGCCTGGCTCGACCAGAAAACCGGCAATACGGTCCGTCATTTTGACGAGTGGAAGCGCAGCATGAAAGCGGCTTACGCGGACCTTCAAAGCGGCAAAAAAGATGACGCCCTGCGTGAGGGACTGGCGGCTCGCGATCTCTATCCGGATTACGTAGCAAACGGTAGCGCGTATGAGCTGATCGCCACCGGGCTCTTGGCAAAGAACGACAAGCCCGGAGCAATTCAGAACCTGGAACGCTATCGCGATGCCGGAGGAACGAATGTTGAGATGCTCAAAAAGCTGGCAACGCTTGAGCACGATGCCGGTTCAAACAGGCAAGCTGAGCGCACGCTGACCACCTTGAATTACATCTATCCCGAGGATGAGGCGATCCACCGCACCTTCGGCGAAATCCTTCTGGCGAACGGAGATCCGAATGCCGCGGTTCGCGAAGATCAGGCTGTTCTTGCTCTTCATCCGGCCGATCAGGCGGGCTCCCATTATCAATTAGCCATGGCATTACGCGCGGCGCGTCGCCTGAATGAGGCGAAGGACCAGGTAGTTCTCGCGCTCGAAGCAGCGCCGGATTTTAAGCCCGCGCAACACCTCCTCCTTCAATTGAGTCAATAACTATGTCAACTCTCACGAGTGCATCTGCCGCCGAATCCGATGTTCGCGCCCGCGTAGCGCGATTTCAGGATGCCCAGAACGCCATAAAGCGCGAAGTTCAAAAAGTCATTGTGGGTCAGGAAGAGGTGATTGAGCATGTCCTCATCTCTCTGTTCGTCGGCGGCCATTGTCTGCTGACGGGCTTACCGGGTACAGCAAAGACTTTGCTGGTGCGGACGATGGCGCGCACGCTGGGTCTCAAATTTAACCGGATTCAGTTCACTCCCGACCTGATGCCGTCCGACATTACCGGTACCGACATCATCGAGGAAGACTCGACTACAGGCCGCAGAACCTGGACCTTTGTTCCAGGACCGATCTTTTCGAACATTCTGCTGGCCGACGAAATCAACCGGACGCCCCCAAAAACCCAATCGGCACTGCTGGAGGCGATGCAGGAGTTGTCGTGCACGGTGCGCGGGCATCACTACGGAATCAATGCGCCGTTTTTCGTGCTGGCGACCCAGAACCCGATAGAACTGGAAGGCACGTACCCGCTGCCCGAGGCGCAGCTTGACCGATTCCTGTTCAACACGGTTCTCGATTATCTTTCAGCCGAAGATGAAATGAAGGTGATTGACCTTACCACGACCACCCTGCTGCCGCAGGCCGAAGTGATTACGAGTGGCGAAGAGATCCTTGATTTTCAGCAGCTAGTACGCATGACACCGGTGGCGGAATCCGTTTCGCGGTATGCCGTAGACCTGGTTCGCGCCACGCGGCCAGTTGCGGACGGGGGAGGCCCCGAGTTTATCCGTAAATACGTCAACTTTGGCGCCAGCGTACGTGCCGCGCAGTTTCTGGTGCTTGGGGGCAAAGCCCGCGCGCTGATGCACGGGCGGTTCCATGTCTCCTACGATGACGTTCGCGCACTGGCTCTCCCGATATTGCGGCATAGAGTGCTGCTGAACTTCCACGCGGAATCCGATCGAGTGAACTCGGATGAGATCGTGCGACGCCTGCTAGAGGCCATGCCTGCGCCCCGCGGTTGACGGTTCAGAGTTAAAAGGAGATGAACGTGCAGCTCGAAGCCACCAATCGCTTCCTCGATCCTGCGGTTCTGGCCGGCATCTCCAGCTTGGACCTGGTCGCCAAGACAGTCGTGGATGGCTTTCTCGCGGGCTTGCACCGGTCACCCGATTTCGGCTTCAGCCAGGAATTTGCGGAGTACCGCGCTTACTCTCCGGGCGACGATCTTCGGCAAGTGGATTGGAATGTATTCGCTCGCACCGAAAGGCCCTACCTGAAGCGCTACCGGGGCGAAACGAACACCGCCGTGATGGTGCTGCTGGATGCCAGCGCAAGCATGGGATTCGGCTCGACTGCGGTGAAGAAATTCGACTATGCCCGATATTTGGCTGCGGCCCTGGTTTATATGGCCCATCTGCAGCGTGACAGCACTGGTCTGATTGTTTTTCACGACGATGTCGCCAAGGTGCTGCAACCCTCTGCACGACAGGGGCAACTGATGCGGCTGCTGCATGGTATCAATGAGGCGCAACTGGGAAAGCGTACGGATTTCAAGCGGCCGTTCTTCGATCTCCAGCGCATTCTGAAACGCCGCGGCATCACTGTTCTCATTTCAGATTTTTTCGAAGCGCCCGAAACGATTGTAAAAACAGTGGAGCCGCTCCGGTTCCGCGGCAACGAGCTTATTCTGTTTCATATTCTGGATCCGGCCGAACTGGCGCCGAAGCTTTCCTCGCCCGCGCTCTTCGTCGATATGGAAACGGACGATGCCATCGAAACGTCGCCCGATTATGTAGGCGGTGATTACCGGCACAAGATAGAGGCGCACATTGAGGACCTGCGATCGAAAGCCGAGGCAGCAGGCATCGACTATTTCTTCTTGAGAACGGATCGGCCCTTGGATGAGGGCCTCCGCGAATACTTCACCATCCGGCGGGGGAGGCTTTAGTGGGGTTTCTCTCTCCCTGGTTTCTGGCTGGAATCGCGGCGGTGGGCATTCCCCTCTGGCTCCACCTGCTGCGCCAATACAAACGCACCCCGCAGCCGTTTAGTTCGCTCATGTTCTTTGAGCGCCGGGTGCAGAGTTCAGTCCGGCACCGCCGGCTGAAATACCTGCTCTTGCTTGCTCTGCGTTGCACCTTCCTCGCGCTGCTGGCGCTTGCGTTCGCCAATCCGTTTGTTAATCGAACATCCACCTCGGCGCCGCGGCGTAAGCTAACCATTATTGCAGTAGACCGGTCATTCAGCATGCGATACGGCGACCACATGCAGAAGGCGAAATTGCGCGCCCAGGAGGTTGCTTCCGGTCTGAAAAGCCGGGACATGGCCCAGGTTTTCGCGGTTGATTCCCACGTGGAAGCACTGACTCCACCGGAATTCAACAAAGGCGTCATCGAAGCCGCGATTGAGGCAATTCAACCCGGCGACCAGGCTAGTTCGTTTGGCGAATTCGTGCGTGCGCTTCGGGTAATGGACCAGGAGAACAATACCCGGTTCGACGTTCACTTCATTAGCGACATGCAGCAGAGTTCCATGCCGCCCGGTTTTCGCGATTTGCAAATGGGGCCGCACACTGCTTTAACGCTTTATCCAGTGGCTTCATCCAACGCGCCAAACTGGGCAGTCGAGAGCGTCAACACTTCCGCGCATGTTTACGATCCGAATCGAACCCGCCTGACCGCCACCATCGCGGGCTGGCAAACAGAAGCTGCTACGCGCAAGGTCTCGCTAATGCTGGACAGCAAAGCGGTCGCCAGCAAAGACGTTACGATTCCGGCAAATGGGCGTGCTCAGGTCGAGTTTCTTTCGTTCGAAGTTCCGTATGGAGCGCACCGGGGCGAGCTTCGACTCGAACCGCCGGATCAACTGCCCAATGATGACATCTTCCGATTTTCGGTTGAGCGCTCCGACCCGAAAAAGGTCCTCTTCCTTTACTCCGCCGGACGTGCTCAAGGGTCCTTCTATTACAAAGCCGCAATGGAATCCAGTTCTGACACGGGGTTACTGGTTCAGCCCGCCCCAATCGAGCAGGCAACGACAATAGACCTGACTAAGTTCGCGTTCGTCGTTCTGGACGATCCTGGCGAAATGGATTCCGCGGCGGCTCAGGCGGTCTGCAATTACATCAGCCGCGGCGGCGCAGCGCTAATCGCATTGGGGCGGGATAGCGGCCGCCTCGGAAAAGTGCCATTAGCGGGAGATCGTGTGGCCGGCAAGCTGGAGGCGCAAGGCGCGGCGAGATTCGATCCCGGAGAACCCGCGCTGCGCGGGGCCGGACAGTTTGACAACGTGCAATTCTCCCAGGCGGTGAGCGTTTTACCGAAGTCCGGCGTCAGAGTGATCGCGAGATTGGCAGACGGATCACCTTTACTCCTGGAGGAACACATGGGCGAGGGACGCGTGCTGATCTTCACGTCGGCCCTGGACACATCGACCAGCGATTTCCCGCTACACTCCTCGTTCGTTCCGTTCGTTGTGCAAACGGGACACTATCTGGCAGGCTTCGAAGAGAATCCCCCCAGCGTAGTTACTGGTACGACAATCGCATTACGGCGCGCGCGGGATCAGGGCACGGCCGCGGATGTCATCGGGCCCGACGGGCGGCACGAGCTTGCGTTGAATGAGGCCAGTAAGGCGATGAATTTCGCCCTCCTGCGCGACGGCTTTTATGAGGTCCAGCGCGCAGACCGGCGTCGGCTCCTGGTAGCGGCGCACGCAGACCGGCGCGAATCGGACTTACGTACAGTGCCGCCGGAAACCCTCGTGTTATGGCGCAATACTGGAAATGAGTCGGCTGCCGCGGAGAGCGTGGGCGAGCAGAAACAAACCAGGCCGCGGAGCTTGTGGCGATACGTGATGTTACTGGTTCTGGCCGCGGCAATCGCGGAATCGTTGTTTGCGAGGCGATATCTGAAGGAAGAGAGGCAAACGGCATGACGGCGCTGAATCAACTGAATGACTATTTGCGGCGTCTGGAACTGCGGGTCCGGTTGTTCGCGGCGGCGCGCGGAACGGCGGTGATCGCCGCCGCAGCTCTTATTCTGACGCTTGTCCTCATCTGGGTCGGCAATCGCTACGAATTTGCACAGCAAGTGGTTTTTCCGTTACGCATTCTGCTATTTGTTTGTCTCGCCGCGGCCGTTTCGTTTGCGCTCGCATTACCGCTACTGAAACTGAACCGGCGACGTATTACCCGGCTCGCGGAACGGCGCTTTTCCGGCTTCGGGGAGCGGCTGCTGACCGTGGCGGAGCGCCCCGATCCGGCAAATCCGTTTACCGAGCTGCTAGCCGAAGATGCTTTGCAGATAGCTCGCCAACATCCACCTGAGGACCTGCGTTCCGGACGCTTGCTAGCCGTCTGCCTGGGTTCGGGAGTAACGGCAGCGACTATTCTGATCTGGCTCATCGCGTCCGGCCCGGGGTATTGGGGCTATGGCGCCGGGCTGCTGTGGACCGGCAGTGCAAATCCGGGCAAGCGCCCGTTGTACGAGGTAACTGTTCAACCGGGGGATAAGACAGTGCGCCGGAAATCGGACCAGGTCATCAGCGCCCAACTCCTGAATTTTTCCGCCGACCAGGTCATCTTGCATGCCCGATACCGTGGCGCAAGCAAATGGGAATCGACGCCCATGCAGCCGAAGCACAATGGAGCCGCATACCAGTTCCTATTTGCCGGATTATCGGATTCCGTGGAGTACTTTGTTCAGGCGGATGCCGCGAAGTCCAAGCATTTTACGCTAACAGTGAAGGACCTGCCCGGCGTGAAGCGCGTTCGCGTAGCCTTGCACTTTCCTCCCGGCTTGCATCTACGCGATGTAATGCAGGATCCTGGCGGGGACATCCGGGCGGTAGCTGGAAGTGAGGCCGACATATCCGTACTGACCGATCGTCCGCTGCAGCGCGGCGTTCTGGTTGTGGAGGATGGATCGAAAATTGATCTGAAAGCGGCCGAGGGCAATTGGCTGACTGCTCCGCTCCCCATCACCAAAGATGGCTCGTACCACGTGGCAGCGCTGGATAGCGGCGATACGGTTCGCCTCAGTGATGACTACTTTATTGAAGCGAAGAAGGACGAGCCGCCTTCGGTTCGAATCCTCCGCCCTGGACACGATCCCCATGTAAGCCCGATTGAGGAAGTCCCCGTTACACTGGACGCCTCCGATGATTTCGGCGTGGAGGGACTCGAACTGCATTATTCGGTCAATGGGGGCGCCGAGCAGGTCGTACCGCTTTTGAAGAACAAGGACAGCAAAGAGGCGCAACGGACCACGACTCTTTACCTCGAAAAATTCAAGCTGCAGCCCGGCGACTTGATCAGCCTGTATGGAACCGCTCGCGATGCCAACGCCGTATCGCGCACCGAAATGATCTTCGCGCAAGCGGAGCCATTCGATTTCAAGTTCAGCCAATCCCAGCAGGCGGGCGGGATGGGCGGCATGGGTATGGGCGGGCAGGATGGTGATATCTCAGAGCGTCAGAAGCAGATCATCGCGGCTACCTGGAATGAATTGAAGGACGGGAATAAAACGCGGGCAGCCCTCCAGGAGGATGCGCGTTTCCTTTCGGATCTGCAAGGCAAGCTTGGCCAGCAAGCCAAGACGCTCGCCGAGCGGATGGGCAGCCGTGAGCTGTCTTCTCCCGGCTCGGAATTTGAAAACTTCTCGAAGATGATGACCCAGGCTTCAAGCGAAATGGACAACGCAGTAGGCCAGCTCAAGCCCGGCAAATGGCACGATGCTTTGTCGCCGGAGCAGCGAGCCTTACAATCGCTGCTGCGCGCCGAAGCAATCTTCCGGAACATTCAGGTTGCCTTTGGACAGAGCGGCGGCGGGACAGGAGGCAGCGGGGCGCAGCGCGATCTGGCCCGGATGTTCGATCTCGAACTCGACACCTCAAAGAACCAGTACGAAACCCAGCAGAGCGCTTCGCAATCGCAAGGCGATCAGCAGAAGGCCATTGATGACGCTTTCGAGCGCTTGCAAATGCTGGCTCGCAGGCAGCAGGAACTTGCTGCTCGGAACAACCAGCAGCAAGCTTTTGAGCAGCGCTGGCAAGAAGAGCAGTTGCGGCGTGAAGCCGAGGAATTGCGGCGTCAAATGGAGCAACTCTCAAGGAATTCGCAGGGACAGCAGCAATCGAAGTCATCGCAGCGGGGGCAGCAGAGCGCCTCGGCGGGCAGCCGCGGAGAAGCATCATCCAAACCGAACCAGGATTTAGCGCGCGCCATGCAGCAGTCACTCGATTCGCTTCGAAACGCCGAGGATGAAATGCGCAAGGCAGTTAGCCAGCACGATGCTTCCGCCCAGGAACGGGCAGCATCCCAACTGGCCGAAGCGCAACAGCTTCTGAATCGCGCGCTTCATCAGCAAGCAGGAACATCGGTTGCCGACATAGCCAATAAGGCCCAGCAGATTGCGGACGCGCAGCGCGATCTAGCAAATAAGCTCAAGCAAATGTATGGGCAATCCGGATTTAGAAGCAGGCCCGGCGAGGGGCAATCGACGTTGCCAGGCAGTGGCGAAATGCCGGAGATGAATGACCCGGACAACCCGCGATTTTATGGTTACCGGCGCAGGTTCTGGCAGCAGGAATTGGAGCCGAGGCGTCCCGCGACCGCTCAAGAGCGCGAACTGGCAGGTGAAAAGGAGAAGCTGGCGCAGCAATTGGATCAATTACAGCGGCAAATACAACAGCAGGGACAGAATCTTGCTGGTACGCAGCCGGATGCTTCTTCGAAAATGCGCAAGGCGCTTTCGGACGCAGAAGAAAAGGAACTGGCTTTGCGGATGCAGAAAAACGCCGAGTGGATGCGGCAAGGTTATGGAGATCGCAACCTGGGGATGGAAGATAACGTGACCGCGGGCCTTGACCAGCTTGCGCGCGAATTACGCGATACGCAAGCGGCGCTGAACGCTGGGCCTCCTGGCCAGGGCAAGGCCGATCAGAGAACAGAAGAAGCTTTATCACAGGTGCGTGGCCTGCGGCAAATGCTGGAGCAGGCCCAACGACAAGGGCAGCAGGGGCAACCAGGACAGCAGAACGGCCAGCAGCAATCGCAAGCGGACGGTCAGCAGGGCCAACAAGGGCAATACAACCCTCGGGGCGGAGGCAATCCCGGCATCGACCGGCGCGGGCTGAATGACGCGATCAGCCAGCTCTACGGGTACCGGCGGCAAATTGATCCCCGGGATCGTACGCTGTACAACTACATGGACGGCACTCTGGGGTATTTACGAGACCTGAACGCCAGTCCCGGCGTGCTTGACTCCGCGATCAGCCAGGATGCCGTCTCCAGCCTTGAGCGTCTGGAAATGGAATTGAGCCGCCGGGTTGGCCAACCAGCAGCCGAAGGCGCGCGCCTTGCGGCGCCGGAACCCTCCCCCGAAAAATACCGCGAGGCAGTTGCGGAATACTTCAAGAAACTCAGTCAGCCGAAATGAACGCTTAAAGGGCGATGGCGCGCAGTTAGCTACAGCTTTTGCGCACTCGCTTTCTCGGCGGACTACGAAAGAGCCTTGGCCCCGCAGCGATTTTGCAAACCGGAAAGATCGCGACGCCATCGGAAATGCACTGGTCAAGCGCATTCGAAATGGGGATGTGATGTCACGCGCGAGCACGCAACGGCTATTCCCGGCGGAGCGAAATGGCAGCATCAACGCGGCTCGCACCTACTGATGGAAGAAAAGCTGCTAAACCCGAAACTAACAGAAAGATAATGATGGCGGTGACGAGATTGCCTGGATCGTTCGGCTGCGTGCCATAGAGAAGGCTGCTCACCACGCGCGCTCCGGCCAGGACGGCTACAACTCCAATGGCAATACCAGCCAGAACATAGCTCAGGGCGTCTCGCAGCACTAGCCAGACGACCTGGCCTCGCCGGGCTCCAAGGGCCATGCGTATTCCGATCTC
>Ga0308174_10000198_pt1 | contig 24111 bp, 27 predicted proteins | sample PhyPR2_FD_203894 | JGI IMG/M metagenome (GOLD analysis project Ga0308174, IMG submission 203894) | Soil microbial communities from UC Gill Tract Community Farm, Albany, California, United States - DLSLS.P.R2 | ecosystem: Environmental > Terrestrial > Soil > Agricultural land | place: USA... | reverse complement strand
CGCGGTTCGGCGAAGCGGCGAAGACCGTCGGTGGCTGCGGCGGCGCCGACAAGATCGCTACCGAATTCCACGCCGAGATCGTCCAACAGGATGGCGTCAAGATGCGCGACCTTCCTGCCGCGCTTCAAAACATGATGATGAACATGCAGGTCGGTCAGGCGACACAGCCATTCGGATCGCTCGAGGAAGGTGTTCGGACTCTGGTTATCTGCGGCCGCGACGAAGTCGATCCGACTGCGCCGAGCTATGACGAAGTGTACAGCCAGCTCAACGAGGAGCGGGTCAACAGCCGCGCACGTCGCTACCTGCGCGACCTGCGCCGCGACGCCGTGATCGAATTTCGTTAATCGCTCATCGGCGCTAAGGGCCGTCGGTGGCGCGCGCTCCTGACAACCCGATCGCGATCTCGCTTGGCGATCCAGCCGGCATCGGCCCGGAGGTGATCGCAAAGTGCTGGGATCATCGCGCCGAGTTCAACATTCAGCCTTTCGTTGCCATCGGCGACGGCCGATCGTTGGCGGCAGTTTGGGATGGACCGATCGAGGTCGTTGACGATCCGCAGCAAGCGGACGCAGCCTTCGACTATGCCCTACCGCTGATTCAGATCACGGCGCAGGAGACTGACTTGCCGGGGCACCCCAGCGTCGCCGGCGCGCACTGCTCGCTCGACAGCCTGGAACTTGCCGTCGGACTCGCGCGATCCGGATCTGCGTCGGCTGTCGTCACCGGGCCAGTGGCTAAGGAGCAGCTCTACGGCATCGGCTTCCAGCATCCCGGACAGACCGAATTCGTCGCTGAGCGCTGCGGCATATCGCCGTCCAACGTTGTCATGATGCTCGCCGGCCCAACGCTTCGGACAATCCCCGTCACGACTCACCTGCCGCTCCGCGAAGTGCCGGATGCACTCAGCATTCAACTGATCGAATCGCGCGGCCGAGCCGCGCTGCGCGGGCTCGAACGCAATTTCGGCATCGCCAATCCTCGCCTGGCCGTGTCCGGCCTCAATCCGCATGCGGGCGAAGGCGGAGCCCTTGGCCGCGCCGAGATTGAGGTGATCGAACCGGCGATTCTTGCACTTGCGGCGGAGGGTTGGCGTGTCACAGGTCCACACCCTGCCGACACAATGTTCCACGCCCGCGCTCGTGCGAATTATGACGTCGCCTTGTGCATGTACCACGACCAGGCGCTCATCCCGATTAAGGCCCTCTATTTTGAGGAAGCAGTGAACGTGACGCTCGGCCTGCCCATCGTCCGCACTGCTCCCGATCACGGCACTGCATTCGACATCGCTGGCCAGGACCGCGCAGATCCACGTTCGATGGCTGCCGCCATCCGCATGGCGGCCCAATGCGCTGCCTTTCGCGCCGACGCCGCTTGAGCAGCACGGAGCCTTTGCGCGAGGTTATTGCGCGCCACGGCCTGAACGCGACCAAAGCCCTCGGACAAAACTTCATTCTGGACCGGCAGCTGCTCGCCCGCATCGCTGCCATCCCGGGCTATCTCGAAGGTGAGCACGTGTATGAGGTCGGCCCAGGACCGGGTGGCCTGACGCGCGCACTTCTCGATGCCGGGGCGTCCGTCGTCGCCGTGGAACGCGACCGGCGCTGCATCCCGGCGCTCGAAGAGCTTCAAAAGGAGTTTGGCTCGAAACTCACTCTGATCGAAGGAGATGCACTGAAAATTGACGAGCCCGCGATCGTCGGCACCGGCGCGCACGTGGTCGCGAACCTGCCGTACAATGTGGGTACCGCTCTTCTGCTGAAATGGCTCGGCGGCGCTTGGCCGCCTTGGTGGCGTTCGCTCACGTTGATGTTCCAGAAGGAGGTTGCCGAGCGCATCGTCGCTCAGCCGGACACCCGTGCGTACGGCCGCCTCTCGGTTGCGGCGCAGTGGCGCTCGACGGCCCGCATCGAGATGAACGTCAGCCGATCTGCCTTCGTGCCGCCGCCGAAGGTAACATCGGCGGTCGTGCACATCGTGCCGGTACAATCGCCGCAAGGCGTTGATGCAAAGATTATGGAGCGGCTGACGCAGGCTGCATTCGGCCAACGCCGCAAGATGCTGCGTTCGACTCTCAAGTCATTCCCGGGAGCTGCAGAGGCCGCTGAAGCGCTCGGCATTGATCTTCAACGCCGCGCCGAAACCATCAGCGTCGAGGATTTCGTCAGACTTGCGAGCGTGTTGGGCTAATTCGACTTCGGCGTCGCAGGTGCCTTCGCCGAAGCAACCGTCGGTCCGCGGCTAATAGCTTGCGAAAGCTGCACTGCCTGTGGGCAGGCCCTGCCTGCACAGAGCGTCTGCAGCTTCTGCAGATTCGCCTGAGCGCGAGCCGTCGCGCCCATTTCGACCATTGCCTCGCCCTGCACCGCGATCGCGTCCGGATCGTTCGGCTCCAGCAGAAGCGCCTTCATCGTCATGCGGATCGCCTTGCCGTAAAGGTGCTGCTTTTCCGCAACGCGTGCCAGATCGACGAAGGCAGCGCGGTTGCGTGGATCGACCGCGAGCGACGTCTCCAGCACGTCTTCCGCCTGCTCGAGCTTGCCAGCGCTCGCCAGTGCCTTGGCCTCGCGCTGCAGCTCGACGGATTTCGGCTGAATCTGGTCGTCAGCGCGCTGACTCATCACCGGCGAGGCGATTGCAACGCCTGCAAAACCGGCGAGAACAAGATGAGGCAAAAAGCGCATCAATTTCTCCACTTCGAAGCCGCCGCCTAGCACGGACGCCCGAGCCGCGCGACGAAAAAGCCGTCCGTATGATCGTGCCCAGGCGTCAACAATCTAGCCGCGCCATCCGCACGCCCGGCAGCAATGGCCGGCTGCTCACTAATCCACGATGAATGACGCTTGAGGAAGTCGTCAATCTGCCCTGCCCCTTCGCGGGACAGGAGCGAACAGACTGCATAGACGAGCCGTCCGCCTGGGCGAACCAGTTCCGCAGCGATGTCGAGCAAGCGCTTCTGAACAGTAATGAGCCGATCAAGCCGCTCCGGCGTGAGGCGCCATCGGCCTTCCGGGTTACGGCGCCACGTCCCGCTTCCAGAGCAAGGAGCATCCACCAGAACCAAGTCCGCCTTGCTGCGCCACTCGGCAAGTTCTTCCAATTCCTTGGGCGGACTAAGCAGAATAGTCTCGATGGATGCCCCCGCGCGCTCGCCGCGTGCGGGCAGCTTCGATAGCCGTCCCCTGTTGCTGTCCGCGGCAAGAATTTCCGCATCAGGTGCTGCGGCCGCCAACGCAAGCGATTTGCCGCCGGCCCCGGCGCACAGATCGATGATGTGTTCGCCGGCTTTAGGCTCGCAGGCCAAGGCGATCAGTTGGCTGCCTTCGTCCTGCACCTCCACAAGGCCGTCAATGAAAGCTGGGCGGTCATCCACCCGGCTGTCCGGCGGAAGGCGTATACCCCAGGGACTGAGCGGTGTCGGTCTGGAACCTGGGAATTCGCCTAGAATCTCGTCACGCGAAACGCGCGCTATGTTCGCTCTCAGATCCAGTGGCGCACGTTCTAGAAGGGCGGGAATCTCGTCCTCGCCCACCAGCGATGAGAGCTCCGGCACGAGCCACGCCGGAACGAGCGACGCCTCGGCCGCCGGCTCTCCTTCCATCCGCGGCTGTGGACCGCGCGTCTCCCCGAACAGGGCAACCAGGTCGGGATCGCTTTCAGCCAGGCCCAGGATAACCGCGCGTCCGCTCTCAGGTCGCTGCGCAGTCCGGCGGATTCCTGTGAACACGAGTTCCCGAACCGCGCGCCGGTCCTTGGACCCGGCATAGCGCCGGTGCTTGAAATAGCGCGTGACGATCGCGTCGGCGGGCGGACCGTCGTCACGAGCAGAAGCGATGACTTCGTCAAGAATTTCGCTCGCCGCCTGGAGCCGCGCAGCAGGAGTCATGAGCTAGCGCGTCGGATAGTTCGGCGCCTCACGGGTAATCGTGACGTCATGGACATGGCTTTCCGACAGACCCGCATTGGTGATGCGAACGAACTTTGCGCGGCTCTGAAGCTCCCGAATGGTCTTCGATCCGGTATAGCCCATCGCCGCCTTCACGCCGCCGACGAGCTGGTGGATGATCTCCCGTACCGGACCCTTATACGGCACCTGACCTTCGATGCCTTCGGGCACGAGCTTCAAGTGATCGCGAATGTCTTGCTGGAAGTAGCGATCGGCAGACCCGCGAGCCATCGCGCCCACCGAACCCATGCCGCGGTAGGATTTATACGAGCGTCCCTGATATAGGAACGTCTCACCGGGCGCCTCTTCGGTGCCGGCGAGAAGAGATCCGACCATGACGCTCGAAGCGCCGGCGGCAAGCGCCTTCGCTACATCCCCACTGGTGCGAATGCCCCCGTCAGCAATCACGGGAACACCATTCGCCCCGCGCGACGATTCCATGATGGCGGTAAGCTGGGGAACGCCTACACCCGCAACGATGCGCGTCGTGCAGATCGACCCCGGTCCGATACCCACCTTGATCGCATCCGCGCCCGCGTCGACGAGCGCCCGGGCTGCGTCATAAGTCGCGACATTGCCGGCCACGACCTGAGCAGAATTCGATAGCGTCTTCACGCGCTCGACTGCCCGCGCCACGTCCGTGTTGTGGCCGTGCGCAGTATCGATGACGATGCAGTCACAGCCGGCTTCGATGAGCGCCTCGGAACGCGCGAAGCCGGCGTCCCCCACGGTTGTCGCCGCGGCCACACGAAGCCGGCCTTCAGCGTCCTTCGTAGCGCTCGGTGTAGCTACGGCCTTTTCAATGTCTTTGACCGTGATGAGGCCCACCAGGTGATGCCGATCGTCCACCACGAGCAACTTCTCGATCCGCCGCTCATGCAGGATCCTCCGAGCAACATCGCCGCTGGTGCCGAGCCCGACCGTGGCGAGATTGTCCCTCGTCATCAACTCGCTCACCGGCTGACGGGCATTTTCCGCGAAGCGAACGTCCCGGTTCGTGAGAATGCCGCACAGCTTCCCCGTTTTGTCGACGATGGGGATGCCGCTGATGCGGTTCGCCTTCATCATCTCCAGCGCTTCGGCAAGCGTCTGGTCAGGCGTCATGGTGATCGGATTTACCACCATGCCACTTTCGAACCGCTTCACCTGCCGCACCGCGGTCGCCTGCTCTTCGACCGTCATATTCCGGTGCAGAACGCCGATGCCGCCGAGCTGCGCGAGCACGATCGCCATGTCGGCTTCCGTCACCGTGTCCATCGCCGACGACAGAATCGGAATGTTGAGCGGGATCTCGCGCGTCAGCCGCGTCTGGGTTTCCGCCTGACTGGGGAGGACAGAAGATTCGAGCGGCTGCAGGAGGACGTCATCGAACGTTAGTCCGAGGGTGATGCTATCGGCGTCGTTGAGTTGGGCCATATCGGCCCATGACAGGCGATAGACGATTCGCCAAGGGCCTAGCCGCCCGCCCTCGCGAGCACCCGCTCGGCTGCTTCGACGTGCATCCGTTCGATCATCTCGTTTCCGAGACGCTCTGCGCCGCCCTGAAAGGCCTCCACCACCTCCCGGGCACGCTCGATCTCGGCGGCGCTCGGCGCAAAGGCGCGGTGGCAAGGATCGATCTGATTCGGGTGGATGAGGCTCTTCCCATCAAAACCGAGTTGCCTCCCTTCATCGGCCTCGCGCAGGAAGCCTTCCGCGTCCTCCAGTCCGTTGAACACTCCATCGAATACAGCCACGCCGGAAGCCCGGGCAGCAAGGACAATCATCTGTAGTGAAGCCGAAATCGCGTGACGGTCCGCATTCAGCGGAAGACGAAGGTCGGAGCGAAGATCGTTCGTCCCCGCAATGAGCGCTGCTGAGACCCCGGCAATCTCAGTCGCTGAAAGGACGCCCGCGGCCGTCTCGATCATCGCGAGCACCGGCTTGCCCACGGCCTCGCCCACGCCGTGGGCGAGATGCGCGGATATCGCGCGCGGCAGTACGACAAAGGCAGCGTCCGACTGGGCGACAGCATCCAGGTCGAGCGAATGCCACTCCGTCCCTACGCCGTTCACGCGAATGGCGACGGGCATTCTCCACTCGCCCGCGATGGCGTCGACCGCCGCCTCGCGCGCGGCACGTTTGTCGTCCGGCTTCACAGCATCTTCGAGATCGAGCACGACCAAATCGGCGCCAGCCTCCCGCGCCTTCGCGATCGCACGAGGGTTGGACGCTGGCAGGAACAGCACCGAGCGAACGAGGTGCAGGTCGATGATCACACGTTCATTCCGCGCCTGATAGCTGTTGGATGCTGATTGCCCTGTAACTTCACTCATCTGCGGCCGATTTCGCCGGATGCGGCGCAAGCGTCAACAAGGCGCTTCCCGGAAACGACTGTGCGACGCATACTTCACCGCCTGAGATTCGGGGGATTACATGCTGACGACCTTCATGACCGCAATCGCGGTACTTGCACTTCTGTTCGTGATCATGGGCGTCACGATCGTCCGTCAAGGCTATCGCTACACGATCGAGCATTTCGGCCGCTTCGTCCGGGTGGCGGAGCCGGGCTTCAATTACGTGACGCCGTTTTTCTACCGCGTTGGACGTAGAATCAACATGATGGAACAGGTCCTTGAGATCCCTGGCCAAGAGATCATCACCAGGGACAATGCGATGGTCGCGGTGGACGGCGTGGTTTTCTTCCAGGTGCTCGATCCGGCGAAGGCAGCGTACGAGGTTAGTGACCTCTACATGGCGATAACGGCCCTATCCACCACCAACCTACGCACCGTCATGGGCTCGATGGACCTCGACGAAACCCTGTCCAAGCGCGATGAGATTAACTCTCGGCTGCTTTCCGTCGTCGACCAGGCGACAGAATCCTGGGGCGTGAAGATTACCCGTGTCGAGCTTCGCGATATCCGTCCGCCGCAGGACATCGTCAACGCGATGACTCGGCAGATGAAGGCGGAGCGCGAAAAGCGAGCCGTCATCCTCGAGGCGGAAGGCTCGCGCCAATCCGCCATTCTTCGCGCCGAGGGCGAGAAACAGTCCGCCATCCTTTCAGCTGAAGGCGCACGAGAAGCTGCGTTCCGTGAGGCGGAGGCCCGCGAGCGTGCGGCAGAGGCGGAAGCGTCGGCGACAAAAGCGGTGAGCGACGCAATCGAACAAGGCAGCGGACAAGCGATCAACTATTTCATCGCGCAGAAGTACGTCGAAGCCGTCGCTGAGTTCGCCCGCTCACCCAATGCGAAGACGATCCTCTTCCCGGTGGAGGCAACGCAGCTCATCGGAACGCTCGGCGGCATAGCCGAGCTGGCAAAGGAGTCGGTTGGTGGCACCCGTGTCCCCGCCGCGCCTAAGCCCAAAGCTGTATCCGGCGTACCTGAAGCAAAGCAGTGAACGGCATTGAACCGGGTTGGCTGTGGCTGATCGGCGGTGTCATCCTGCTGATCGCCGAAGTCATCGCGCCCGGCTTCTTTCTCGTTTTCGTGGGCGCTGCGGCGATCGCCGCCGGCCTGTTCACATTGCTCTTCGGACTGGGCACGGTCCCGCAGCTGGCGCTCTTCGCGATCTACGCCATCCTCGCGGTAATGATCGGACGGCGTTTCTACAGGCATCAGACAAGCCCGGACCCGCTGCTCAACGACCGTGCTGGACGGCTTGTCGGAAAGCTCGTGACGGTGGTGGTCGCGGTCGACGAGCATAACGGACGCGTCCGCGTCGGCGATAGCGAATGGAGCGCACGCGGTGGCCCCGCCACCGTGGGCGAGCAAGTTCGCATCACCGGCGTTGACGGAAACTGCCTTCAGGTGGAAGCCGAGCGCGCTCTTCCCACCGCCTAACCGGAGACCTGCCCTTGCCGAACTTCGAGCTTTCGCGCCGCGAGACGATCAGCGCTCTCGCCGCTAGTGCTACGCTTCCGCTCATCGCCAAGGCGACCCCTGCCTGGGCCGCACCAGCGACAGACGCTCAGGCCAGTGCCCTTCTCGACTCGATCGGCGACAATCTTCTGCGGCTCAATCCCGAAGGCGCGACCTCGCTCGGGGTCGACACCGGCAGCCGCGCCAAACTGCGTTATCAACTCGCTGACCGCACTGCCGCTGGCCAGCAGCGGGTTGCCGCCACGCTCAAGTCTGATCTCGCGCGTGCCGAAGCAATTGATACGTCGAAGCTGTCCTTCCCCGTGCGCACTAGCGTCGAAGTTGTGAAGAGCGCTTACTCGACGGCACTGGAGGGTTTCGCGCTGCCCTATGGTGACGTTGCCGTCGGTGGGTGGCGGAACACGCCCTATGTCGTGATCCAGAATGTCGGCGCATACATCGATACGCCGCAGTTGCTGGACACCGACCACCCGGTCGAAAATCGCGCTGACGCAGAGGCTTATCTCAGCCGGCTGGCGCAATACCCCCGGCAGCTCAACGGTGAGCTCGCGCGGATGCGTGCGGCACGCGCACAAGGCCTCGTCCCGCCGAACTTCCTGATCGACAAGGCGATCGACCAGATCACGATTTCGCTGAAAAACTCGCAGCAGGGCGGAACCCTCGTCGACTCGCTCGTCAAACGAACAAAGGAAAAAGGAATAGTGGGCGATTGGGCTGCTCGTGCCCGCAACATCGCGGTCAATGAGGTCGCGCCCGCGCTTCAGCGGCAGATCCAAGAGCTGCGGGCCGAGCGAACAATCGCCACGGATGTAGCCGGCCTGTGGTCGCGCCCGCACGGCGACGAATTCTACCGCTGGGCCCTTAAGGCGTCGACAACGACGAACATGAGCCCCGACGAGGTTCACCAGATGGGCATGCAGCAGCTCGCCGAGCTGCAGGGCCGAATGGACCCAATCCTCAAGTCGATCGGCTACTCGAGAGGCACCGTCGGTGAACGGATGCAGGCCCTAGCCAAGGACCCCCGATACAAGTTCAGCGAAGGCGACAAGGGCCGGGACGAGATCAAGGCCTATATTGCGGATCGCATCGCCAAGATCCGTACCGTTCTGCCGCGCGGATTTAACACCCTCGTGCCCGGCCACCTCGAGGTGCGGCGCATGTCACCAGAGCAGGAACCAGGAGCGCCCGGTGCCTACGGTGGCGCGGGCTCGATCGACGGCAAGATCCCAGGCAAGTTCTGGATCAATCTTCGTTCGACCGATCTTCACAGCAAGTACAGCCTGCCTGATCTGGCTGCGCATGAGGCGATCCCGGGGCACGTCTGGCAGGGCGAATATGCGAACAAGCTACCGCTTATCCGCACTCTCCTCGCCTTCAATGCTTATTCGGAAGGTTGGGCACTGTACGCCGAGCAGCTCGTCGACGAGCTGGGCGTCTATGACGATTTCCCGGTCGGCCGCTTGGGCTATCTTCAATCGATCGCGTTCCGGTGCTGCCGTCTGGTCGTCGACAGCGGGATTCACGCGAAACGCTGGACGCGCCAGCAAGGCGTCGACTTCTTCGTTCAGCGCAACGGCTCCAACCCGCTCGAAGTCGCAAGCGAGGTCGATCGCTATTGCAGCTGGCCGGGACAGGCTTGCGGCTACAAGGTCGGCCACAGCACCATCAATCGCCTCCGCGACAAAGCGATGGCGGAGCTTGGACCGAAGTACGATCTGCGCGCTTTCGACGATGCGGTCGTGCTCGGTGGCAACGTGCCCATGGACGTCCTCGCTCTGAACATCGGCGACTATATCGCCCGGACGAAAGCGGCTTAGTCGAGCGGCCCTGCCTCCAGCCGGTGCATGGTTCGAGGCGAGCGGAGCCGGAGCAGACTCAAGCCGGCCGCGACTAAAGCTGCGACTGCGGACGCAGCCAGCAGGTTCGGTCCGACATCCAGGCCGAACAGGTGGAATGCGACACCGACGGCAACGGCGCCCGTTGTTTGGCCAAGCAAGCGCGCAGTCGCGAGCATGCCGCCTGCTGCACCGGAACGATGCCGGGGCGCGGAGCTGACGATCGTGCGGTTGTTGGGTGACTGGAACAGGCCGAACCCCGCTCCGCAGACCGCCATCCGCCAGACTATGTCGAACGTATTCGGATGCTTCCCGAGTTCCGAGAGCATGAACAACCCGAATGCGAAGATGGCGAGACCGACGCCTCCGATGAGACCGGCTCGAACACGGTCGGCCAAACGTCCGGCGATCGGAGCGACCATCCCGAGCGCCAAGGGCCAGGGTGTCATCAGCAGGCCCGTCTGAAAGGCGCTCCGCCCCAGCACCGACTGAAACAGGAACGGCAGAGTGACAAACGCGAGCATCTGCGCGGCGAAGGAAACCGTCGACGTCGCAATCGACATGCTGAAGATCCTGATCTTGAGCAGGTCGACTGGGAACAGCGGTCTTGTATCACCCCACTCGCGTCGAACGAGCAGGACACCCGCCAGAATACCCAGGGCGATCAGCACCGCACCGAGGCCGGAGCTCTCCCTCGCGAAAGTCTCCGCACCGAAGACGGTGCAACCCATCATCGCCGCGCTCAGCAAAGCGGAAGCCCAGTCGAACGGATGTGCGTGGCCGCCTACGTGTGGGAGCGCTTTTAAACCTACGATTACGGCGGCAATGCCGATCGGAAGGTTGATCATGAACAGCCAAGGCCACGGCGCAACGCTGAGGATGATTGCAGCGAATGTCGGACCGGCAGCAGCCGACATCGACAGCACCAACGCGTTGTAGCCGATACCCCGCCCTAGCATTCTCGCCGGATAGGTCGCGCGTACCAGCGCCGCGTTCATGCTCATGATGCAGGCGGCGCCGATGCCCTGGAACACACGAGCAGCGATCAACGTGTCGAGTCCCTGCGCGGACGCGCACCCGATCGAGCCCAAGGTGAACAGGACCAAGCCGGGGATGTAGACCCGCCGGTATCCCAACCGGTCGCCGAGTGCCGCCAAGGGCAGCAGAAGTATTGTGATCGTCAGCTGGTATGCATTGACGATCCAAACCGAAGTCGCGGCAGACGCGCCGATCTCATGCGCGATCGTCGGGAGAGCAACGTTTGCGATGGATCCATCGAGAACGGCCATCGCCAGCGCAAGCCAGATTGCAGCGGCCGACCAATAGCGGCGCGGTTTTGGAAGGCCCTCATCGGCGTGGGGACGCGGCTCGTGCGCCTGTTGGACGTTCACGCGGGCCTAAATACCGGCACGCGCCATCGTTCCAACAGCGGTTTGGCCATCACGGCACTGGCGCCACATCGGGCTGAACGAACCCACGCCGGGCTTCCACTGACAAAAGCCGCGCAGGCGAATAAAAACGCAACGGCCAGTCGTGCCGCCCCATCGGGGACAGCAACAGCTCGTTGACGAGGTCGTGCAGCGGCTCCGTCGTATCGGCTTCCGATAGGAATAGCCGCACCCCCGCAAGAAAGACGCGGGTGATCGTGTCGTGGTACCCTTCTGTATCGCTGTTCACGCCTCCGACGCTCTCGTTGTAGCGGCTGATGATGCCGGGCAGATCCTTGTCGAGATCGACGTCGGGCCGCCGCAGCAGCAGGTAAGTGGTCGCGGCGAGATGTGCTTCGTGTGTCCACGCGCCCCGCGGCAGCGTGCGCGCCAGCAGGCCTTCGCCGATCTGCTCGATCTCGGCGCTCGTAGTGAACAGTCGTGGGCGGTAGTCGGTCATCGATCGGGTCCTTTGCAAAGGCCCGATCGGGGACCGGGTCTCAAGCAGCAGATTGCGTCTGGGTTTGAGCCTCCGCTTGTCGTTGCGCGTGCTTCGGCGCTGCTTGGCGAACTCCCTCGTCCACTTGCTCTGCAAACTGCGCGAAATTGTCGACGAAAAGATCGACCAGCTTCGCCGCCATCGCGTCATATTCAGCAGGGTTCGACCAGGTGCTGCGCGGATCGAGGATCGACTGATCCACGCCCGGGACGGAGACCGGCACTTCGAAGCCGAAGTTCGGGTCCTTGCGGAATTCGACGTTCTTCAGGCTGCCATCGAGCGCTGCATTGAGAAGCGCGCGCGTTTCCTTGATCGGCATACGCTTGCCAACGCCATATTTACCGCCAGTCCAGCCGGTATTGACCAGCCAGCAATCGACGCTCCCCTTGGCGATCCGCTCCTTCAGCAGATTTCCGTAGACCGATGGATGGCGCGGCATGAACGGCGCGCCGAAACAGGTCGAGAAGGTCGCCTGCGGCTCGGTCACGCCGATCTCCGTCCCGGCCACCTTCGCGGTATAGCCGGACAGGAAGTGATACATCGCCTGATCCGGCGTCAACTTCGCCATCGGCGGGAGTACACCGAACGCATCGGCGGTGAGCATGACGACGTTCTTGGGCAGAGGGCCCATATTCGCTTCAGACGCATTGGGGATGAAGTCGATCGGATAGGCGCCGCGGCTGTTTTCCGCCAACGTCGCGTCGTCCAGATCGAGTTCCCGAGTCTCGGGGTCAATGACGACGTTCTCCAGCACGGTGCCGAAGCGCTTGGTGGTCGCGTAGATCTCGGGCTCGGATTCCGCCGACAGGCGGATCATCTTGGCGTAGCAGCCGCCTTCGAAATTGAAAACCGCGGTGTCCGACCAACCGTGCTCGTCGTCGCCGATCAGCGTGCGCTTCGGGTCGGCCGAAAGGGTTGTCTTGCCCGTGCCGCTGAGGCCGAAGAAGATCGCCGTGTCGCCGGCGGGCCCGATGTTGGCCGAACAGTGCATCGGCATGATTCCGTGCGGCGGCAGCAGAAAGTTTAGAAGGCCGAAAACCGACTTTTTCATCTCGCCGGCATAGGACGTGCCGCCGATCAGGATGACCTTCTTCGAGAAGTTTACTGCAACTACCGTCTCGGTTCGACAGCCGTGGCGCTCAGGATCGGCGCGGAAGCTCGGCAGGTCGATGATCGTGAACTCCGGCGCGAATTCCGCCAGCTCGTGGGTTTGCGGGCGCACCAGCAGCGTGCGGATGAACAGGTTGTGCCAGGCGAATTCATTGATCACGCGGACCTTCACGCGATGCTCCGGCTGCGATCCGCCAAAGAGGTCTGCGACGTAGAGCGTCTCCTTGTCGGCCAACGCCAGCATGAAATCGTCGTGCAGCCGCTCGAACGCCTCGGGTTCCATCGGCTTGTTGCCGTTGTTCCACCAGATGACGTTATCAGTGAGTTCGTCTTTGACCGTGAATTTATCCTGGGCGCTTCGTCCGGTGTGCTTGCCCGTACGGACGACCAGCGGACCGTCCTTCGCGAGCATGCCTTCGCCGCGGCGTACCGCGTGCTCGACGAGCGAAGCCGTGGTCAAATTCCAGTAGGTCTCGGCGGCCGTCACAATACCCTGCGATTCAAGCCCCCTGAGCGGAACCCGTTCAGTCACGTTTGAAGAACCCCTTTCAAATCAAAGCGGCGGCGGCCTGCCTGGCTGCCGCCGCATACGTATGCGTAGCGCCTATAACGCCGAAAAAGTTGCGCGGTCAAAACAGGATAACCCGCAGGAAAGGCCTCAGGGCCGAAGATAGCGCTAACAATGTCCCGGCTTCGAACAGGGGGCACCAAAACAGGGAAATGCCGCCTGCCTTGTGTCACCGCCGTACGCTGGCTAATCCCGCTTCGTCCACCGGCAGAGGCACAGACAAGAGGCGCATGAGCCAAGTGATCGCGCTGGTCGACGACGACCGGAACATCCTGACTTCGGTATCGATCGCCCTTCAGCAGGAAGGTTTCGTCACGCGTGTCTATTCGGACCCGGCGGTGGCGCTTCGGGCGATTTCCGACAATGGGCCGGATCTCGGCGTGTTCGACATCAAGATGCCTGGCATGGATGGAATGGAGCTCCTGCGGCGCGTCCGGGAGTTCAGCTCGATACCGGTCATTTTCCTGACATCAAAGGATGATGAGCTCGACGAAGCGCTCGGGCTCGCAATGGGCGCCGACGATTACATTTCAAAGCCATTCTCGCAGCGCCTGCTGATTGCGCGCATCCGCGCTCTTCTGCGCCGGCAGGAGCTCGCGAGGGGCGAAGCGACAGCAACGGATGAAGCTGAGCCTGCCCCACTGGAGCGCGGGCGCCTGGTGATGGACCCGGCTCGTCATAAAGTGCGGTGGGACGGCAAGGACGTCAGCCTTACTGTGACCGAGTTTCTAATCCTCGAATCGTTGGCGCAACGGCCCGGCGTCGTAAAAAGCCGTAACCAATTGCTGGATGTCGCTTATAACGATGACGTCTATGTCGACGACCGCACCATCGACAGCCACATCAAGCGGATCAGGCGCAAGTTCCGATCCTCGGATCCGCAGTTCGACGCAATCGAAACGCTATATGGCGTCGGCTACCGATTCGACGAATAGCGAGGAAGCCGATCTGGCGCTGAGCTGGTCGAAGCGCTGGACGCTCGCGCACCGGATACTCGCGGTCAATCTGCTGACCCTCGTCCTCGTCGCCTTGTGTACGCTCTATCTCGACGTGTTCCGCAATCGTCTGAGCAAGGAGCGCACGCAGCAGACGAGGATCGAGAGCGCAACCACTGCAGCCGCACTGGCCCATGTCCCGCAGCAGGATTGGCCGGCGCTTCTCGCTTCTGTGTCAAAGACAAACGGCGAGCGTCTGCGTCTCTTTGGGCCGGACGGACGCCTTCTGATCGATAGCTGGTCTTTAACCGGCCCAACCTACGAGCTGCGCGATCCGGACACACAGGCATGGACCAAGGACTTCGCGCGTGCGCTCGACCGGGGTTTCAATTTCATCGTCGGCGCACGGTCATTGGACGATTTCGAAGAACCCAACGTCGATACGGTGCAAGCCTGGCCCGAGGCCGTCAGAGCGCTGGAGCGCAACCGCTCTGCGACGGAAGTGCGCAATGCGCCCGACATGACGCCGGTCATATCCGCGGCAGTGCCCGTAAACGGCGGAGTGCTGCTCGCGACGAATAACGACCGAAGCTTCACGCACGCGGTACGACGGCAAAGAGCTGGCATACTGACGGCGATGGCAGGCGTGATCCTGCTCTCGGTTTTCCTGTCGATGTTCCTCGCGCGGACGATTGTCCGGCCGATGCGGCGGTTGGCGATCGCAGCTCATCGGGTGCGATTGGGCCGATCCCGCGAGGTGAACGTCCCTCGCCTGCCCTCCCGTAGCGACGAGATCGGCCTGCTCGCGCGTGCCGTATCCGACATGAGCCAGTCGCTGCGGCAGCGGATCGACAACATGGAAGCGTTCGCCGCCGACGTCACCCACGAGTTGAAGAACCCACTCGCGTCGCTGCGGTCCGCGGTCGAAGGTCTCGAGCGCGTCAACGATCCGGAGCTTGGCAAGCGCCTCATGCGCATCGCCCGCGAGGATGTTGGCCGTCTCGATCGCCTTATCAACGACATCAGCGAGGCTGCCCGCACAGATGCGGAACTTGCCCGGGCAACTTTCGATCGTGTGGACCTCGGTCCGCTGATTGAACAACTCGTCCACAGCTGGGAGACACGGCGGGAGACCGGCGATGCCCGGCTAGCCTTCGCTCGACCACGTAAAGACACGGCGGCCGTCATGGGCAAGCCGGATCGGCTTGCGCGCGCCATCAACAACATCATCGACAATGCGGTGAGCTTCTCTCCGCCAGGCGGGTTGGTGGAGATTGTTGCGGTGCGGGTGGGCGATGAGGTCCGCGTCCGCATTGAAGACGAAGGGCCTGGCGTCCCGCCGGAAGCGCGTGAGGCGATCTTTAACCGATTCCATTCAGTACGCCCTGAGGGCGAAGAATTCGGCCGCCATTCGGGGCTCGGCCTTGCTATCGCCCGGGCAATTGTCGAAGGGCATGACGGGGAGATTGACGTGCAGGATCGCGACGACGCGCCCTCGGGTGCGCGCTTCACCATAAGGTTGCCGGCGGCAGACCGCGAATGATCAATCAGCCGATCAAGTCAGCCGGGGCACGCTTGTCTGCCGAGACGGTCCACGCGAGCACGGTTGCCCTCGATGGCCGCGCTGTCGTCATCATGGGGCCTTCGGGAGCGGGCAAGTCCGACCTCGCGCTGCGCCTCCTCGATCGCGGCTTCACTCTTGTCAGTGACGACCAGACGCTTCTGAAGCGCAACGATGACCGCCTTGTGGCGTCGGCTCCGGCCAACATCGCCGGCAAGCTTGAAATCCGCGGCATCGGCATCGTCGACATGGAAACGGTGACGAACATGCCCGTGGCCCTACTCGTCGACCTCACCAGCGAAATCATGCGGCTCCCGGACGAGAATCGGCACCGCCCGATTCTTGGCGTATCCATTCCGTTGATCAGCATTGACGCCATGGCGGCATCGGCGCCGTCCAAGGTCTCCCTCGCGCTCGATCGCGTGGGTCTGAAGTTTTGACCGCCCGGGCGCGGCCCTTGCCGCGCCTGCTGCTCGTCACCGGCATGTCTGGTGCAGGGAAGTCGACGGTCCTCGATGCTCTCGAGGATTTGGGTTGGGACGTCGTCGACAATCTTCCCGTCGATTTGCTCAACGACTTCGTGCACGGCGGCGGAGAATGCCGGACCGTTCCTGCGGCGATTGGGATGGACGTGCGAAGCCGCGGTTTCGATCCTGATATACTTCCTGACCTCATCCGATCGATGAGCGATGTCGTACCTGAGCTGCTGTATCTGGATTGCGGCAGCCCCGAGTTGATCAAACGATATGATGCCACGCGGCGCCTGCATCCGCTCGCGCCAGACCGTCCCGCGGAGGACGGCATCGCGCGCGAGAGACGCCTGACGTTCCCGCTCAAGACCGCGGCCGACACCGTCCTCGACACCTCCGATCTGACGCCAGCTGAACTGCGGGACGAACTGCGCCTGCGCTACGGCGGCAGTAGCGATCAACCCGTCCTGACGATCGCTTCCTTCTCCTTTGCTCGCGGCATTTCACGCACCGCCGATCTCGTGTTCGATCTCCGCTTCGTTCCCAACCCGCACTGGGTGGACGAGCTACGGCCGCTCACAGGGCAAGATGCCCCGGTTCGGGACTATCTTGGTCAACAGCCCGAGTGGAATGAGGCGCTGGACCGCATCGAATCCCTTCTCACGGACTGGATTCCCCGCTACTGGACCGCTGGAAAAAGTTACGTGACCGTTGCGTTCGGATGCACAGGAGGACGCCACCGCTCGGTCGCTGCAGCTGTCGAGATGGGTGAGCGGTTACGTAAGGTGGGATTTTCGCCCAACATACGTCACCGCGATCTATCTTCGCCGCCGAGCGACACGATCGAGCGACATCCCGGACGCGCCGCGGAAAGCGAGAGCGAAGGCAGTTGAGTAAATGATCGGATTGGTGCTGGTGACTCACGGCCGCCTTGCGGCCGAATTCGTCACCGCAATGGAACATGTCGTCGGACCCCAGGAGGCCATCGAGGCCATCTGCATTGGTCCCGACGACGATATGGAAGCGCGGCGAAAGGACATCGCGGAAGCAATCGGCCGGGTCGAGCAGGGCCAGGGCGTGATCATCCTCACCGACCTGTTCGGCGGAACGCCGTCTAATCTCGCCATCAGCCTGATGAAGAGCGAGAATATCGAAGTCATCGCTGGGGTTAACCTGCCGATGCTGATCCGCTTGGAAGGCGCCCGCAAGGTTATGCCGGTCCACGCCGCCGTCGCCGCAGCCCGCGAAGCTGGACGGAAATACATATCCGTCGCTTCTGAGATCCTCGGGGAAGCAGCGGCTTGAGCGCCGTCAGCCGCGAAGTGCTGATCTCGAATCAGCGCGGGCTGCACGCACGTGCGAGCGCCAAATTCGTCAACGTAGCGAGCCAGGTGCCGGCCAAGGTTGAGGTCGAAAAGGACGGTCACCGGGTCTGCGGGACCTCGATCATGGGCCTGATGATGCTCGGCGCGGCGATGGGCGACTCGATCGTCATTCACGCCGAGGGCAACGGTTCTGAAGACGCGCTTCTGCAGCTGGTGCAGCTCGTCGAGGAGCGGTTCGGCGAAGAATAATGGTTCGCCAGGTCACCGCCTTTTCCAATCCGACGGTTAAACGGCTCCGTTCTCTCAGGGAAAAGAAGGCGCGTCGGGAGGAAGGCCTCTTCCTCGCCGAGGGGCTGCGTATCCTCACCGAAGCGCGCGACAGCGGCCGCCTGCCAGAAGTCGTCGCCTTTTCGGCAGAGGGCGCAAGACATCCGCTTGCCGCGGAAATCATCGCAGCCACTGAGTCCGCGGGCGGCGAGGCGATCGAAACGACGCCCGACATCCTCTCCAAGATGTCGGGCAAGGACAATCCTCAGATGCTGCTAGGCGCATATCGACAGCCTGAGAGCTCGCTGGCGAGAATCGACAGGTCCGTGGCACCGCTGTGGATCGTGGCTCAGGCGCTGCGCGATCCGGGGAACATCGGCACTATTTTGCGAACTGGTGACGCCGTCGGCGCGGGCGGGCTGATCCTCGTCGACGACAATGCCGATCCCTTTTCAGTCGAGGCGGTGCGCGCTTCAATGGGTGCAATCTTCACGCAGGAAGTCGCGACAGCACGCTGGCCCGAATTTCTAGCATGGCTGCGTTCCGGCGAAGGTCAACTCGTCGGTACGAGCCTGAAGGCAACGCACGACTATCTTGAAGCTGAGTACCGGCGGCCCTGCTTCCTGCTGATCGGCAACGAACAGCAGGGCCTCCCAGCAGAGTATGAGGCTGAGTGCGACCTACTCGTGAAAATCCCCATGGCGGGTCGCGCCGATAGTCTCAATGCGGCCGTCGCAGCGGCGGTTACGGCCTTCGCGATCAAGGCGACCTGGCGTTGAGCGGAACCTGCGCGCCGCGCCCAAGCTTGTTTCTCTTGTGAAGAAACTGTTCATGGCTGTGTTGCTTGCAGGGGTGCCGAGCTGCGCACCGTTGCCGCCGCCTCCGCCGCCGCCCTATCACGCGGTTGGCACGGAGCCTTTCTGGAACGTCCTGATCGACGAGCATCATGTGACGTTTACCCAGCCCGACGCCCAGCCGATCCGTCAGCCGACCCCGCGCGTGATCCATGGGATTGCAGGCGAAATCTACCCAACGCCGCGTATCAATGTGAACATCGTCCACGAGCTGTGCAGCGATGGCATGAGCGACCAGACCTATCCGGATCGGGTCCAAGTCGCTGTGGACGGGCGCCAGTTCAACGGCTGCGGCGGGCTTTAACTGATCTTCACAATGACGACGTCGTTCGGACTGTGTGCTTAGCCCATCAAGGAGCCTGCGAGGGAGCAGGCGAACTCATGTTTTACAAGTGTAAGCTCATTCTGCCGCGATTTGTGGGGGTTCGTCGTTCGAAGCTGTCGAAGCGATCTTGGTCAGCGGCCGCGGCGCCACTTCCACCATCGGCGGCGTATCGAGCGACTTCGCGCTGCCTGCTCCCAGCGTCTCAAAGCGCTTCGCCTGGGTGAGGACCTGACTTTCGAAGCTGCCGACCATCTGATTGTAGGCGCTGTTCGCAGTCGCGAGGTTCTTGCCGACGCGCGTCATATGCTCATTCATCGTCGCAAGGCGTGAGTGCAACTCCCTACCGAGGCTCGCGATTTCCTGAGCGGCCTCGGCTAGGCGCTCCTGCCGCCAGATGCTTGCCACGGTCTTGGCGATAGCGACGAGGTTGGTCGGCGTAGCGAGCAGCACGCGACGCTCGAACGCCCAATCCCACAAGGTCGGGTCCTGTTCCAGCGCAGCCGCCAGGAAATGCTCGCCCGGGATGTACATGATCACGTAGTCAGCGGCGTCGCCGAACTGCGCCCAGTACGCCTTCGATCCGAGCTGTTGGGCGTGGTTGCGGATTGAGGCGACGTGCGCGCGGAAACATGCCGCCCGCTTGTCGTCGTCCACCTCGTCGCAAGCGTCGAGATAGGCATTCAGCGAGCATTTGGCGTCGATCACCAACCTCCGCCCGCCGGGAAGCCGAACGATTACGTCGGGCCGCAGTCGGCCATCGTCGGTGTTTACGGAGACCTCAGTCTGGAAGTCGGCATAGGGGCTGAGTCCCGCCTGCTCGAGGACGTTCTTTAGGCTCTGCTCGCCCCAGCGGCCGCGGGCTTTGGGTGAGGCGCGCAGGGCATTCACGAGGTTGCGCGTCTCGTCCCGCACCTGCCCCTGCCCGGTACGAACCAGCTCGACGGCCTCGCGAAGTCCGGCATAATGATCGACGCGCTCCTTTTCGACGCGCTGCAGGCCTTCCTCGTAACGCTTGAGGGTCGCTTCAACAGGTTGCAGCAGAGATTGGAGCTTTGCCTGGCTGGCCTTGTCGGCTTCCGAGAAACGCTCGCCTGCTTTCTCTAGGAAATCCTTGTGCGCCTTTTCGAGCAGCTTATCGCCGACCTCGCGGAACTGAGTGATCAGCGCATCGCGATTGGCCGCGAGGTCGTTCATCCGCTGGTCGAAATGGACAGCCTCTGCCTGCAGCCGGGCCAGTTCGGCGCTGAGCGGACCAATCTCGCTTCGGGCGGCGTCTCGTTCCTTCGCCACCTCGTCAAGCTGAAGCCGAAGAGCATCGACCGTTTGTCGGGCCCCTGCGCCGTCTCGGCTGCCCAACAGCCAGCCGATTAGACCACCCGCAGCAAGCGCAACCACGACAAACAACAAGACGGTCGCATCCATGACCGTGACTCCCCCGGAACAGAAAGCGAACAATACTTCCGCCGGAGACATTGCTCAATAGGAACGCGAGCGTCTATCCACAGGTTTAGCCGTTGAGGAGAACGCAATGTCCATTCGCAAGATGATCGCCCTTCACCCCGACGTGGAAGGTCACGTCAATCAGCCGCTGGGCGATGCGGCACATCACCTCATGTATTGTGCGCGGATGTGCCTGAGCTGCGCAGACGCGTGCGCGGCCGAGAAGATGGACATGCGCGAATGTATCCGCATGTGCCTCGATTGCGCGGACGTCTGCGAAGCCGCGGGCAAGCTCGCCGTGCGACGAACAGGTTCGAACGAGCAGGTGCTGCGCGAGATGCTGGAGCTGTGCGCTCGCGTTTGTGACGCATGCGCAGCGGAGTGCGAGAAGCACGAGCACGAGCATTGTCGGCTGTGCGCCCAGATGTGCCGGGAATGTGCAGAGGACTGCCGCAACGCGGCGGCCTCGATCGGCGGTTAAGCAGCCGCTTTTTGCTGCTCTTTGCGCTGTTTGGCGAGCTTTCTTAGAATCATGTCCCGCTTGAGACGCGAAAGATGATCGATGAACAGGACGCCGTTCAGATGATCCATCTCGTGCTGAAGGCAGGTCGCGAGAAGGCCTTCGATCTCCTCCTCACGGACATTGCCGCCGAGGTCGAGCCATCGCGCACGGATGCGGTCAGGGCGATCGACTTCAGCATACTGGTCGGGCACCGATAGGCAGCCCTCCGTGTACGGCACGTCCTGATCCGAGGTTTCGAGGATCTCCGGGTTGATAAAGACGCGCGGATCCTTGACGGACTCGCCACCCTCTTCTTCCGGCTCCTGAAGGTCGATCACGAGGATGCGCTTCGGCACGCCGACCTGGATTGCCGCGAGGCCGATGCCCGGCGCATCATACATCGTCTCGAACATGTCTGCGACGAGCGCACGAATCTCCTCGTCGACGAGGTCGACGGGCTTGGAGATCTCACGCAGGCGCGGATCGGGAACTTCCACTATCGGACGAATGGCCATCGAGGGAATTTAGTCTTTCAGTGCTGTTGCTTCAAGAAATGGGGCGGCGGGCGCGAAGCGCCTGTGCCAACGTTCCTTCATCGAGATAGTCAAGTTCACCGCCAACGGGAAGCCCGTGCGCCAACTGACTGAGTCGGACCGGAAATCCTTCGAGACGCTCAGCCACGTAATGAGCGGTGGTCTGTCCCTCCAGCGTCGCGTTCATTGCGAGGACGACCTCGTCGATGCCTCCCTTCGAGACTCGGCCGACGAGCTGGGCGATCGTCAGGTCCTCCGGTCGAACGCCGTCGAGCGCCGACAAGCGTCCTCCGAGCACGTGGTAACGGCCAGGAAAGAGGCGCGAACGGTCAAGAGCCCAAAGGTCAGCGACTTCCTCGACGACGCATAGCGACTTGTCGTCCCGGCGCGGATCAGTGCAGATCGAGCAGGGGTCGGACGTGTCGACATTGCCGCAGACCGAGCAGGTCGACAGCCGGTCCGCAACGTTCTGCAGCGCGCCGAGCAGCGGCCTCAGCGCCGTTTCACGCTTCTTCATCAGGTAGAGCACGGCACGCCTTGCCGAGCGCGGCCCCAGACCGGGGAGCCGCGCCAGGGCTTGCGACAACGCTTCGATTTCCTGGCTTGCCACTCTGAGTGGCGAGGTAGGCAATTCCAGCGGCTTTCGCCATAGGGCGGCCATGCGGATCGTCTTCATGGGATCGCCGGACTTCGCGGTGCCGAGCCTGAACGCCTTGGTTGAGGCGGGGCACGAAGTGGTCGCGGCCTATTCTCAGCCTCCCCGCCCCGCAGGTCGAGGAAAGGGCGAGCGCAAGACGGCGGTCCATGAACGAGCGGAGGAACTCGGCATCGAGGTGCGGACTCCGCGGACTCTGCGAAGCGAGGAGGAGCAGGCAAGGTTTCGCGCGCTCAATTCAGATTTGGGTGTGGTCGCGGCTTATGGCCTGATCCTGCCCAAGCCGGTGCTCGAAGCTCCGAAGGGTGGCTCCGTGAACGTTCACGCGTCGCTCCTGCCGCGCTGGCGTGGCGCGGCGCCGATCCAACGCGCGATCCTCGCGGGTGATGACATCAGTGGCGTGACCATCATGCAGATGGATGAAGGGCTCGACACTGGACCTATGCTGCTCAAACGTAAGCTCGATTTGCGTGGCAGGAATGCGGGCCAAGTTACGGAAGAAATGGCAGAACTCGGAGCGACTGCATTGCTCGAATGGCTTGAGCACCCGACGGACCCGAAGCCGCAGCCTGAGACTGGCGTCACCTATGCCTCAAAGATCGACAAGGCCGAGGCGCGGATCGACTGGTCGGCGCCCGCGCTGGCGATCGAACGTCAGGTCCGAGCCTTTGCCCCCTCGCCTGGCGCATGGTTCGAGGCCAACGGAGAGCGGATCAAGTTGCTCGCTGCGATTGTGACATCAGCCAGCGGCGAACCTGGGCAGCTTGTCGATCGGCGACTGACGATCGCCACGGGGGCGGGAGCGATTCGGCCGACCAAGGTCCAGCGCGCAGGTCGAGGACCGATGAGTGCCGAAGAGCTTCTGCGCGGGTTCGCCATATCCGAGGGCACGATCCTGCCGTGATGCGGTGGCGGCTGACCATCGAGTATGACGGCGGGCCATTCATGGGATGGCAGCGACAGGAGCATGGGCCATCGGTTCAGCAGACGCTCGAGGAAGCACTGCAGCAGATGACGGGCGAGAGGGCAGCGTTTCATGCGGCTGGGCGCACCGATGCCGGCGTGCACGCTTTGGCGATGGCCGCTCATGTCGATGTCGCCCGCGAACTGACCCCCCACCGACTTCGGGAAGGGCTGAACGCTCTCGTGCGGCCTAATCCGATCTCCGTTCTGGAGGTCGAGCAAGTTGCCGACGATTGGCATGCGCGATTTTCCTGCATTGGCCGGCGCTATCTCTACCGAATCCTGAATCGGCGTGCGCCGCCTGCTCTCGATCGGGAGCGTGTCTGGCACATTCCCGCAGCGCTTGACCTCGGAGAAATGCAGAAAGGCGCGTCATTTCTCGTGGGGCGGCACGACTTCACGACTTTCCGCTCGGCACACTGCCAGTCGGACAGTCCGGTCAAGACACTCGACAGTCTCGAAGTCAGCCGGGCGGGTCAGGAAATCCACGTCAAGGCGGCTGCGCGCAGTTTCCTCCATCACCAAGTGCGCTCGATGGTGGGTTGCCTTGCAATGGTCGGGCGTGGTCAGTGGCAGCCGGACGACATGCGCGAGGCGCTCAATGCGCGCGATCGCGCTGCGCTGGGCTTCAATGCTCCGGCTGAAGGTCTCTACTTCGTCGAGGCGATCTACCTTTAATCTGCGTCAGAGCGCTGAACGCACGCACGCTCAACGAGTTGGTGCCTCAAGAAACCGACGAGGACAGAAATGACCGATCACAAGAAGAAAGGCGACTTCGACCAGTGGCAGCGCGAGAACGAAGGTGGCAATAAGAAGGCCCACAAGCACGAAGAGAACAGCCGGACGGGCCACAAGCAGACCACCGGTCACGGCGGTCACAAGTAAGCGCTACTCGGCGGCCATCGCCTGATATTCCTGGGCGGCGAGATATTTCTCGGCGTCCAGGGCTGCCATGCAGCCCGTCCCAGCGGCGGTCACGGCCTGGCGATAGATCTTGTCCATGACGTCACCGCAGGCGAACACGCCTTCG
>Ga0308174_10000197_pt1 | contig 24300 bp, 24 predicted proteins | sample PhyPR2_FD_203894 | JGI IMG/M metagenome (GOLD analysis project Ga0308174, IMG submission 203894) | Soil microbial communities from UC Gill Tract Community Farm, Albany, California, United States - DLSLS.P.R2 | ecosystem: Environmental > Terrestrial > Soil > Agricultural land | place: USA... | reverse complement strand
CCCTGCACTGGGAGTGGATCTGTGACCGGCTCACGGAGGCACAGGTGTCGCGCCTGCGCCGGTACACCGAACGGCACCTCGCCATCGTCAACGACCGGTCCGCCCGATCCCTGGTGCCCGCGGTGCTGGGGTGATCGCTGATCGCTGATTCGCGGCTCCAGGTGTCAGGCGTGCTGGCGTTCGGCCCGTTGCCGGATCAGCTCCTCGACCGCGGTGGGCAGGGTGGTCTGGAAATCGATGAGTTTCGCCCAGGTCGGGGTGATGACGATCCGGACCATGCCGTCGTAGAGCGAGCGGACCTCGGCCTCCCACTCGACGCGCTGCTCGGCCGTCATCTCGTAGCTGCCGTTCATCTGCAGGTACTCGTCCGGGATCCCGTCCACGACGTCCAGCTCGGCCCGCCCGCGGATGAGCAGGATCTTCGGCGGGTGGACCTCGGTGTCGATGGTGAGGGCCACCATCGGGTTCGTGCGCAGTGCGGGCAGTTTGGGGGCGTTCTTCGTGGTGCACAGGACGATCTCCGAGCCGTTCCAGGTGAAGGCGATCGGGATGCTGCGTGGTGTGCCGTCGGTGGCGACGTAGGCCAGCCGGGTCAGGTCGCGGGCCAGCAGCTCCTGGCTGAGCGGTCGGTCCAGGATCTCGGTGATCTCGGTGGGTTGCATGGCGATCGCTCCTTCGTCGTCGTCGTCGAGCGCCTGTCCGTGGCCGCTCGTGTCCCTGGGACGGAGCGGGCCGGCTGTTCTCGACATGCGGGGCGCACGAACGCCCGACATCTCCCGAATCCGCTCGCCTCGCTGACGGAGCGCGCGCAGCCCGGCCGGGGGTAGCGTGCCGGCGTGTCCGCGGAGCTCCGGCCGGCGCAGGTGGCGGACGTGCACGAGCTGGCGCGCCGCATGCCGCACGTGACGGTCGAGCGGGAATCGGGCGAGAGGCCGATCTACCAGGTCGGTGGGAAGTCGTTCATCTTCTTCCGCACGCCGCGGCCGGACGCCGTCGATCCACGGACCGGCGTTCGCTACCCGGACGTCATCGTCTTCTGGGTGGAGTCGGAATCCGACAAGCAGGCGCTGGTGCAGGACCCCGGGTCACCGTTCTTCACCACTCCGCACTTCGACGGCCACTGCTCCGTGCTCGTACGGGCCAGCCAGTTGCCGGGCATCACTGTTCGGGAGCTGACCGAGGTGGTGCAGGAGGCATGGCTCGCCCGGGCGTCCCCGCGCAGGAGAGCCGCCTGGCTCGCGTCCCAGCGCTCGGATGAACTCCGCGGCTCAGCTCCGTGACGGGTCGGACGAAGCGGCGGCACCCTGCGCGCGCAAGTAACTGGCCACATCGAGGTGCATGCGCTCGCCCGGACCGAACTCGGTGTCCACCCGGGCGTCGACCACGAAGCCGACCGCTTCGTAGAAGCCGAGGGCGTGGGGGTTCGCCGTGACGTCGATCCGGGCGATGTCCTCTCGCTCGGCTTCCGTCGCGATGCGGAGGATCAAGTGCCGAGCCACGCCCGTGCGCATCGCAGCCGGATCGACGAACAGATCGTCGAGTTCGAGCAGGCCGGGATCCGTGGGCCGCGTGGTGGCGAAGCCGACGACCGTGCCGTCGGCAACTGTCGCCACCCGTGCTCGCCCGCAGGCGAGCACGTCGGCGGAGAGGGTCAGTGCCTCCGGATGAGCGAGGAGCGCGTCGCGATCGCCGGCGTTGGACAGGGACGCCTCGCGGAAGATCCGCGCCAGCGCGGGTTCGTCGTGGGCATGCGCATCGCGCACATGGATCGCGCTCATCCGTCCGTGTCCGCCCGTGGAAGTGGAAGTCGACGGCGCCGAGAATGCCCCGGAGGGCCACCCGACGCATCCGGATTGCCAGCAGTGGATCGTGCCGCCCGAGTCCTCACGGGCGAACGCTGATGATGGTCTTCCCCTTGCGTCGCTCGGTCGGGTTGAGGGCGGCGACGGCATCGTCGAGGGGCGCGACGGCGCCGATGTTCGTCCGCAGTCGTCCGTCCCGCACCCGCCGCACGACCTCAGCCAGTTGGGCGCGATCGGACTCGACGACGAAATCGACCGCCAGACCGTCGGCGGGCCGCGCCTCGATCGGTCCGACGACGGACACCAGCGTTCCCCCGGCCCGAACCAGACCCGCGGACCGCCGCTGGATGTCGCCGCCGATGACATCGAAGACCAGGTCGACTCCCCGGACGTCTTCCAGCGCACCGTCGTCGAGGTCGACGAACTCCTGCGCGCCGAAGTCGAGCGCCTTCTGACGGTCGTCAGCGCGTCCGGTGCCGATGACGTACGCACCGAACTCACGCGCGAGCTGCGTCACCATCGTCCCGACTGCGCCGGCCGCGCCGTGCACGAGCACGCTCTGCCCCGCCTGGAGGCGGCCGTGCTCGAACAGTCCCTGCCACGCCGTCAGCCCCGAGATCGGCAGGCTCGCGGCCGCCGTGAAGTCGACGTCGCCCGGCAGAGGCGCGAGGTTGCGTGCCTCGACGGCCACATGCTCCGCCAGGGTTCCGTCGCGATGCCAGTCCGTGAGGCCGAAGACCCGCTGTCCCACCGACAGCCCCGTCGTGCCATAGCCCAGGGCGGTGACCACTCCGGCCAGCTCATGCCCAGGGATCGACGGTGTCCGGTCATGCCCGCGGCGATCGGTCCAGGTCGAGGGCCACGCCAGCTCGGTCGGGACGAATCCCGAGGCATGAACCTCGACGACGACGTCATTGATCGCTGCCGGCGGCTCGGGACGCTCCACCAGTGTCATCCCGGCCGTCCCCGCGGCCTGGTCCGTCACGACGATCGCCTTCATCGGTCCCCTCCCTGGATCCGGTCCTTTCCGGTCGAGTGTGGTCGCGCACCACGGAATCGACACCATGCCGTCGGCCGTCGGTCACCAGCGGTTGCTCGCCTCTGTCAGGCGTCCGGCGGTGGCAGCGGCCAGGACCGGGCGAGGGTCCATCCGACGCACGCGCCGGCTGCGTGTCGAGGCGGGCCGTCCTCCCGGATCAGGACCTCGCCCAGTGGGGTGTCCACCAGGTGGTCGGAGTGCGGCCCCCGGAACCAGACCCCTCGCAGGCAGCCCTCCAGCGGTCCGCCGAGGTGGGCCCACCCCGGGCGGACCAGCAGGCGCCCGTTCCCGCCTGGCGCATCGATGACGGAGGCGGGGCCGGTGAGGCGGGCGGCGAAGAGGTCGACCGGCTCGTCGTAGACCTGCTGTGGCGTGCCGACCTGCATCAGGCGTCCCTCTCGCAGGAGCGCGACCCGGTCGGCCAGCCCCAGCGCCTCCTCGGCGTCGTGGGTCGCGTAGACGGCTGCCGCGCCGCTGTCCCGCTGCCGGGCCACGAGTTCCTCGAGGAAGACGGCGCGGACGTGGGTGTCGAGGTGTGCGGTGGGCTCGTCGAACAGGTAGAGCGCGGGCCGCCGTGCCAGCGCGCGCGCCAGTCCCACGCGCTGCTGCTCCCCGCCCGACAGCTCCGCGGGGCGCCGATCGGCCAGGTGGGCGATCCGCAGCAGCCCGAGCAGCTCCATCGCCTCGGCGCGGGCGGCGCCCCGGCCGGCACCGCGTCGCCGGGCGGGATAGGCGACGGTGTCGACGGCCGACAGGTGGGGCCACAGGGCGTAGTTCTGGAAGACGACGGCGAGATCGCGGCGTTCGGGTGGCACCGGCCGGCCGTTACCCGCGACCGTCGTGCCGGCGAGCCGCACCGTTCCGGCCCGCGGCGCCAGGAACCCCGCGACCGCGTGCAGCAACGTCGACTTGCCCGAGCCGGACGGGCCGAGGAGCGCCACGACCTCGCCGGGCGCAACGCTCAGCGTGACCCCGCACAGCGCCGTCGTCCCGTCGTACTCCACGACGAGATCGATGATCTCGACGACCGGATCAGCCGACACGGGCCGGCTCCGGTGCGGGGACGGCGTCCCGGGTGCGCAGCCGGGCGGCGCCTGCCCACAGCAGCAGCGCCGGCACGGCGACCACGAGCGAGAGCAGCACCGACAATGCGGCGGTCGGACCGATGCGGCCCAGCTCCTGGCTGTTGAGGACGACGACCGCCAACGTCTCGCTGCCCGGGCCGTACAGCAGGCTGGACATGGTCACCTCGTGCAGCGCGGTGAGGCAGCAGATCAGCCACGCCCCGAGCAGGGCGGGCGCCAGCGGTCGCAGCGCCACGGTGCGGACGGCGGTCAGCGGTCCCGCGCCGCTGACGCGGGCGGCGCGCAGCTCGTCGGCGGGCAGCCGGTCGAGCGCCCCGGCGATCGGCCGATGGGCGAAGGCCCAGAGCTTCGCCAGGTAGGCCAGCAGGATGAGGGCGAGGGTGCCCGACAGCCAGCGGCCGTAGGCCAGGAGCAGGGCGACCGCGAGCGTCGAGCCGGGCAGCACGAGCGTCAGGGTGACCAGCGTCGCCGTCGCCCGACCCGACCGGCTGCGTTCGCCGACCGCCACGAGGCCGCCCAGGAGCACGAGCAGCGACGCCGCGACGACGGCCAGACCGAGGCTCCGGCCGAACGCCTCGAGGGTGCGCGGGGTGAGCACCTGCCGGTAGTGGTCGAGGCTCCAGTTGGCCGGCGTGGGCGGCACCCCGAGCGCGCGCGTGACCGACGACAGGACCAGCGCGGCCAGCGGCAGCGCCGTCGTCAGGAAGAGGTAGCTCCCCAGGACGGCGGCCTGCGCCCGGAGCGCCCCCGGCCGGCCGGGCACGGAGCGAGCCGCCTGCGGATCGGCCGGCCGGACGGTGCGCAGCCGGGGGGCGAGCAGCGCATCGGCCGGCGCCACGCAGGCGGCGGTGACCAGCACGAGGAGCAGGGCGAGGGTCAGCGCTTCCCGGAAGGAGGCCGGGTTCCCGCCGATGGACAGATCCGCGTAGATCCGCGTGGTCACGGTCTCGAACCCGGCGGGGGCACCGAGCACCTGGGGAACGGCGAAGGTGGCCAGGGTCAGCACGAAGACGAGCACGGACGACGCAGCCACGGCGGGCAGCAGCAGCCGGAGGGTGATGGTGACCAGCGCGGTGCGGCTGCCGGCGCCGGAGATGCGCGCGGCCCGTTCCCCGTCCGGCTCGGCGCGCGCGGCCAGCCCGACCGCCACGACGAGGTAGACCAGGGGCGCGGCGTTCACGACCAGGACGAGCCAGACCCCGACGGGACCCAGCAGGCCGGGCCAGGACACCCCGAGGAGTGTGTCGGTGAACCCGGCGCGCGCGTATGCCTGTGTCCAGCTGTAGCCCAGCACGAAATCCGGCACGACGATCGGCAGCAGCACGGCGGCGCGCCAGAAGGCCCGGCCGGGCAGGTCCGCTCGCCGGAGGACCAGCGCCAACGACACCCCGACCGGAACCGAGGCCAGGGTGACCGCGACGGCCAGGACGAGGGTGTGGCGGCCCGCCGTCCCGAGGCCGGCCGAGCCGAGCGCCCGCAGCGGCGCTCCGTCGCTCTCCTGCCACAGCACCTGCCCGAGCCGCAGCAGGGGGAGCAGCACGAGGACGGCGACCAGGGCGGCGACGGCAACCGTGCCGCTGCGCCGGGCCATGGTCGGCGCGCCGCCCGCGAGCACGGTCAGCCGCCGAAGATCCGCCGGTACTCGGCGAGGATCGCGTCCTTGTCGGCGCCGACAGCGGCCCAGTCGGGGGAGACGATCGGCGCCCCGTCCGGAACGGGAGGGCCACCGACGCCGGGCAGTGTCGGATAGGAGCCCGACTCGGCCAGCACCTTCTGTCCGTCCGCGCCGACGACGAAGGAGATGAAGCTCTTGGCGACGTCGGAGCGCGCGCTGTGCGTCGCGAGGGCCACCGGACCGTAGATCGCCACCGCGCCGGGTTCGGGCCAGACGACGTCCACCGGGGAGCCGTCGTCCTTGGCGGCGTAGGCGGACGTGGCGGTGGTGATGCCGGCGTCGTAGAGCCCCTGGGCGACGCCGGTGGTGACGTCGTCGGGCGTCTTGACCTGGACGGCGCCGGCGCGCTCGAGGTCGGCGTAGAAGCCCACGCCGTACCGCGGCTCGGCGGCGAACCAGCCCAGCGCGCCCAGCGCGGAGGCGGCCACGCTCGGATCGGGCACCGCGAGTGCCTGGTAGTCGCCGCCGGCCAGGTCGGCCCAGGACGTCGGAGCCGGCACGTCGGTCCGGTAGACCGCCACCATGTAGAGGATGTGCGCCCCCACGTAGTCCTCGGTCCGGAACTGCGCCGGGATCGCATCCGCGTCGCTCGGCGTCCAGCCCCCCACGAGGTGCTGGTCGACGAAGGCCTGCACGGTGAGCGGGTCGCAACCCCAGATCACGTCGGCCTTGAGGCCGCCCGACCGCGCGTCGGCGGCCACTCGGGCGTTCAGTTCGCCGGTCGGGGCGCGGAACAGGTCGACATGTCCGCCGTCGTCGCGTCCCTGGAACGCGGTGATGATCGGCTGGATCGACTCGTCACTGAGGCAGGTGTAGAGGGTGAGGGACCGCGCCGGTTCCTGGCCGCGGCTCTGCCCGCCGCAGGCCGCGACGGCCAGCAGCAGGACGGCGCCCAGCGCCGTCCTGCGTCGTGGCCCCCGACCGGTCTTCCGTGCGGCACCACCCGCGGTCTCCGTGGTCATGGAGCTCACCCCGCCGGCAGGCTACGGTTCGTGCCGCCGGGGGGTAAGGCCTGTCGGCGCGCCGACCGCCGTGACCGGAGGTTCCGTGACCGACGCACTTCTGGGGCCCCTCGCCACGGCGCTCGACGACACCGGAACGCTGGTCGCCGCGGTGACGGAGGAGCAGTGGGACCTGCCGACCCCGTGCTCCGACTGGACGGTCCGCCAGCTGGTCAACCACGTCGTCGGCGGGAACCGGCTGTTCACCCGTGTGCTCTCCGGTGAGCCGCTGCCGCCGCGCGACCAGCTGGGCGCCCGAGCCGCCGAGGACCAGCTCGGCACCGATCCCGCCGCGGCCTACGCCGGCTCCGCCGCCGATCTGCTGTCGGCGCTGCGCGCACCCGGCGTCCTGGCGGGCACCTACACGGTGCCCGCGGCCACGCTGCCCGGGCCGGCGATCGTGCACCTGCGGACCGTGGAAACCCTCGTGCACGGCTGGGACCTCGCCCGGGCGATCGACCGGCCGGTGCCGTTTCCCGAGGACCTGGCCGAGGGGGAGCTGGTCTTCAGCCGGGACCTGCTCGGTCGGATCCCCGAGGGCCGGCACCCGTTCGGTCCTTCGCGGCCGGTCGACGACGACGCGCCGGCCATCGACCGGCTCGCCGCCCTCCTCGGCCGGAATCCCCGCCGAAGCTGACGCCAATGCGCGGGATGACGGTCGGCGCCGGGTAGCCTGCTGCACCGGACGGACCTGTGCCGGATCCCGTGCCGAGCGGTGCGGGCTTCGGCGTCCTGGTCACCCTTGTGCTCCCGCGGCCGGGCGGCACCGTCGCGGGAAGAGGCTCATGACAGAGGCGCTGTGGGCAGCGCGCCCGCTGCCGCACGTGCGCCTCGCGGAGTCGTCGTCCTGGCGCGGCTCGCCGACCACGCTGGCCGAGCTGCGCTCGATGCGGATGCAGTTGCGCGCCCGGGTCGCCGAGGCCGGCCTGCCGTCCGGCGCCGGTGAGGACGACGTCGAGCGGCTGCTGCTGGCCTTCGAGGAACTGGTCAGCAACGCGCTGCGGCACGCCGCGGGACCCGTCCGCGCCGCCGTGACCGACGTCACCGGTGGCTGGCTGCTGCAGGTCAGTGACGCCTCGGGGGACACCCCGCCGGTTCCGGCCGTCGACCGGGACGCCGCCCTCGGAGGCCTCGGCCTCTACCTGGTGGCGCAGATCTGCGCCGCGCACGGCTGGACCGCCGACGGCGAGGGCCGCAAGGTCGTGTGGGCCCGTGTCGACTTCACCGGCGACCGCCCGGCCGCCGCGGTCGTGCCGCGGGCGACCCCGGCATCCCCGCCACCCGGGCCGTCGCGACCGCCTGTCGAGGACGGCGGACGGTCCGCCCGGCCGCAGCCCCGGCGCCGCCGGCTGATCCCGCGCACGACACCGCGCCGGCTGGGCCTCGGCGTCACCGCCGTCGTCCTCGCGCTCACGCTGGCGCTCGCCTGGCTGGCCTCGCTCGTCAACGCCAGCAACAACCAGCGGCTGCTGGAGCAGCAGGTCGCCGAGGCCGCGACGCTGCTGACCACCCAGGTGGCGGTCATCCAGACGCAGATGGCCGACGCGGGGCAGGTCGCGGACGCGACGCACGGCGCGCCCGGGCCGTTCACGCGGTTCGCCGCCGCGACGGCCAGCGCCCAGGGAATGTCCATGTCGCTGTGGCGGGTCGGCGGCGACCGTGCCGTGCGGCTCGCCGTCCACGGACCGGAACCGCTGCTCGCGGCCGGGGACCCCGATGCCTTCCTCGACCGCATGCGACCCACCGGCGGGCTCGCGGTCGCGGGCATCCTCCAGGGCCCCCAGCCGCGACTGGGCTACGCGCTCATGCCGGCCGACGCGACGAGTGGCCTGGTGGTGTACGCCGAGGTGCCGCTCGTCCGCGAGGTGTCGGTTCCGCGGGGCGGTGCGTTCAGCGGGCTGGACCTCGCCGTCTACCTGGGGAAGAGCACCGCGGCCGACCAGCTGGTGCAGCGGACGGCGCCGATCCCGATCCGGGGGGACACCGCCACGACGGAGGTCCCCTTCGGCGACAGCACCCTCACGGTGGTGGCGGCCGCGCGCACCGGGCTGACCGGGCCGCTCTCGGCGGCACTGCCGTGGATCGTGCTGGGCGGCGGTGGTGTGCTGGCCATCGGGGGCGGAGCGACGGTGGACGTCCTGGCGCGCCGGCGTGCCGTGGCCGAGCGGCTGGCCGCGGAGAACGAGCGGCTCTACCGGCAGCAGCGGAGCATCGCGGGGACCCTGCAGCACGCCCTGCTGCCGGAGGTCCCCAGCGTGGCGGGTGTCGAGATCGCGGCCCGCTACGTCGCCGGCGTCGACGAGCTGGAGGTGGGTGGCGACTGGTACGACGTCATCCCGGGGCCGTCGGGACGCTGCGTGTTCGTCGTCGGCGACATCTCCGGGCAGGGGCTGCGTGCCGCCACCACGATGGCGGAGCTCCGCTTCGCCATCCGCGCCTACCTGGCGCAGGGAGACGACATCGCCACCGTGCTCACCCGGGTGCGGGCGCTGCTGGACATCGAGGTGGACCACCAGTTCGCCACGGTGCTGCTCGGCGAGCTGGATCCGCCGGCGGGCCTGTTGCGGGTCGTGTCCGCCGGCCACTTCGGGCCCCTGATCATCAGCGGTGGGCGCGCCGAACTGCTCGACTGCCCCGTCGCGCCCCCGATCGGGGTGGAGACCTCGGTGCCGCCCAGGGTGACGGAGATCCGGGTGACCGGGCCGGCGACCCTCCTCGCATTCACCGACGGGGCCGTGGAGCGCCGGGGAGAGGTCATCGACACGGGTCTGGAGCGGCTGCGCTCCACGGCGGCGGCCGCGCAGGCGCAGCCGCTGCCCGGCATCCTCGACCGCCTCATGCCGACGACGGCCGGGGGACGGGACGACACCGTCCTGCTCGGGCTGCGCTGGCCGGCCTGAGCACATCCGCATACACCAACCGGCCGTCGGGTGGGGGACGCGCGATGCGCATCACTCGACGAATCGTCGGCTCGCAATTGTCACGATCCAATAACGCGGATACCGTTGCCGGGTCCGCTCGGCGTCACGTCCCCATCCGGGGAGTCCGGCCGGACGCCGCCGAGTCGCCCTCCGGGGCGAGCCGGGGACCCACCGCAGTACTGGGGTGAATCGTTGCTTCCGGGCGTCCGTCCGGGGCAGGTAGGGCTGCTTCCCGCCCGAACCCGTCAGCTAACTCGGTAGGCGGCAACGGAAGAAACGGAGAGCCGCCCGATGGCGCGCCCTTGCCCGACCGCACGTGCCCGCACCATCGGCCACCGGCCCGCCCGCTCGCACCCGCGCAGCTGATCGCCGGCCGCCGTCCCTGACGGACGCCGCCCGCGGGCCCAGCACCTCGAGCACTCGCGCTCGACCGGCACCTCGCCGCTTCCCTCCGCTGGCCCCTCCCGGGCGCTCCGACAGGCGCGCCGCCCGCGCTGCCCGCACCGCTTCCGCAGCCCGCTCGCGTCCCCGCACCGACGCGGCTGCCCCGATCGCCCCGGAGACACCCGCCTCATGGATCCCCGCACCACCTCGTCCGGTCGCGCCGCCCATCGCGGAGCCCGGACCCGCCTCTCGCGCCGCCGTCCGCCGGCGGCCGCTCGCCGTCCCGCCCTGTACCTGAGCGTCGCCGCGGCCGGCGCCGTGCTGGTGAACGTCCTCGTCGGCAGCGAGCCGGCCGCCCAGGCCGAGGCCGGCACGAGCGAGTCGGTCAGCGTCGCCCGCGAACTCGGGCTGACCGCGGACGCCGCGCCGGCCGACGCGACGGCGGACCTGCAGCCGCTCGAGGACCTGGCCGCCAGCCGGAGCAGCCGGGAGGCGGAGCAGACGGCGGCGGCGAAGGCCCAGTCCACCGCCGACCAGGCGGAGCGGAACCGGCAGAAGGCCGCGGCCGACGCGCAGGCGAAGGCGAAGGCGGCCGCCGAGGCGAGGGCCAGGGCTGCCGCCGACGCGAAGGCGAAGGCCGCCGCCCAGAAGACCGCAGCCCAGCCGGCCCGGCCGGCCTCTCCGGCTGCCCCGGCGGCCCCGGCGGCCCCGTCGAGCATCGCCGCGACGCAGGTCGCGCACATCAGCAACAGCGCCGGCGACGTCCGGCCCCAGGTGCAGACCGCCGCCAACGCCGTCGTCAGCAACGTGGCCGGCGCCGCCGGCATCACGCTCGGCGGCACCCGGGCGAGCGCCACCGACCCGCACGGCCACCCGTCCGGCCTGGCCCTGGACTACATGGTCCTGTCCGACTCGGCGCTCGGCGACGCGATCGTCCAGTACCACCGCGACCACTGGGCCGAGCTGGGCGTCGAGTACCTGATCTGGCAGCAGCGTTACCTCGGCTCGCCCGACGGCGCCTGGGAGCCGATGAGCGACCGCGGCAGCCCGACGGCCAACCACATGGACCACGTCCACGTGAACTACGTGGGCTGAGGCCTCCGGCGGCTCCGCCGCGCGTCGTACCGGTCCGCCAGACTGGGCGGCGATGAACCGGATCGTCCTGCGGCGCCTGGCCGACGGCGCCGTGGAGGCGCGCGAGTCCACGGACGACGGGACGGCGGTCGGCGCGAGCCGGCTGCCCGCCGACCAGGTGCCCGCGTTCGTCCGGGACCGGGAGCGCATGCCGGTCCGCTGGGTCTGGGACGACACCACCCGCTGGTACCCGCAGCTGCTGGAGGCCGGCGTCCGGGTGGAGCGGTGCACCGACCTGCGCCTCGCGCACGCCGTCCTCCGGCGGTCGCCGTTCGTCGACCAGACGCTGCTGGCCGGCGACGACGTCGACGGCTGGGACGCGCTGCAGCCGGTGACCGCGGCCGACCCCGCCCTGTTCCCGCTGGAGGACCCGGCCGACCGGCTGGACCCGTTGGCCGAGCACGACCGCCAGCGGGCCGCCCTCGCCGCGTCGCGGGCGCCGGGCCGCCTCGGTCTGCTGCTCGCCGCGGAGTCCTCGGGCGCGCTGGTGGCGGCGGAGATGACCTTCGCGGGCCTCCCGTGGCGCGCCGACGTCCACGAGCGCCTGCTCACCGGGCTGCTGGGTCCGCGGCCGGCGCCGGGCAACCGGCCGGCGGTCCTCGAACGGCTGGCGGGTGAGATCCGGACGGCGTTCGGCGCGCCCGCGCTGAACCCCGACTCGCCGGGCGCGCTGCTGCAGGCCCTCCGGGCGGCGGGCCTGCCGGTGAGCGACACCCGGTCGTGGACGCTGGAGCAGCTCGAGCATCCCGGCGTCCCGGCCCTGCTCGAGTACAAGAAGCTGTCGCGGCTGCTGCAGGCCAACGGGTGGAACTGGCTCGACACCTGGGTCCGCGACGGGCGGTTCCGCTCGTACTTCCTCCCGGGCGGTGTGGTGACCGGGCGGTGGGCCTCCAACGGCGGAGGAGCGCTGTCGGTGCCGACCCAGGTGCGCCCCGCCGCCGTCGCCGACGAGGGGTGGCGGTTCGTGGTGGCCGACGTCGCCCAGCTGGAGCCGCGCGTGCTCGCCGGCATGAGCGCCGACACCGCGATGGCGGAGGCGGCGCGGTCGACCGACCTCTACCAGGGCATGGTCGCTTCGGGTGCCGTGGCGACGAGGGCCGAGGCCAAGGTCGGGATGCTCGGGGCGATGTACGGAGGCACCCGCGGCGAGAGCGGCCGCATGATGCCACGGCTGACCCGCCGGTACCCGCGGGCGATCGGGCTCGTCGAGGACGCCGCCCGCGCGGGGGAGCGCGGCGAGGTCGTGCACACGCTGCTCGGCCGGGGATCCCCTGGACCGAGCGGTTCGTGGGCCGAGCGGCCGGGGGAGCTCGACGAGCCGGACGAGCCCGCCGGGCCGCCGGAGGACCGGGACCGCCGACGGCGGGCGTGGGGCCGCTTCACCCGGAACTTCGTCGTGCAGGGGACGGGCGCGGAGTGGGCCCTGTGCTGGCTGGCCGATCTGCGCAACCGGCTGTGGCGGCTGGGCGGCGGAACCCTGGCCGAGCGCCCGCACCTCGTCTTCTTCCTGCACGACGAGGTCGTCGTCCACACGCCCGAGCACCTGGCCGAGGAGGTGACCGACGCCGTGCGGAAGGCCGCCGTCGAGGCCGGGCGGCTGCTGTTCGGCTCGTTCCCGGTCGACTTTCCGCTCGACGTCTCGGTCGTCGGGTCGTGGGCCGACGCCGACTGACCGCCGGTGCCGTCACCCGCCGTAGGGCCGGGTGATGATCTCCAGCATGTGCCCGTTCGGGTCCTTCCAGTACACGCCGCGGCCGCCGTCGTTGGTGTTGATCTCGCCGGGGTGCTGTTCGAACGGATCGGCCCAGTAGTCGAGGCCGCGGGCCTGGATCCGGCCGAAGATCTCGTCGAACTCCTCCTCGCCGACCAGGAAGGCGTAGTGCCGCGGATGGGTGACGTCGTCGTCCAGGAAGTCCAGCGAGACGTCGTTGTCCAGCTCGACGACCGCGAACGGGCCGAACGTGGTCGGCGGCTTCAGCCCCAGGATGTCGGCGAGGAAGGCGGCCGACGCCTGCCTGTCGCGGGCGGCGACGATCGTGTGGTTGAGGTGGACGGGCATGGCGGCCTCCGGCGCCGGGGACGGTGGCCTCAGCGAAGCAGGCGGCGGCCCGGCCGTGGAGTACTCCGCGCATGCCGCGTCGCGGCCGCCCGACTCAGCGGGCCTAGGCGACGACGTCCGCCGGCGCGTCGACGAGCAGCCGGAGCGGTGTGACCTCCGGCCCGGGGTAGGCCAGCTGGCTGCCCTCGTTGGCGTCGGCCGGGTCGATGCCGAACTCCGCGTCGTGGTCCTTGCGGACGGCGAACGGCGCCAGCACCGGGTGCTCCGGGTCGCGCAGGCAGATGATGAGGTGCCAGGCGTAGGCCGGGTTGTGCAGGCGGTAGTCGATGGTGGAGAAGTTGGCCGGCTGACGGCGGTGGACGTGGAAGAGGGCCACGGCCTCGAGCTCGTCGGCGTCCAGGCGCCGGTAGACCTCGAGCAGCTCGGCGGAGTCGGCGACGAAGCCGGCGTCGTCGTAGTCGCGGAAGTAGGTGCCCTGGGCCTCGAACGCGGGGCGGATCGCCGGGTCGTTGCGCCGGTTCCGGGTCGGGTCGAAGAAGACGACGTCGGTCGCGACGTAGGGGTAGCGGCGGTCCCGCGGGTCGGCGAGCAGCAGGCCGAACGACTTGAGCCCGGCCGCGTGCACCGCCGTCGTGGTGTCGAGGATCCGGTCGTACAGCGACCCGGGCATGTGCACGGCGCTCGGGGCGGCCGCGCGCGGGCGCGGGATGAAGGGGAGCGGCGCAGCCGACATGTTGGTCTCCAGGTGCGGGCGAGGACTACCTCGGTCGCAGGGGAGAGACCTCCGGGCCGCTGCCGGATACAGCGCGTGCGGCCAGTCAGCCGAAGGCCGCGATCGTGCGGTCCAGGTAGGCGTTGGTGAACGCACCGCGGGGATCGAAGCGGCGGACGAGGTCCCGGAAGTCGGGCAGCCGCGGATAGAGCTCCTCGAGCTCCCCGGCGTCGATGGTGAAGACCTTGCCCCAGTGGGGGCGGGCCCCGAAGGGGCGGAGCGCCGCCTCGATCTCCGGCAGCAGGGCCCGCACCCGGCCCTCGTCCCGCACCCAGGTGAAGTGCAGCGCCAGGACGTCGCCGCCGAAGGCGGGGCTGAGCCACAGATCGTCGCCGGCGACGGTGCGCAGCTCACAGGTCAGCAGCAGCGGCGCCATCGCGTCGGCCAGCCCGCGCAACCGGTCACAGGCCGCGCGGGCGTGCCGGCGCGGGACGAAGTACTCGCTCTGCAGTTCCTCGCCCTTGCTCGGCGTGAAGCCGGCGCGGAAGTGCGGCAGCCGCTCGTGCCACTCGCCGGGGACCCCGAGCTGATCGGTGAGGTTCTCGACGTCGGCCGTGCTGATCATGTGGGTGGGCACGGTGGCCGAGCGCGCGCCGAAGAACTCCTCGGCGGCGACGCCGGGCTCGTCGGTGCGGGCCTTGACCCACACCATCGTGATCTCGTGCCAGTTCGTGAACACGCTGACGCTGTAGGCGGCGTCGGCGACCGCGTCGAGATCGTCGAGGAGCCGCTCCCAGGTCAGACCGAGGTAGACGTTGTTGCGCAGCGAGAAGGTGCGCTGGAACCGCAGCGCGATGCGCGTCACGATCCCGAGGGCACCCAGGTGGACGACGGCGCCGGGGAGGTCGGGGTGGTCCGCGTCGAGGGTGGTCAGTTCACCGTCGGAGCGGACGATCTCCAGGCCGGCTACCGACGTGCTCAGCGAACCGTTGCGGTTGCCCGAGCCGTGCGTCCCGGTTGCGGTGGCCCCCACCACCGTGATGTGCGGCAGCGAGGCGAGGTTGTGCAGCGCATAGCCCCGCGGCGCGAGCTCGAGCACGAGATCGCCGTACTTCATGCCGCCGGGCATCCAGACGATGCCGCCGTCCCCGCCGGGAGCCGTCTCGAACTCCAGGCCGGTGTCCAGCGCCTCGAGGGACACCAGGTCGGCCGTCGTGTCGGCGATGTCGTTGAAGCAGTGCCGCGAGCCGAGGGCCTTCACGTGCGGACTGCCGGCGACGATCTCCTGGACCTCGGCGACGCTCCGCGGCCGGTGCAGGTGGGCCGCCCGGTAGGTCAGGTTGCCGGCCCAGTTGCGCTCCGGGACAGCTGCCGTCGTCGGCGCTGCAGGGTTCTGCTCGGGCATGCCGTGCTCGCGATCCTCTCCGGGGTGCCGGGTTCGGCCGGATCTGGACGGCCCCACCAGCAGCGGCGCCATGCCGGGAAAGCCTGACCGGCCGAGCTCGAGGGTGAACGTCGTCGGCTGAGGACGACGCTACGCGGATCGCCGGCTCCCCGGACGATCGGCCGCACGCGTTCGAAGCCGTCCCGTTCTCGGCACACGGCGGGATCTGCGGCGGACCCGGCCCGGGTCGAGGCATAATCCCTGAGGTCGGTTGTGTGCAACCAGTAGGGGTGAGCGGGAGTGGCAGTGCCGGGCCCAGTGTCCGTGGACGGGAGCGGTCTGGACGTCGTCCAGATGCTGGACGAGTTCGAGGACGTCGCCGGTTTTCTCGATCTGCTGGTCCTTTGGGCGGTGGAGCAGACCCCCGGCGCCGAGGCGTGCGGGCTGACCCTGGAGCGGGCGGGCCGCGGCATGACGGTCACCTACAGCGGAGAACTGGCCTCCCGCGGGGACGAGCGGCAGTACGAGCTCGACGACGGACCGTGCCTCGAGGCCATGCGGACCGGCGAGGTCGTGGCCGTCGCCGACATGTCCCAGGAGCGGCGGTGGGGCCGCTACCCCGAGCGTGCGGTCGAGGCAGGGGTGTGCGCCTCGCTGTCGCTGCCGCTCACCGTGGGGGAGGGGGGTCGCGGCGCGCTGAACCTCTACGCCAGCCACCCGCACGCCTTCACCGACACCGACGAGCGCGTGGCGCAGAACTGGGCCGCGCAGGCCGGCGGTGCGCTGTCGGTGGCCTGGCGGATGGCCGAGCGCCAGGACCGGCTCGACCATCTGACCCAGGGCCTGGTCACGCGCCAGGAGATCGGGCAGGCCGTGGGCCTGCTCATGGCCCAGCGCAGGTGCACCGCCGAGGAGGCTTTCGCCCTGCTCAAGGCGGCGAGCCAGCGCAACAACGAGAAGCTGCGGGACGTCGCGGCGCGGATGATCGCCGGGCACGAGGAGTCGCTGCGCGCGGCGCGCTGACCGCTACCGCGGTCGCTGCGCCTGCTCGTCGACCGCGGCGAGGAAGTCGAGCACCCGACGGTTGAGCAGCGCCGCCGCCTCCGGGTCGTAGGAGGGCAGGGTGCTGTCGGCGAAGTAGTGCTGGTCGCCCGGGTAGAGGAACAGCTCCGCGTCCTCGGCCTCCTCGACCAGCGCCCGGGCCGCATCCACGTCGCCCTCGTCGACGAAGATCGGGTCGGCGTCCATGCCGTGCACCTGCGCCGGGACGCCGGCGGGCCACGACCCGAACTCCGACGTCGGCACGCACGAGTAGAAGAGCAGGGCGCCGCGGGCACCGGAACGGGTCTGCGCCAGCATCTGGGCCGGGAGGACCCCGAGGGAGAAACCCGCGTACACCAGGTCGGCGGGGAGCGCCTCCACCGCTCGGGCACCCCGTTCCATGACCTCGCCCCAGCCGATCTCGCCGGCGTGCCCGACGCCTTCCTCGATGGTGGCGAAGGTGCGGCCCTCGAACAGGTCGGGTGTGTGCACGGTGTGCCCGGCGGCGCGCAACTGATCGGCGAACGCGGAGGTGCCGGGCGTCAGGCCCAGGGCGTGGTGGAACAGGACGACCTCGGCCATGTGCGGGACCTCGTTCCTCGGAGCGTCGGGTGGACGACGCAGGACTCTAGGGCGTCAGGACGACGATTCCGGCGGCCGCGCACCGCGACGACGTCGTCTGCGGACCATCGCGCGCATCAGCAGGGCGAGGGCGAGCAGGCCGGTGACCCAGCCGGCCGGTTCCGCGGAGGACGCCAGTGACGTCCCGGCGGCGTCGTCGATGAGTCCGCCGAGCCACGCCCACACGCCGTAGCCGACGACGTAGCCGAGGAGGACGACCAGCAGCGCGGGAACGGCGAACACGAAGACGAACATCCGACCCCCGTCCCGCAGCGCCCGGCACCCGCGGGACTTCGTCCGGGAGCCCGCCGGTGGATGCGCGCCATGCCGGGCACGGTGTGCGGCAACCGGCAGGTTCCGGCACTCGACCTGCCGATCCGCGCACACCGTGCGGCCGCCGTCCCCGGCCGGGGGCGCCGGTTGTACGTAACCTCGGTGAGGTGAGCCTGGCACCGGCACCGACCGTTCCCCTGGACGCACGCTTCGCCCGCGAGCTCCCGGAGCTCGCCCGGGCCTGGCGCGCCGAGGAGGCACCCGATCCGCGGTTGCTGGTGCTCGACGAACCGCTGGCGGTCGAGCTCGGCCTGGACCCGGCGGCGCTGCGGAGACCCGAGGGCGTCCGCTTCCTGGTGGGGGAGGCACTGCCGCCGGGGGCGCAGCCGGTGGCGCAGGCGTACGCCGGCCACCAGTTCGGCGGGTACTCACCGCGCCTGGGCGACGGGCGGGCGCTGCTGCTCGGCGAGCTGGTCGACTCGGAGGGGCGGGTCCGCGACCTGCACCTCAAGGGCTCCGGGCGCACGCCGTTCGCGCGCGGCGGCGACGGCCTCGCCGCCGTCGGGCCGATGCTGCGCGAGTACGTGGTGAGCCAGGCGATGCACGCCCTCGGCATCCCGACGACCCGCTCGCTGGCGGTCGTGGCGACGGGGCGCCCGGTCGTGCGCGAGACGCTGCTGCCGGGCGCGGTCCTCGCCCGGGTCGCCGCCAGCCACCTGCGCGTCGGCAGCTTCCAGTACGCCGCCGCCACCGGCGACGTCGACCTGCTGCGCCGGCTGGCCGACCACGCGATCGCCCGGCACCACCCCGGCGCCGCCGACGCGGACAACCCCTACCTCGCGCTCTTCGAGGCGGTGCTCGCGGCCCAGGCGTCGCTGGTGGCCCGCTGGATGCTCGTCGGTTTCGTGCACGGGGTCATGAACACCGACAACATGACGATCTCCGGCGAGACGATCGACTACGGGCCGTGCGCCTTCCTGGAGGGCTTCGACCCGAGGACTGTGTTCAGCTCGATCGACTCCGGCGGCCGCTACGCCTACGGCAACCAGCCGCTGGCGGCCGAGTGGAACCTGGCCCGCTTCGCCGAGGCGCTGCTGCCGCTGATCGCCGACGACCAGGAGCGGGCGGTGGAGCTGGCGGTGGCGTCGCTCGGCGGTTTCCGCCTCCGGTACAACGCGGCGTGGGCGGCGGGGATGCGGGCCAAGCTCGGCCTCGCGCCCACCGTCGACGACGACGTCCTCGTGCCGCTGCTCGACGACCTGCAGGCGCTGATGCAGCAGAGCCGGGTCGACCTGACGTCGTTCTTCCGGTCGCTCGGGACGGCGGCCCGCGGCGACGCCGAGCCGGCGCGCCGCGTCGTCCTGGACCTGGCCACCTTCGACGCCTGGCTGGAACGCTGGCGGGCCCTCGGGCCCGACCCGGTCGCCATGGACCGGGTGAACCCGGTGTACGTGCCGCGCAACCAGCTTGTCCAGGAGGCGCTGGACGCCGCCACGGACGCCGACCTCGTCCCGTTCGAGCGACTGGTCGACGTGGTCGCCCGGCCGTTCGACGAGCGGCCCGGCCTGGAGCGGTACGCCGCGCCGTCGCCGGAGGGCTCCGGTCCGTTCGTCACCTACTGCGGCACCTGAGCGGGACGGAGCGGCAGTAAGCCATGCACCTCGGCGTCGACAGCTTCGTATCGGCCGTGACCGAACCCTCGACCGGTCGGATCGTCGGCCCCGAGGAGCGGATGGAGCACCTGCTCGAGGAGATCGCGCTCGCCGATCAGGTGGGGCTCTACTCCTTCGGCATCGGGGAGCACCATCGCCCCGAGTACTACGACTCGGCGCCGCCGGTGATCCTCGCGGCAGCCGCGGCGCGCACCTCACGCATCCGCCTGGGCAGCGCGGTGGCGGTGCTCAGCGCCGCCGATCCGGTCCGGCTCTTCCAGCAGTTCGCCACGCTGGATCTCATCTCGAAGGGACGCATCGACCTCGTGGTCGGGCGCGGGTCCTTCACCGAGGCCTTTCCGCTCTTCGGCCTCGACCTACGCGACTACGACTCGCTGTTCGCCGAGAAGCTCGACCTGCTGCTCCGCATCCGCGAGTCGCCGGAGGTTACCTGGTCGGGTCGGCACCGGCCGGCGTTGACAGGCCAAGGTGTCTATCCGCGACCTCTTCAGGACCCCTTGCCGATCTGGGTGGGCGTCGGCGGCACACCGGAGTCCTTCGTCCGCGCCGGCTTGCTCGGACTGCCCCTGATGGTGGCCATCATCGGCGGGGAGCCGCGACAGTTCGCGCCGCTGATCGACCTCTACCGCCGGGCGGGGGCGCAGGCCGGTCACGCACCCGAGCAGCTCCAGGTGGGGCTGCACGTGTTCGGCTTCGTGGCCGACAGCACCCAAGCGGCCGCCGACGCGGTCTATCCCGGATGGCACGAGATGTTCGCGAAGGTGTCGCGCGAGCGCGGCTTCGCACCGCCGACGCGGGCCCAGTTCGACGCCACGAGCGGACCGGACGGCGCCTTCTTCATGGGCGACCCGGACACAGTCGCCGACAAGCTCGTCCGGATCTCCGGGCAGCTGGGCGGGGTGGACCGGGTCGCTCTGCAGATGACCAATCCGCGGCTGGCGCACGCCGACCTGCTGCGCGGCATCGAACTGCTGGGCACCGAGGTCGCCCCCCGGGTGGCCGGCGCGTGAGCTGACCGAACATTCCGGGTGAAGGGCGGGCGTAGCTCGGCCCGTCATCAGCGGCTCGCGACTCGGCCGGCCGACATCCCCCGTGGCTCCCGGGCGGGGCCGCGCTTTCCCGCTCCTCGACCCTGGCCTGGCCCGGCGGCCTGTGGCGGCGCGTGGACGGTCGCCCCTGCTGACGGAATCATCCAGCTTTCGTGTATCTCCTGGCAAAGGGCCGACTCCATCCCGTGAGGGGCGGATCAGGTCTTCCTCAGATCTGCTGACTCGCCCCCACGGCGAATCGTGTGATTCCTGCCTGTCGTGGTTCCGCGTGGGGGATGGGAATGAACAACACCTTGTTGTTGGCGGTCGGCCCCGTTGTCGCGGCTGCGATCACGGTAGGTGGCATCTGGCTGAAAGAGGCGCTGCAACGGCGCGGACGGGACGAGGAACGTCGGCGCCGCATGGATCAGGCGAAGGCGCAGATCGAAATAGTCGACGCATGGGCACAAGCCAGGGCGTCATTGATCGCCTCAACCGACTTGGTAGCAGCCCTTAGAACTCGGGCGCAGGAGGCACTGGATGTGGCATACGACGGAGCGATGCGATCCATCCAGGAGCCGCGGCGTCGTATCACACTCAGGCTCGTCAGCTCCCGACTCTTCTTGCGGCAGTTCGACGTCGTCGGTCCGGTGCGACTGCTGAGACTCCTCTATTATGTCTCGTTCGCATGGCCTGTCCTGGGCGCGACCGCCGTCCTTGGCGAAACCCAATGGTCCGCATCGATCTCTGTGATCAGCGGACCCATCGTCGGCTATGTCATCGTATGCGTGCTGCCGATCTGGTTGTTGGCGTGGATTATCTCCGCGTTGGCCCGGAGGCAGCCCGGTCAGCCGGAAAGGCCGACCGGACGAGCGACGGCGGCTGCCACGGTTTCGACCAGGCGCTGACGCTGACCCCGCACATCTTCCGGATCGTGAGACATGGGCATCGCTGATGCTCCGGTCGGAGGGCGGTGCCTCCCAAGTCGAGCCGGCCCACGGGTCGCCTTCACGGACCGGCCCGAGGCCACGGTCCACGTCACCAGGAAGGCATCGCCGAGCGGACAGTCGGTCAGGGGGTCGGGTTCGCAGGTGCCAGCGTCAATTCAGCGCAGCACGCTGAGGCCAGCCGTCTCGGCCTGGCGCTGCGGTAGCGCCACCTTCCCGGTGGACCACAACAGCACCTGGGCGGGCTCCCCCGGCCGGGGCCGAGGGGAACAGGCGCCGCAGGAGGAGTTCGGCAACTCGGCGGGCGGCTGCCAGGCCACCAGGGGATGGAGGCCAGTCACATAGCTAGCGGTGGAGCCGGTCATCGTGACTCAGTCGGCAGGAACGGTTTCACAGGTAGCGCGCCGACCGACGTCGAGAGGCTGTTTCCGGTCTACGGGATCGTGAGCTTGTCCAGCGTTCCACCTTGGAGCACGACGGTCGCTCCGTTGATGGTGCGCGAGAACTCGAGCTGAATGGCGTAGACATACTCCCCCGACAACCACGTGCAGGCGGGGTTGCCGACGAAGGGAACGATCCGAATGTCGTAAAGGCCACCGCCCTGATTGAGGAATTCGGTGACGGATACGCCGCAGCCCCCAGGTCGCACGTTGAATCCGTCCCTCAGTACCCACCCGGGCGGCAGATTGATAGCGCTCGTCTCGGTTCCGGCGTTGACACCGAGATCATCGACCGGCTCGCCGTTCAACGTGACGAGGACGCTCATGATCGCCGAGGCGGCAACGCTCGCTCCCGAGCCCCCCGCGGTGGCGTTGCTGCGATTGATCTGCATCTGCACGCGAAGCTCACGATGTTGAATGTCGTGCTTGTTGCTCTCCTGCTCAGTCATGAATGGGCTCCCTCAGGTCGCGATCCTGCTGATTCGCGACATAGCTCAAGTCTGATCGGTGGAGCGTGCTGTCCTGCCACCAGACCTGGTCGTCGGCATGGCACGGACAGTCGAACGACGTGATGACCACAGCGTCCTCGCCGGTGCGTCACGTAGCTGTCACAGGTGCATCACCGGCCGAGATCTGACAGATGCGCCTCTATCGGACAGATGTGCCTCTCGGGCCGCCTTCGGGGACATCTCCGGCCGTACCGCACCGAGATCGGTCCACGAGAGGACCGACGACTTCAGACCGTGACGACGGCCATCGACAGGCGCTCACTCGGGCGTTGCGTCACTCGCATTCTCAGGTGACGGTCGAAGGCGCACCTGTCGAACCGTTTCTCGGAACTCCCCCCATCCGGGCTGCCGAGGCGCCGTGAGCGCCCTCGCCGCAGCGCCCGGCCCGGACTGCAATGTGCTCACTGCGAGCGGTCTTTCAGAACGTCTGGGGGTGTGCCAACATCGAGCCGTCCGGAGCGTCACCCTTCACTGAACGGACGCAACGATGTCCACACCAGGACTCGTCCCCGCCGACGGCGACCCGCCCGAAGATCCTGCCGCTGCTCAGTTGACCCCTGCTCAACGCGATCCACTCGACGACACCGATACGCCGCGCACCGAACACCCGCTGCCCGAGAGTTTTCCGTCCGGCGGTTCCCACGGCGCCAATCCTTGAGCCATCAGCTCCGACGACGCACAGGCGGGACGCACAATGGGGCTCGAATTCCAGAACCAGTACCACAACACCATCTGGATCGCGCTGGTCTACGGCGATAAGGCTTGCGGCTCGCACTTCAGGAAGCAGGGATGGTGGAACGTGGACCCCGGCCAGACTCGCAGCCTCTGGGATGTCAATCTGCAAAAGGTCAACCGGTTCGCGTCGTTCTACGCCCAGGAATTCAAGGGCGGAGGCGGAGCGACGTGGAACGGCACGGGCAACAGCTGGTTCTTGATCCGCGATGTTGCGTTCAATCAATGCTACGAGGACAACACTGGCTGCAACCAGCAACCGAACTTCGTGGGCATCGACTTCGAACAGGCGGACAACGGCCACCATCCCTTCTACGGCCTGCGCATCAGCCTGGGTCCTTCAGTCGGCCAAATTCAAACGACAGGTTCGGTCCTCATCGACTGAGGACGAGTCTCACGGCTGGCTGGTCCCACGTCCCTGAGCCGCCTTCGGAGAGATGGTGGCTCGCGACGCCTTCCGGGGATGACAGCGCGCCTTACCGACCTGTTCAGAGAGGCGTGACGTAGGCGCCGGAGATGCCGCCGTCGACCAGGAACTCCGAGGCCGTGATGAACGACGAGTCGTCAGAGGCGAGGAAGGCGACCGCCGCGGCGATCTCCTGCGGCTCGGCGAAGCGGCCCAGCGGGATGTGGACCAGGCGGCGGGCGGCCCGCTCCGGGTCCTTGGCGAACAGCTCCTGCAGCAGGGGAGTGTTCACCGGTCCGGGGGAGAGCGCGTTGACGCGGATGCCCTCGCGGGCGAACTGCACGCCGAGCTCGCGCGACATCGCCAGCACGCCGCCCTTGGAGGCGGTGTAGGAGATCTGCGACGTCGCCGCGCCCATGCGGGCCACGAACGAGGCCGTGTTGATGATCGAGCCTCGCCCGCGCGCCTGCATGTGCGGGATCGCGGCCTTGCAGCACAGGTACACCGAGGTCAGGTTGACCTCCTGCACGCGGCGCCACGCGTCGAGCCCGGTGACCAGGATCGAGTCGTCGTCCGGCGGGGAGATGCCGGCGTTGTTGAAGGCGACGTCGAGGCCGCCGTAGGTCTCGACGGCGGTGGCGAACAGCGCGTCCACCTGCTCGGGCGAGGTGACGTCGACCTGCACGAACAGGCCGCCGACTTCCTCGGCCGCGGCCTTGCCGCTGTCGGGGGAGACGTCGCCGATGACGACGTGCGCCCCCTCCGACGCGAACCGGCGCGCGGTGGCCAGCCCGATGCCACTGGCCCCGCCGGTCACAACCGCGACCCGGTCCACCAGCCGCCGCACCACCTGATCCGCCACTGCACTTCCTCTCGCTCCCGCGGAACGCTCCGCTCCTCGCTTGCTGGCGCTCGCTGCGATGCTCACGTCCCTGTTCGCTCGCTCAGCCTTCCGTTGACAGGAACACGTTCTTCTCGTCGGTGAACGAGTGCAGGGCGTCGGGCCCCAGCTCACGCCCCAGTCCGGACTGCTTGAAGCCGCCGAACGGCGTCGAGTAGCGCACCGAGGAGTTGCTGTTCACCGAGAGGTTGCCGGCCTCGATGCCGCGGGAGACCCGCAGCGCCCGGCCCAGGTCGCGCGTCCAGATCGAGCCGGACAGGCCGTACTCGCCCTCGTTGGCGATCCGGACGGCGTCGTCCTCGTCGTCGAAGGGGACGACGGCGACGACCGGGCCGAAGATCTCCTCGGTCACCGCGCGGTCCCGCGGGTCCACGGGCGCGAGCACGGTCGGCGGGAACCAGAAACCGGGGCCGTCGGGCGCACTCCCGCGGAACGCCACCGGCGCGTCGTCCGGCACGTACGAGGCGACCCGGTCCCACTGCCCGCGGCTGATCAGCGGGCCCATCTCCGCCGTCTCGAGCGCCGGGTCCTCC
>Ga0308174_10000196_pt1 | contig 24315 bp, 24 predicted proteins | sample PhyPR2_FD_203894 | JGI IMG/M metagenome (GOLD analysis project Ga0308174, IMG submission 203894) | Soil microbial communities from UC Gill Tract Community Farm, Albany, California, United States - DLSLS.P.R2 | ecosystem: Environmental > Terrestrial > Soil > Agricultural land | place: USA... | reverse complement strand
GCGTCGAATCCCGATAGAATCGCAAACGGGCGCGGCAGGGCGCCCGTTCTCGCGAAAGCCTCACGCGCCTGCCATGTTGCACATCCGGCATTCCCGGCGCGCCTGAAAAAGCGCGCATCTTCGGATAGAACCGCAACGTCGAACCTTGTCAGCCGCAGCGAGAACGGCGCAACAAAGGAACAACGTCATGTGGTCCACATCCTGTCCAGTTCAGTCTTCCGTTTCCAGTAGCGACTATCTGCGCGAGCACGCGCGACGCCTGCTTCGTCACGCGCGCGAGGGCGGCACGAGCGCGGCTCTGCCCGTGCTGCGGCGTCTTCTTGCCTCGAACGTGATGCACGCCGAACGCCTCGCGGACCTGCACGCATCACGCGGCGAATTGCAGCTCAAGCACGTCCTGTCGATGCTCGCCGCCGAGCTTGGGTACGCGGGCTGGGACGCGTGCAAGGGCGATATCGACGCGCGCCCGCCTGCCTGCATCGACCGTTACCGGCTGGACGCTGGCGCGTTCAACGACTTCGAAAAGAACTGGTTTGCGAGCGAGGCGGACGCGCACGAGTGGCAGCGCGGCCACGGCGGCTATATCGTCCGGTACGGTGAGCAGGCCGTAGCCATCCTGAAGCGCGACTGAGGACGCGAACAGGAAGGAAGCGAGCGGTCAGATCAGCTCGACTTCCTTCCAGTTCGCGTTAGAAAAAAAACGGCTCAGTTCCCGCGTGAGTTCGTTCAGCGCGCTCATTTCCTGCGGCGAAATTTTGTGCACCCGCTGGCCGAGCGTCCAGTCGCCGTACACGAGCGCAATGGTCGAATCGTTCGACTTCACCGGCAGCAGCACGAACGCCTGCGCCTCGCCGAGCGTCTCCTTGTACCAGCGCGGCAGACGCGCGTCGATGCGGGCGTCGTGCGCATTCTCGATGAAAATGCCGACCGGATTCGTGATCGCGAGATGAAAGACGTCGGGCCGGAACTCGGCGCTGAAGTGCAGCGCGGGAAGCATCGGCTCGATGCCCGCGCCCATGCCGAGGCGCGCCTGGAATTCATTGTTGGCCTGGCGCACGAACACGACCGTGCGCGACAGCCCGAGGCCGGCAAGCACCGCTTCGGACGCGAGCGCAAGCACCGGCGCGAGCGCGTTTTTCGACGGCAGCGAGCGCAAGTCTTCGAGGCTCGCGCCGATGCGCGCTTCCGCCGATACGCTCGCGCGCGCCATGGCATCGGCGTTCGCCTGCAGTTCGACGATCTCGCGCATGACGCCGTCGCCGCTTTCCTCGCTCGCGAGCGCCAAACTCATGGACGCGAGCGTTTCCGCGTCGGTGTTGAGCGCGCCGCTGTAACGTTCGGCGATTTCGACCAGCATGGACTCGCGCCCGCCCGCGGCGACATTCTGCGCGGTCAGGGCGTCGGCCACTTCGGTCGAATAGTTCGTGACGGCTTGCAGCCAGCGCACGTGCGTCGGCACGCTTTCGTCGGGCGGCGCGGTAGGATCGCTCGCGCGCATGCCCGCGCGGATGGTTTCCGGCAGACGCCAGCGGTCCGCCGCCTCCATGCCGATTTCCTCGAACGTCACGCCGAGCAGCGCGGCGCAGGCGATGCTGTCGCTGATGCTCTCGGCGGCGGCCTTGCGGCGCAACTGGTCCCATTCGTGTTCGAGATAGAACGCGACGAGCAGCTTGCCGATCTGCCGCATCAGCGTGCATACGACGGCTTCTTCCGCCGAGCGCAAATCGATGCGCTCGGTGACTTGCCGCGCCACCGTGCCCGAGAGCAGGGTGCGGTTGAGTTCGAGTTTCGCGTCGATGCGGCGCGGCGCGCTCTGATGGAAGTGGTCGACGAGCTTCAGGCCCACGACGAGATGCCCGACGGCGTCCATGCCGAGCACCATCAACGCGCGGGTGACGGTCGTGATGTTGCCGCCGAACGCCATGTACATGGCGGAATTGGCGAGGCGCAGCACCTTCTGCGTGAGCCCGAAGTCCGACAGTACGACTTGCACGAGTGCGGTGAAGTCGAGGTCGTCGTCGCTCATCGCTGACACGGTCGTGCGCAGCGCCTGGGAGAGCATGGGGAAGTCCCCGCGCTCGCTCATGCGCGCCCACAGCTTGTCCAGTAGTTCGGCCTTGGTGCGTGCCATGCGTAAGAAAACCTTTTGTTGCGCGACGGCTAACCGAAGCGGCTGAGCCGGTAAATGCCTTCAGCGTCCAGCCCCGGAAAGATACACGGATTCAGGGCGCCGAGGCGCGCTGTTCGATTAGAACACGAACGCATGTTTCTCTCATTATGTCTCGTGCAGCACGAGCGAACTCGACTGGAACGAGCGCGCGAGTTCGTCGGACGGCAGCGCGTGGCTGATGAGCCAGCCTTGTATGTGATCGCAGCCGAGCTCGGCGAGCAGATCGCGCTGCGCCTCCGTCTCGACGCCTTCCGCGACCAGTTCGAGCCCGAGCGACTGCGCGAGCCCGACCACCGCGCCGACGATCGCGCGGTTGTTGCGCGACGTAATCAGGTTCTCGACAAAGCTGCGGTCGATCTTGAGCTTCGAAAGCGGAAAGCGCTGGAGATACGCGAGGCTCGAATAGCCGGTGCCGAAGTCGTCGACGGCGAAGCGGATGCCGAGCGAACGCAGCGTTTCGAGAAGGCGCGTGGCTTCCTCCGGGTCCTGCATCAGCAGGCTTTCGGTGATCTCGAAGACGAGGCGTTCCGCGTCGATGCCCGTCAGCGCGATCGCTTCCTTCACCGCGGCCGTGAAGCGCTTGTCGCGGAACTGCTGCGGCGACACGTTCACCGACACGTAATCGAGCCGGATGCCGATCGTGTCCCATTGCACGAGCTGCATGCACGCCGCCTTCAGCACCCAGTTGCCGAGATAGTTGATGAGCCCGATGGTCTCCGCGAGCGGAATGAACGTCGACGGCGGCACGAGCCCGTGCACCGGATGATTCCACCGCATCAACGCCTCCACGCCGACCACCGCGCCGGTGCGGATCTTCGTGATCGGCTGGAAAAAGAGCGAGAACTCGCCGTTGCGCACGGCTTCATAGAGATCGGCTTCGAGCTTCAGGCGTTCGGCGTCCGCGGGATTGTCGTCGAGCGTGTGGAAGACGAGCGTGTTGCCGCCGGCTTCCTTTGCCTGCGCGAGCGCGAGATCGGCCATGCGCAGAAGGCTTCGCTGCACGCCGGACGCGGACGCACTGTTCGACTTCGCGGCGTGGTCCGGATACAACGCCACACCCACGCTCGCCGACAAATGCGTGTGCTGCCCGCGATACCGGTAGGGCTGCGCAATCGCGGTCAATAGACGCCGGCCGAGACTTTCGGCGGCTTCGGCCGTCGTGCCGGCGGGCAGCAGCACGGCGAATTCGTCGCTTGCGACGCGCGCCACGAGCTCGCCGTGCGTCGCCGTGTGCTGAATGCGGCGGGCGGTTTCGCGAAGCATGTCGTCGCCGGCGTCGTAGCCGAGTGCGCGGTTGATGCGCTGATAATCGTCGATATCGAGCAACACGAGGGCCGCTTGCGTGCGCGCGCGTTCCGCACCGGCCTGCGCCGCGCCGATCGCCGTGTCCAGCGCCGTCGCGTTTTCGAGGCCGGTGAGCGGGTCGTGATGCAGCGCATGCGTAAGCGACGCTTCGCGCTCGCGCCAGTGCGACACCTCGAACGCTGCGAGCGCGAAGCCCGGCGTACCTTGCGCGGCCGTCGACCTGAGCCGCAACTCGACGCAGATCGGATACGTGAGCGACTTCACCAGATTGAGCGTCGCGGATTCGAGCTTGCCGCTCGCCCGCGCCCTAGCGACGAGCGCATGCAGTTCGCCGGCTTCCTCCGACGGCACGAGATCGTGCAGCGTCAGCATGTTCAGATAGTCGCGTTGATAGCCGATGAAGTCGATGCTTCCATGCGAGACGTACTGAAAGCGCAGGGCGTCGTCCAGTTGCGCGAGGAAATCGACCGCGCCGAGCGCCGTTTCGGGCGCGGCGGCGGCCGCGTCGGACAAAGTCGACGACGCGGGCGCTGCGGCGCTGGCGCCGTCGTCGCGGGATGCGGTGTCGTGCGTGTCTCGGGCGTTGCGTCGCCATGCGCGGTGCAGCGCATCGAGCGCGATGCGCCACGGCGCGCGGCGGGAGACGTTGTTCCGGTTCGCTTCCATGGTCTCGTAAGGTTCTCGCAGCGGCGCGCGTTGCCGACGGTCGACGCGTGAAGGGGCGTCGGACGCCGAAGCGCGCGGATACCGCTTCGAGCGGCTCGGAGTGCAGGACGTGGCGCATGGGGCGCGGCACGTTCCATCAGGCGAGTTATCGGCGGCGCAGGGGAATTCTTTAGCGGCCACGGCCCTTTCGCGGCGGCGTCGCACAAGTGCATTTCCGCACGGCGATTTTCGGTTACAGTGCGCGTTTCCCACGAAAGACCGTGGCAGCGGTCGCCGGGCGTCGCCCGTATCGAGAACCTGTCCGAACACGTTCGCTCCATGATCGATCCTCTTGCAACGCCGGTTCGCGCACGCAAACGCGCGCCCGAGCCTCCCGGCATGCGAACCGCAGCGCAAACCTTTGCGCGGGCGCGCGCGGCCGTGCCGTCCGCCGGATTTTTCGTCCCGACTCCGTTCCCGTCATGCCCAACTCCACGCTGAGGCCGCGCGCCGCTCTCGAAGCGAGCGTCTATATCGGACGCCAGCCGATTCTGGACGGCGCGGGCGCGCTCGCCGCCTACGAACTGCTGTTTCGCGACAGCCCCGACAACCGCGCCCGCGTCCACGACGACGTGCAGGCGACCGCGCATGTCGTCGCGCGAACGGTGGGCGAGATCGGCATCACGGCGGTGCTAGGGCTGCATCCGGGCTACGTGAACATGAGCCGCGAGCTGATCTTCGACGACATCGTCCATCTGATGCAGCCCGAGCGCTTCGTGCTGGAACTGCTGGAGAACATCGTTTTCGACGACGCGCTTTTCAAGCGCTGCGCGCAGTTGCGTCGCGACGGGTTTCGCTTCGCGCTCGACGATGTCACGCACCTCGACGATATGCTGCTCGCCGCGCTGCCGTCGGTCGATATCGTGAAGGTCGATATTCTGGCGGTCGAGCGCGCGCAATTGCCGCAGCTTGCGGCGCTCGTGAAGAAGCACGGCAAGCTGCTCGTCGCGGAGAAAGTGGAGACGCACGACGACTTCATGCACGCGCGCGCACTCGGCTTCGATCTCTTTCAGGGCTATTTCTTCGCGCGGCCGCAAGTGCTGTCGGCGCGTCGCGCGAGTCCGGCGCGCGGCACGCTCCTGCGGCTGCTCGCGGTGCTCGGCAGCGACCCTGACATGCGCGAGCTGGAAGCGGAACTGAAGCGCAACCCCGATATCGTGCTGCACCTGATGCGCCTCGCCAATTCGAGCGCGCATGCGCGCGGGCGGAACGTGGCGTCGCTGAAGGACGCCGTCGCCGCTGCGGGCACGCGCCAGTTGACGCGCTGGACGCAACTGCTGCTCTACGCGGACGGTAGCGGCCTGCCGTGGCGCTCCGACCCGCTGCTGCAGCTCGTCGGCGCGCGGGCGCGTTTCATGGAACTGGCGGCGAGCGTGCTGCATCCATCGGATGAGGCCTTCTCCGATGCCGCCTTCATCACCGGCATCTTTTCGCTCGTTCATGTCGTGCTCGACATGCAGCCCGCCGAAATTGTCGATAAGCTGCACTTGGCCGCCGACATCCGTTCCGCGATTCTCGCGGGCGAGGGCGAGCTGGGCGCGCTGCTCGCCATCGCGCAGGCAGCGGAACGCGGCGACGCCCACGCCATCGACGAACGCCGGCTCGCGGAGCCCGCATTCGACGCCCTCACGCCCGCGCTGCTGGCGCAGCTCCAGGTCGAAGCGGGAGCGTGGTTCGGGGAGCAACGGCTGGAATGAGTGTGCAGGTTCGATCAACGTCACGGTGAGGCATGCATATGAAGAAGAGAATCGCGGGTTTGGCGACGGCAGTGATTGCATGCACGGTCGCCGCGTATTCGCTGACGGCCGGTGCGACGCTCAAGCCGGGCGCTGCCGCGCCGGACTTCGTCGCGCAGGCGTCGCTCGGCGGCAACGTCTACGACTACTCGCTCGCGGATGCGCTCAAAAAGGGGCCCGTCGTGCTGTACTTCTACCCGGCGGCGTTCACGAAGGGCTGCACGATCGAAGCGCACGAATTCGCCGAAGCGGTGGATCAGTACAAGGCCGAAGGCGCGACGGTGATCGGTGTATCGCATGACGATATCGACACGTTAAAGCGCTTTTCGGTGAGCGAATGCCGCAGCAAGTTTCCGGTCGCCGCGGACGCCGATTCGAAGATCATCCGCTCCTACGACGCCTCTCTGCCGATGAAAAGCTCGATGGCCAATCGTGTCTCCTACGTCATCGCGCCGGACGGCAAGGTCATCTACGAGTACACGAGCCTGTCGCCGGATCAGCATGTCACGAATACGCTCAAGGCGTTGCGCGACTGGAACGCGAGCCACAAGTCGCCATGATGCGCGACGTTTTCATCGTTGAAGGGAGCCGGGCGCAATGCCGATCGTTCTCGCGCTAATCGCGCTCGCCGCGCTCATCTACGGCGCCGTGTGGTCCTTCGACGCGCTCGATGCGCGCTTCGGGCTGTCCGTCGCGGTCGGCGTGGCCATTGTCGCCGCGGCGGCGGTGGCGGCGGGCATCGCGTATTGGCTCGCGCGGCGTCGCGAGATCGCGCCGAATCTGCCGCGCATCAAGGGCGATTCCGCCACCAACTGGACCCACGAACTGAAGCGCGACTGGGGCGGCGTGCGGCTCGCCGCCGGCAAACGCCTGCTCGATGTGCGCGTGGGCGAGTCCAGCGGCCACTATATTTTTGCGGACCTGCGCGGCGCGCGCGCTGACCGGGACGGTGCGAACGGCGCGTGGCAGGTCGTGCTCGATGTCGCCGATGCGGCCCATGGCGAATGGCGCTTGCCGATGACCGACCGCGCCGAAGCGCGCAAATGGACGCGCATCCTTTCGCTCGCGGTGCAGCAGAAGCTCTGAGCCGCCGTCACTCCACGTGATAGCCAATATCGCCGCGCACCTTGCCGCGGAACACCCAGTACGACCAGAGCACGTAGACCATCAGGACGGGCAGCAGGAACATCGTGCCGATCAACAGGAACTGATGCGAAAGCGGCGCCGCCGATGCGTCCCACAGCGTCACTGAAGGCGGCGCGATGAACGGCCACAGGCTGATGACGAGCCCGGTGAACGCGAGGAAGAAGAGGCCCATCGAGCAGACGAACGGCAGCACTTCGCGGCCTTGCGCGAGGCTGGACCAGAGCCTCCATGCCAGGAGCGCCGTGAGCACCGGCACCGGCGCGAAGGCGAGCGCCATCGGAAAGCCGAACCACCGCGCGGCGATGCGCGCGTCCTTGAGCGGCGTCCACAGGCTGATGAGCACGATGAATGCGATCACGCCGATGAGCGCGAAGCGCGCCATCCTGCGGCCCCAGGCCTGCAGTTCGCCCTCGGTCTTCATCACGAGCCAGGTCGAGCCTTGCAGCGCGTAGCCGAATATGAGCCCGACGCCGACGAGCAGCGGAAACGGCGCAACCCAGTCCCAGCTCGTGCCCACGTATTCGCGGCCCTGGATCGGAAATCCCTGAATGAACATGCCGAGCACGATGCCTTGCGCGAAGGTCGCGAGCAGCGAGCCGTAGGCGAACGCGCGATCCCAGAGCCACTTGCGCGCGCCGACGACTTCGCGAAACTCGAACGCGACGCCGCGAAAGATGAGCCCGAGCAGCATGAAGAGAATCGGGAAATAGACGGCCGGCACGATGATCGCGAACGCGAGCGGAAACACCGCGAACAGTCCGCCGCCGCCGAGCACGAGCCACGTCTCGTTGAAGTCCCAGACGGGCGCGACGGAGTTGATCATCAGATTGCGTTCGTCGTGGTCGCGGCGCAGCAGAAACAGCATGCCGACGCCGAGATCGAACCCGTCGAGCAGTACGTACATGAACACGGCCAGCGCGAGAATGGCGGCCCACAGCGGCACGAGGTCGAGCATCGCGTTCTCCGGTTTTGGGTGACGGCTAGTTGGGCCTGCGCGGCGGCACGATGTCGTCGCTTGGCGCGACCTGCGCCGTGTGCCGCGACGTCTCGCCGCCCGACGATACCGCCGACAGCGGCCGCGCCGCGCGCGTCTTCGGCTGAAGAAGTTCGTTCTCGTGATCCTGCGTCGCCTGCGACGGACCAATACGCGCGAGACGCCGCAGCAGGATGTAGCCCGCGCCGAAGATCACGGTGTAGGCAAGCACGTACAGCAGCCAGGAGAGCCCGACATCGCTGGTGGTGAGCGACGGCGTCACCGAATCGCGCGTGCGCAGGACGCCGTACACGGTCCACGGCTGGCGGCCGGCTTCCGTCGTCGTCCAGCCCGCGATCACCGCGATGAACCCGAGCGGCGTCGCAAGCGATGCGCAGCGCAGCCAGCGCGTGCTTCGTTCGAGCTTGCCGCGGGCGAAGAGCACGATGCCCGACAGCACGAGCGCGAACATCAAAAGCGCGATGCCGACCATGATATGAAACGCGAAGAACACCACGGCGACGGGCGGCCGGTCTTCGCGCGGAAAGTCCTTGAGGCCGCGCACGACGCCGTTCGGATCGTGCGTCAGATAGAGGCTTCCGAGCACCGGAATCGAAATTTCGAAGTGGTTGCGCTCTTCGTCCTGATCGGGAATGGAAAAGAGGTTGGCCGGCACGCGCGAGCCGGTTTCCCAGAGCGCTTCCATGGCCGCGAGTTTGGCCGGCTGATGCTTGAGCGTGTTCAGGCCGTGCGCGTCGCCGAGCACCATCTGGACCGGCACCATGATGATGAGGAAGATCAGCGACATCTTGAGCATCACGCGGCTTTCCTCGATCGCGCGGCCCTGCCGCATATACATCGCGCCGACGCCGAGAATCACGAAGCCGGTCGTCACGAGGAACGCGCTCACCGTATGCCCGAGGCGGAACGGAAACGAGGGCGAGAAGATCACGTCGAAGAAGCTCACCACTTCGAAGCGGCCGTCCGGCAGCAGCCGGTAGCCTTGCGGCGTCTGCATCCAGCTATTGACGGCGAGAATCCAGAAGGACGAGATGACGGTGCCCGCGGCGACGAACATGGCGGACATCACGTGCGCCCATTGCGGCACGAGCTTGCGGCCGAAGAGGAGCACGCCGAGAAACGCCGATTCGAGGAAGAACGCGGTCAGCACTTCGTAGCCCATCAGCGGGCCGACGACGTTGGCGGTCTTGTCGGCGTAGCGGCTCCAGTTGGTGCCGAACTGAAACGGCATCACGATGCCCGACACCACGCCCATGCCGAACGACACCGCGAAGATCTTGAGCCAGAACGCGGAAAGGCGGCGGTAGACGTCGCGCTTGGTGATCCACCAGTTGAATTCGAGGGTCGCGATGAAGCACGACAGCCCGACCGTGAAAGCGGGCAGCAAAATATGGAAGGCGACGACCCACGCGAACTGGAAGCGCGAGAGCAGCACCGAGTCGATATGCATGAACGCTCCTTGGTCGGTTCTTGCAACGTTTGCGCCGAACGGTGCGCAAAAGCCGCCTTGGGTTGCTCCTTAATACACGGTTTTCGGAGACCCGGCAGGCGGCGCGCGCGCACCTGTTTGCTACAATCATCGGCTCGCTTCTTAGCAAAAGCCGTGCTGGACGACCGCACGCGCACCGACTCATCGGGGACGGCCCCATCTTCAATGGAGTCACCCGATGTCCTGGATTCTTCTCTTTATCGCTGGTCTGCTGGAAGTCGCGTGGGCGGCGGGGCTCAAATCGTCCGAAGGCTTTACGAAGCCCGGCGCGTCCGTGTTCACGCTCGTCACCGCCATCGGCAGCTTCGTACTGCTTGCCATGGCCATGCGCCAGTTGCCGCTCGGCACGGCCTACGCGGTCTGGACGGGCATCGGGGCGGTCGGCGCGTTCGTGTTCGGCATCGTGTTCCTGGGCGAGGCGGTGTCGGCGGCGCGCATCGTCAGTGCAATTCTGATTATCGCCGGACTGATCGGGCTCAAGATGACGTCGGGGCACTGAAACAGTCGCCGCTTCCATCGCTTCGATTGGGTCAGCAGCGGTCCTCTCCATCATCGGGAACGGCAATCGCTCGAACGCTGCCTGCACCGCGCGCTTTTGCGTGGATATAATGGTCTGAAGTCAGTCTTGGCGGGCGCTCTGCATGCGGGGAGACTGGCGGTATCGTTGCAAGACCGTCCGCATCGCGGCTTCTTCCGGCTATTCGCGGAGGCAAGCGAATCGTTTCAGCCGGTAGCAACCAGCCGAAGGCCCACGCCCGCGGCTGGCGCAACAAGGAGGCGGCAATGCTGGAGTCACTTTCGCTCGCTGCGGGCCTTTCATGGGCGAGCGGGCTGCGCCTGTACCTCACTGTCTTCGTCGCCGGCCTTTTCGAGCGCATGGGCGTCATTCATCTGCCGGATTCGCTGGCCGTGCTCGGCTCGCCGTGGGTCATCGGCGTTGCGGGCGTGCTTGCGGTCGTCGAATTTCTCGCCGACAAAATTCCCGCTGTCGATTCCCTCTGGGACGCCATCCATACGCTGATCCGCATTCCGGCCGGCGCGGTGCTCGCCGCCGGATCGCTCGGCAACGCCGATCCCGCCATGCTCACCGTCGCCGCGCTCGCCGGTGGCACGCTCGCCGGGGCGTCGCATTTCGCGAAGGCGGGCACGCGCGCGCTCATCAATCTGTCGCCGGAGCCGGTGTCGAACTGGGCCGCTTCCGCAACCGAAGATGTCGGCGCGTTGCTCGGGCTCGCGCTTGCGCTGTTCGTGCCCCTGTTGTTCCTCGTCATGCTGATCGCGTTTCTGGTCGTGGCCGGCTGGGCGCTGCCGCGCCTGGCGCGCGGCGTGCATGGCGGCGTCTCCCGCATGGCCAAGCACATGCTGCCCGGCACGCATAATCCGATCAACCGGCTGTGGAGCAAGCACGATTGAGCACGGCGGCCCGCAACGACAAACCCGCGGCCAAAGCGCCGCCTTCCGCTCACGACACGCATCCGTCAGCCGGACTCGACTTCCTTCAGACCGTGCGCCAGGCCTGGCGCATGACCGCGCGCGACTGGCGCGCGGGCGAACTCACGATGCTCCTGCTGGCCCTCGTGCTGGCGGTTGCGGCGCTATCGAGCGTCGGCTTTCTCGCGGATCGCATGCGCCAGGGGCTCGCGCGCGATGCGCGTCAGATGATTGCGGCGGATTTCGTCGTGCGCTCGGATCATCCCGTCGATCCGATGTTCGCGACCGAAGCGCGATCGCTCGGCCTCGAAACCGCCGGTACGACCATTTTCCCGAGCATGGTCAGCTCGGGATCGCCTGCGCCGCTGTCGCGGCTCGCGGCGATCAAGGGCGTGACGCCGGGCTATCCGCTGCGCGGGGCGCTGCGCATCGCGCCAGGGCCTGATGCCCCCGACCGGCCCGCGCAAGGCATTCCGGCGCCCGGAACCGTCTGGGTCGATCCGTCGCTGCTCGACGCGCTCAAGACGAAAGTCGGCGGCACGATGAAAGTCGGCACGCGCACGTTCACGGTGGCGGCTGTCATCACACGCGAGCTGGATCGCGGCTTTTCGTTCGTCAGCTTCTCGCCGCGTCTGATGATGCGCGCCGATGAAATCGCCGGAACCGGGCTCATCGGCTATGGAAGCCGCGTGACGTACCGGCTGCTGGTGGCGGGGCCGGACGCGCAGGTGGAGCGCTACGCGCAGTTCGCACGCGATAAAACCGATGGCGGCAAGCTGCGCGGCGTCGCGCTCGAATCGCTGTCGGACGGGCAGCCGCAGGTGCGGCAGACCATCGACCGCGCGAGCCACTTTCTGACGCTCGTCTCGCTTCTGACGGCGCTGCTCGCGGCGGTCGCCATTGCAATGGCCGCGCATCGCTTCGCGCGGCGCCATCTCGACGGCTGTGCCGCGATGCGCTGTCTCGGCGTCAGCCAGCGCACGCTGCGCGCGCTCTTCCTGAACGAATTTTTGGCGATTGGCGTGATCGGCAGCGTGGCGGGCATCGTGCTCGGCTTCATCGGGCATCTCGTGTTGCTGCACTGGCTCGGCTCGCTCGTCGATGTGGAACTGCCGCGGGCGAGCGTCTGGCCCGCACTGCAAGGCATCGCGATGGGCCTCGTGCTGCTGCTCGGCTTCGCGCTGCCGCCGCTTTTGCCGCTCACGCGCGTGCCGCCCGTCCACGTCATCCGCCGCGAACTGGGCGAAGCGGGGCGCGTCGCCTACGCGGCGTATGGCGTCGGCGTGCTGCTGTTCGCGGCGCTGCTCGTGATCGCGGCGGGCGAGCTGAAGCTCGGCGGCATTGTCGCGGGCGGGTTCGCGGCGGGCTTGCTGCTGTTCGGCGCGATTGCGCGGGCGGCGCTCTGGGCGTCGGCGCGCTTCGTGCGGCGGGAACGAAGCCGCGCGGGCGTCGGCTGGCGTTACGCGCTGGCGTCGCTGGAGCGGCGCAGCGGGGCGAGCGCGCTGCAGATCACGGCGCTCGGCATCGGTCTGATGTGCCTGCTGCTGATCGCCATGACGCGCAACGATCTCATCAAGGGATGGCGCGACGCGACGCCGCCCGACGCGCCCAACGAGTTCCTGATCGACATCCAGCCGGATCAGCGTGACGGGGTGCTCGCCTATCTGCACGGTCACGGCCAGCCCGGCACCGCGCTTTCACCGATGATCCGCGCGCGCCTCGTCGCGATCAACGGCAAGCCGGTCAATCCCGACAGCTACGACAAGCCCGACGCGAAGCGGCTCGTCGACCGCGAATTCAACCTGTCCTACACCACCGCGCTGCCCGACGACAACCGCGTGACGCAGGGCGCGTGGTTCGGGGCGAGCGCGAAGCCGCAGGTGTCGATCGAAGAGGGCATTGCGAAGACCATCCGCGTGAAACTGGGCGACACGCTGCGCTTCGATGTGGCCGGCATGCCGGTCGAAGCGCCCGTCACGAGCCTGCGCAAGGTGGACTGGAATTCGTTCAAGGTCAACTTCTTCGTGCTGATGCCGCCCGAAGCGCTCTCCGATCTCCCCGCGACGTTCATCACGAGCTTCTACCTGCCCGCGAACGATCAGCGCATGATCGACGGCCTGATCGCCGCGTACCCGAACGTGACCGCCATCGACACGGCGCCGATTCTCGCGCAAATTCAGCGCACGCTCGCGCAGGTGATCGGCGCGGTCCAGTTCCTGTTCCTCTTCACGCTCGCGGCTGGCGTGCTCGTGCTGTACGCGGCGCTCGCCGGCACACGCGACGAACGCATGCGCGAATCCGCGTTGCTGCGGGCGCTGGGCGCGTCACACCGGCAAATTCGTTCGGTGCAGATCGCGGAGTTCGTTGCGGTCGGCGGGCTTGCCGGGCTCATGGCCGCGCTCGGCGCTCAGGGCATCGGTTACGTGCTGGCGTCGCGCGTCTTCGAGTTTCATATCGACTTCAACCCGTGGCTCGTGCCGGCGGGCGTTGTAGCGGGCATCGCGTGCGCGGGGATCGGCGGCTGGCTGGGCTTGCGGCGCGTGCTGGCACGCCCGGCGCTCCAGTCCCTGCGCGACGCGTAGCTTTTTGAAAGAACAAGGCAATGAGCGAAGTGAATCAACCGTCTTCCGAGGAAGCAGTATCGAAATGCCGACACCGCGCCGACCGCGTTCGAGCTAGTCGGCGGCGAGGAGCGCGTGCGCGCGCTCGTCGACCGTTTCTATGACCTGATGGACCTGGAACCCGAGTTCGCAGGCATTCGCGCGCTGCATCCGCCGACGCTCGACAATTCGCGCAACAAGACCTTCTGGTTCCTGTGCGGCTGGATGGGCGGGCCGGATCACTACATCAGCCGCTTCGGGCATCCGCGCTTGCGGGCGCGGCATCTGCCGTTCGCCATTGCGTCGGGCGAGCGCGATCAATGGCTGCGCTGCATGGCCTGGGCGATGGAAGATATCGGCCTGCCCGAGCCGCTGCGCGAGCGCCTGCTGACATCGTTTTTCGATACCGCCGACTGGATGCGCAACCGTCCCGGTTGATTCGTCGCGAGGTGTACAGGGTGAGGCCGCGCCCGCGTGCGGCATCATCTGCGCTTGGCCGCCTCCGGCATCCCCGACTATCGCAAGGAATCCAGGTCATGAGCACACGCGCACTCTTTCGCGAGGACGCCTATCAGACGCGTTGCGACGCGACCGTTACCGCCATCGACGAAGCGGGCATCCATCTCGATCAGACCGTGTTCTATCCGCTCGGCGGCGGCCAGGCGGGCGACGCCGGCACGCTGACGCTCGCGGACGGCACGATCATCGCAGTTGCGGACACGCGCAAGGCGAAGTTCGAGGGCGCGACGCCGGATGACGCGGTGCATGTGCCCGCGCCCGGCCAGGAAGAGGCGCTCGCGAAGCTCAAGGCGGGCGACACGGTGAGCGCGGAGATCGACTGGGAGCGGCGGTATCGGCATATGCGGCTGCATACCGCGAGTCACCTGATTTGCGCGGTGCTGCCCTATCCGGTCGATGGATGCAGTATCACGAGCGACTACGCGCGGCTCGATCTGGCCACCGTCGAGCCGATCGAACGCGACACGGTGGAGTCGAAGCTGCGCGAACTCGTCGGCGGATCGCACGACGTGCGCACCGAGTGGATCACCGACGACGAAATGGCCGCGCGCCCCGAACTCGTGCGCACGATGAGCGTCAAGCCGCCGATGGGCCTGGGCCGGGTGCGGCTGCTGCGCATCGAGAGCGTGGATTTGCAGCCGTGCGGAGGCACGCACGTGCGCAATACGGGCGAGATCGGCGAACTGCGTATCGCGAAGCTGGAGAAGAAAAGCGCGCGCACGCGGCGGCTCGTGCTGGAGCTGGCTTGAACGTCGATCCGCGCGCTCAGGAAGTCCTGGACGTCTGGTTCGGCGCGCCAGGCTCGCCGGAGTTCGGCACAGAGCGCAAGCAATGGTGGACGAAGAAGCGCGCGTTCGACGCGATGCTCACCGAGCGTTTCGGCGGCCTGATCGAGCAAGCGCAGTCGGGCGGCTTGCAGGACTGGGAGCGTTCGCCGCTATCGACGCTCGCGTTGATCGTGGTGCTCGATCAATTTTCGCGCAATTGTCATCGCAATACGCCGCGCGCATTTGCGGGAGATAAGCGGGCGCTGGCGCTGGCGGCATCGCTCGTGGAGAAGGGCGACGATCTGAGCCTGCCGAGCGCTTGCCATCGCGCGTTCGTGTACATGCCTTTCGAACACGACGAAACGCTCGCCAGTCAGCGCGAAGCGGTGCGCCTCTTCGCGAAGCTCCGCGATGAAACCGGCGTCGCGAGCTTTTACGAATGGGCGCTGAAGCATGCGGAAGTCATCGAGCGGTTCGGGCGCTTTCCGCACCGGAACCGGATTCTCGGGCGCGAGACGTTGCCCGGGGAAGCGGCGTGGCTCGCCGAGAGCGGCGGCTTTTAGACTGCGCTGCTGCCGCGCTCAGCGCCCGCCGGTCACGTCCAGAATCGCGCCCGTCACATACGACGACGCATCCGAGAGCAGCCACACGATCGATTCCCCGACTTCATCCGCCGTGCCCGGACGCCCGAGCGGCGTCTGCACGCCGAGCACCGCCGCGCGATCCGGCTTGCCGCCGCTCGCGTGGATTTCGGTGTCGATCAGGCCAGGGCGAATTGCGTTCACGCGCACGCCCTGCGGGCCGAGCTCTTTCGATAGCCCAATGGTCAGCACGTCGATCGCGCCTTTCGATCCCGCATAGTCGACGTATTCGTTCGGCGCTCCGAGCCGCGCCGCCGCCGACGACACGTTCACGAGCGAGCCGCCCTTGCCGCCGCGCGTGCGGGAGAGCCGCCGCGCCGTTTCGCGCGCGCAGAGATACGCACCGAGCACGTTGGTGTCGAAAATGCGCCGGAGCCGCTCCACGTCCATATCGGCGAGCGCGGCGCCCGGCGCCACGATTCCCGCGTTATTCACCACGCCGTCGAGCTGGCCGAACGCATCTTCGGTGGCGTCGAACATCGCGATCGTCGCGGCTTCGTCGCGCACGTCGCCCTTGATTGCGACAGCCTTGCCGCCCGCGGCCTGCACCGCGGCGACGGTTTCATCGGCGGCGTTCGCGTTCGACGCGTAGTTCACGCCGACCGACCAGCCGCGCGCGCCCGCGAGGATCGCCGCCGAGCGGCCGATGCCGCGGCTTGCGCCGGTAATCAGGATCACTTTCGACATCGGTTCGTCTCCTCAGACGGCGTTGCGCTTCTCCGACCATTTGTCCTGGGCGGGCGGCGTGTAGGCGGCGAGTTTCGCGATCATCTCGCCAGGTTCGGCGGCGATCTGGATGATGTCCAGATACGGCGCGCGCATGAAGCCTTCCTCGATCGTGTGACGCAGCATCGACATGAGCGGGTCGAAATAGCCGTTCACATCGAGCAGGCCGACGGGCTTCTGGTGATAGCCGAGTTGGGCCCACGTGTAGACCTCGAAGAACTCTTCGAAGGTGCCGACGCCGCCGGGCATCGCGACGAACGCATCGGAGAGATCGGCCATCTTCTTCTTGCGCTCGTGCATGTCGGGCACGACATGCAGTTCGGTCAGATCCGTATGGCCGACTTCCTTCGCAAGCAGCAATTCGGGGATGACGCCGACCGCGCGTCCGCCGGCGGCGAGCACTTCATCGGCGATGAGGCCCATCAGCCCGACGCGGCCGCCGCCATACACGAGCGACAAGTCGGCTGCGACGAGCGCGCGGCCGAACGCCTTGGCCGCTTCCGCATAGACAGGGCGGGCTCCGGTCGCGGAGCCGCAATAGACACAGACTGCCTTCATTATCGGGAATCCTTCGGTTTTTCGGTCTTCGATGCGGGCGCACCGGCTACGTCATCGCGCGGCGGCAGATAGTCCGCGTATTGGCGCTTGGGCAGCTTACCCGATACGAGGTCGTCGAAGATCTGACGCGAGCGGCCGCGCAGATACGGCGCCATCATCGAGATGATGTGCAGGCTCGCCTGATGCAGTTCTGCGCGAATCGCTTCCTGATCGTTGTACTTGCGCGGGTTCATCACGTACTGATAGGAGAGCCAGTACGTCGCGATCACGCCCATGTTCGTCGCGATCACGTCGATCTCTTCGGGCGTCGCGACCATTTCCTGATCCGCGACGAGCGCTTCGCAGAGCTGGCCGGCAAAGCGCACCTTGTGCGTGATGATCTGCTTGAAGTGCGTTTCGAGCGTGCGGTTGCGCGCGAGCAAATCGTTCAGATCGCGATACAGGAAGCGATAGGTCCAGAGGAAATCCGCCATGTACTGGAGATAGGACCACATCTCGTCGATGGTCGGGCGATGATCCTCGGGAAAACGCAGGCGCTTCTGAATCTGCTGCTCGAACTGCGCGAAGATGCTGTTGATGATGTCGTCCTTGTTCCGGAAATGGTAGTACAGGTTCCCTGGACTAATTTCCATCTCTTCGGCGATCGTCGTCGTGGTGACGTTCGGTTCGCCGATATCGTTGAACAACTTCAGCGACAGCTCGAGAATCCGTTCGCGGGTACGGCGGGGAGGTTTGGCTTCCATGTCGTCCGACCTTGGCATCCGGTTGCGGCGGCCTCGTGCAAACTGCGCCCGCGTCCGGTTCCGTTGCTATTTTTGAGAATGTCGGACGATTATAAACCGCGCGTTCCCCGTTCCGGGCTTGCCTCTGCGGCGGGGCGTCTCTTTAACGAGATACGGCGCGGTTGCGTCGCGGTCAGTCGAAGGCGTGCGCGAGCCGCGCAAGCAAGGCGGGCGCGAGCGGCCAGAGGATCATCGCCCAGGTGAGGACGCAGACGGCGAGCGCCACCATCACGGCGGCGCTGCCGAAGTCTTTCGCGCGCTTGGAAAGCTCGTGCCGTTCGAGCGAGATACGGTCGATGGCCGCCTCGACACTCGAATTGAGCAGCTCGACGATCAGCACGAGCAGCACCGATGCGATCAGCGCCGCGCGCTCGACCGGCGCGACCGGGACGAACACGCTGCACGGCAGCAGGACGGCGGCGAGCGTCAGCTCCTGCCGGAACGCGCTTTCCTCGCGAATCGCGATGCGAACGCCTGCGATGGAATGCTTCATTGCGTGCCAGGCGCGCGTGAAGCCTCGGTTGCCCTTATACGGATTGAAGGGCAGATCGTCGGGGCCGAGCGGCTCGCCTGCTTGCAACGGCGTATCGGCGCTGTCTTCGATGTCGTCGTCGAATGGATCGGGCGCGCGGCCCGGCGCGGCGCGCGCGTTTGCTTCGGCCCGCTCCTGCGCCAGCGGCCGACGCGTCATGCGGCCGCCCGGTCGGAACTCGTCGCGCGTGGCCCGAACTGCCTCAAATGGGACGCGAACTGCTCGGACGCCGCGCGCCACGAGAAGCGCTCCGCCCACGCGCGGGCATCGGCGCGATCGATCTTCAGCGCGTTCAGGCATGCTTCGCGCAGATCGTCGTTGAGCGCGCCGGGCCCGTGCTCGCCGAGCACGTCGATAGGACCCGTCACCGGATACGCCGCGACGGGCGTGCCGCACGCCATCGCTTCGAGCAGCACCAGGCCGAAGGTGTCGGTGCGGCTCGGGAACACGAAGACATCGGCGGCGGCGTAGACCTTCGCGAGTTCCTGCTGCGAGAGCACGCCGAGATAATTCACGTTGGTATAGCGCGACTTCAGTTCGGCGAGCGCGGGGCCTTCGCCCGCGACCCACTTCGAGCCGGGCAGATCGAGCTTCAGAAACGCTTCGACGTTCTTTTCGATCGCCACGCGCCCGACGTACAGAAAAATGGGCCGCGCGGTGTTGAGCACCTTCGAGTTCATCGGATGGAAAATGTCGAGATCGACGCCGCGCGTCCACAGCACGACGTTCGTGAATCCGTAGTCCTCCAGATCGCTTTTTACGACGGGCGTGGGCGCCATCACCGCCTGCGAGCGTCCGTGGAACCAGCGCAGGAAGCGATACGTCAGCGCGAGCGGCACGCCGAAGCGCGCCTTCACGTACTCGGGAAAGCGCGTGTGATAGGCGGTCGTGAACGGCAGCTTGTGACGCAGCGCATAGGCGCGCGCCGCGAGCCCGAGCGGGCCTTCGGTGGCGATATGCAGCGCATCGGGTTCGAACGCGTCGATGCGCTCGGCGACATGGCGGCGCGGCATCAGCGAGAGGCGAATTTCGGGGTACGTCGGGCAGGGAATCGTTCGAAATTCGAGCGGCGTGAGCATTTCTACGCGATGCTCGAGCGCCAGCAATTCCTTGCTCGTATTCTTCAGCGTGCGCACGACGCCATTGACCTGCGGCTCCCATGCATCGGTCACGATCATGATTTTCATAGCGGTATCCTCGGGTGGGCTGACGGGCGCGCTTAGACTGTCGCGCCTGCTTTCGTGGCGCTCTGCGCGGGCGAGCGCATGACGGTCCAGTAGACGACCTTCAACTCGCCGTCGCAGGTTTCGACGAGCGCGGACAGGCTTTCCACCCAGTCGCCGTCGTTGCAATAGAGAATGCCGTCGATATCGCGGATCTCCGCCTTGTGGATGTGCCCGCACACCACGCCGTCACAGCCGCGGCGGCGCGCTTCGTCGGTCATCACCCGTTCGAACTGCGAAATGAAGTTGACCGCATTTTTCACCTGATGCTTCAGATACTGCGAGAGCGACCAGTAATTGAAGCCGAGCCGCGTGCGCACGCGGTTGAACCAGCGGTTGAGCAGCAGGATGCCGGTGTAGGCGGTGTCGCCGAGATAGGCGAGCCATTTGGCGTGCTGAATCACGCCATCGAAAAGATCGCCGTGCACGATCCACAGCCGCTTGCCCGCGAGCGTGGTATGGAACGCTTCGCCGCGCACGTGAATGTCCCCGAACGCGAGATCGCAGAACTGGCGCGCCGCTTCGTCGTGATTGCCGGGGATGTACACGACCTGCGTGCCCTTGCGCGCCTTGCGCAGAATTTTTTGCACGACGTCGTTGTGCGCCTGCGGCCAGAACCAGCCTTTGCGAAGCTGCCATCCGTCGATGACGTCGCCGACGAGATACAGATACTCCGACTCGTGATGCCGCAGAAAATCGAGCAGATAGGAAGCCTGACAGCCGCCGGAGCCGAGATGAATATCCGAGAGCCAGATCGTGCGGTAGCGTTGCGGCGCGTCCGCCGGTTCCCCTTCGACGTCTGGCTCGGATGCGTCCGGCGACTGGGGCGCGAGCGCCGGGGGATCGACGCGCAAACCGGAACTGCGGAAGCGATAAGCGGAGGCAGGATCGAATGCCGGCGTGACTGACGAGTGGAGGGCCATTGGCTCGCGCATCGGGTTTCGGTATGCGCATTGCGCCACGCGGCGGTGACCGAGCCGTGACAGTCACGAGAAGTTCTTATTACGGAGGAGGGAGCTTACCTGACGGTGGATGGCGCCGGAACGATGCGCGTGCCCGCGAGACGGTCGTGCAGAAACTGGCGCGCGGGATCGAGCCGGACGGCCGCGGCCCACAGCGCGATCCATACCGCGAACACGATGAGCGTCTGGGGCACCGCGAGCGAAAAGAGCGGATGCAGCGCGAGGGGCGGCAGGAACCAGAGCCACGCCAGCGCGTAGCGCGCGAGCGCGCGGCCGGGCGTCACGGGCTGGCCGTGCGCATCGACGATCTTGAGGCGCCAGGTTTTCATCGGCAAGGTCTGGCCGCCGTGGGTCCAGAACCACACGAAATAGGCCGCGAGCACGAGCCCGATCCACGACATCAGCACATTGTGATGCGTGAGGCCGTTGCGCTGCTGCGTGAGCGTGCTGAACAGGTATCCGGCGAGGAACACGACGCCGAACAGGATGACGCCTTCATAGACCATCGTCGCGAGGCGGCGGCGCAGGCTGGGCGCGTTGAGCGGCGGGACGGTCGCGGTGGCGCGGGCGCTCGTCACGCGCTTACGACCCGTTGTACATGGAGGGCGCCTGCTGCGGCGAGACGGGAATCGGCGTGGCCGGAACGATGCTCGCGGCGTTCGGAATGCCCTGCTGCGACGGCGTGCCCGGCGCAGCCGCACCCGCGCCCGATTCGCCGCCCGCATGTCCGGGCACGTGCGCCTGCTCGCGCGCCGTGACCAGGCGGTTGATATCCTTCACTTCGGTTTTGCCCGTCGGCGGTGCGCTGACCACGGTCGGGCGACGGCTGCGCTCGGTCGCGGCGAGCTTCTTCTTCTGTTCTTCGGAGAGCTTCTGATAGGCGTCCCACGCCTTTTCGCGCTTCTCGGGCGGCACCGATTTCGATACCTGATAATTCTCCCGCGCGACCTTGCGTTCGTCCGGCGTCATGCGCACCCACTCCTGCATGCGCTGCTGGAGCCGCTTTTGCGCCTCGGGCGACATGCGGTGATACCGCGATGCGATCCTGAGCCACTTCTGCTTGCGCTCGTCGCTGAAGGAGTCCCACTGCGTCGCGAACGGCGCAAGCGCGACGCGCTGCGCCTCGGTCAGGCGGTTCCACGAGAGCGGGCCTTCGGCGGAGAGCGCGCCCAGCGGCAGAAGGGCCGCGTCGGCGCTGGCGCCGCTCGGTGCGGCGGCCGCGTTCGGCGCGGCGGCGGTGGACGAGTAGAAGCGCGGGTAGGTGGCGGCGAACGCGACCAGACCCGCAATCGCGCAGCCGAAGACAATCGCGAGACCGCGCTTGTAACTCACCCGAAAATCCCCCGCTTGGTTCGATGCTTAGTGATTGCGCGTCAGGTACGCGTTGAAACCGTGGTCGAGATAGGCGTCGAGCGGCAGGCTGTCGCTCATCATGGCCGCGTCGATTTCGGCGAGTTCGGCCTTGCGTTCCTGATCTTCCCAGTAGGCGATGCCGCCCAGCGCGACGGCGAGCGCAAACACCGGCCAGGCAAGCCCGAAGCCGCCGAGCCGTGCGAACAGGCCCCTGCGGGCGTGCCTGTCCCCTGTACCGCCGGCTGAAAGCGTCGCGCCGGCGCCGGCAAAAACCGGCGTGAACGCCGGCGCGGCAGCGGTGACGGCGACTTTCTCCGGCTTCTTGCGCGCGATCGCACTCCGGCGCGCCTGCGCGAGCCGGTCGGCCGCGGCGGCCGGAATAGTCGATATATTTTCGTCGAGCGCGCGAATCACCTGCAGCGCGAACTCGTTTTCTTTCGTTTCAAGAGCGGAACTCATAGCGTGATCCCTTTGGCTTTCAGGGCTAGCGCGAGAGCGTGCGTGGCGCGTGAACAGTGCGTTTTCACGCTGCCCTCGGAGCAGCCCATCGCGGCGGCCGTCTCTGCGACATCCATATCTTCCCAGTAACGCATGAGAAAAGCTTCTCGTTGACGCGCCGGTAATTTCTGGATCTCGGCGTCGATCAGGTTCAGCACCTGCTCTCGCTCCAGTTTGTTCTCGCTGCTCTCGCTGCCAGCCGCGCCATCCCCGGATTCGAAGGTTTCGAGCGGGTCGAATTCGTCGTCGTCCGCGCTGCCGAACGACGAGAAAAGGCTGACCCAGGTATTTCGCACCTTCTGGCGGCGAAAGTGATCGTGCGTCGCGTTCTGAAGGATACGCTGGAACAAAAGAGGAAGCTCGGGAGACGGACGATCGCCGTACTTTTCCGCGAGCTTGATCATGGCGTCCTGGACGATGTCGAGCGCCGCGTCGTCATCGCGCACGGTGTAGACGGTCTGCTTGAACGCGCGTCTTTCGACGCCCGCCAGAAAATCGGCGAGTTCCTTGTCTGATGCCATCCGTTGGGGACCCGGCGCAACGAATTTTCGTCGAAAGAGATTGTGGAGTTACAGGAAAACCTGCGGATGCTAGCAAATTTTCGCCGCCGCCGGAGCATTCGCAAACGATTTGTTGCCCGGCAGCGCCGAAATTTGGCCGAGCCCGCCCGCACACGAAGCGCCGGAAAAGCGTTCGGGGAAGTTTTTGCTTGACCCGTTTCGCAAAACCGGGCTATCTTTCTCGACTCGCATCATAAAGTGAAATGTCTGCTTTGGGGCGAGCCCAAGAAGCCCGCCCGTCAAACCAAGACGCGCCGCTTGAACCCGAGCCACAAGCCCGGCAGAGAGCACCCGATCAATTTTTTGCCGAAAATTCGAAAGGTGATGAATGAACATGCCTAGCGCGGAATTCTCCACGTCGGATACCACCCCCTCACACCCGGCTGACTCCATTGGCGGCACCGTGCTCATGCGCGCGCTGGCCGACGAGAACGTCGAGTTCATCTGGGGCTATCCCGGCGGCTCGGTACTCTACATCTACGACGAGTTGTACAAGCAGGACCAGATCCAGCACATTCTCGTGCGCCACGAGCAGGCCGCCGTGCACGCCGCCGACGCGTATTCGCGCTCGACCGGCAAAGTGGGCGTGTGCCTCGTGACGTCGGGCCCTGGTGTCACGAATGCGGTCACCGGCATCGCCACCGCGTATATGGACTCCATTCCGCTCGTCATCATCAGCGGGCAGGTTCCGACCGCGGCCATCGGCCTCGACGCGTTCCAGGAGTGCGACACCGTCGGCATCACGCGGCCCTGCGTGAAGCACAACTTCCTCGTGAAGGACGTGCGCGATCTCGCTGCCACCGTCAAGAAAGCGTTCTACATTGCCCGTACCGGCCGCCCCGGCCCGGTGCTGATCGACATTCCGAAGGACGTGTCGAAAGCGCCGTGCCGCTACGAGCCGATCAAGAGCGTGTCCCTGCGCTCCTACAACCCGGTGACGAAGGGCCACTCCGGCCAGATCCGCAAGGCGGTGCAACTGCTGCTGTCGGCGAAGCGCCCGTATATCTACACCGGCGGCGGCATCATTCTCGCGGATGCATCGCGCGAGCTGAACCAGTTCGCCGATCTCCTCGGCTATCCCGTCACCAACACGCTGATGGGTCTCGGCGGCTATCGCGCGAGCGACAGGAAGTTCCTCGGCATGCTCGGCATGCACGGCACGTACGAAGCCAACATGGCGATGCAGCACTGCGACGTGCTGATCGCCATCGGTGCGCGCTTCGACGACCGCGTGATCGGCGATCCGAAGCACTTCGCCTCGTCGCCGCGCAAGATCATTCATATCGACGTCGATCCGTCGTCCATTTCCAAGCGCGTGAAGGTCGATATTCCGATCGTCGGCGACGTGAAGGAAGTGCTCAAGGACCTGATCGAGCAGCTTCAGCACGCGGAGCACGGCCCGGATACCCAGGCGCTCAAGTCCTGGTGGGACGAGATCGAAGGCTGGCGCGCGAAAGACTGCCTCGCCTACGACCGCAAGAGCGAGATCATCAAGCCGCAGTACGTCGTTCAGAAGCTGCACGAACTGACGGACGGCAACGCGTTCGTGTGTTCGGATGTCGGCCAGCATCAGATGTGGGCGGCGCAGTTCTATCCGTTCAACAAGCCGCGCCGCTGG
>Ga0308174_10000195_pt1 | contig 24319 bp, 22 predicted proteins | sample PhyPR2_FD_203894 | JGI IMG/M metagenome (GOLD analysis project Ga0308174, IMG submission 203894) | Soil microbial communities from UC Gill Tract Community Farm, Albany, California, United States - DLSLS.P.R2 | ecosystem: Environmental > Terrestrial > Soil > Agricultural land | place: USA... | reverse complement strand
CTGAAGATCGCAGAAGAACTTCAGATGGCGGCCAAGGAAATGGACGGCGGCATGACGGGCGCGATTGCGCTTGGTTGCCTCGTTTCCCTTGCGCCGCCTCTGATGCCGGGGCTTATCAGCCGCTTTACAGGGGAGCATGCGGGCATTTCGTTTCGCACAGTCGAAGCGAATCAGGACGGCCTGTTGCGGGGCTTGCACGATGGCTCCCTCGACATCGTGCTGACGTATAGCCTCGACCTGACGGAAGACATCGCCTTCACGCCGCTTCTTTCGCTGCCGCCTTATGCCATCCTGCCGAAGACGCATCGGCTCGCGCGTGCGCGCAAGGTATCACTTGCCGATCTGTTGCCCGAACCGTATGTGATGCTCGATCTGCCGCACAGCCGCGAGTATTTCGCCGCGCTCTTCGATGCAGTCGGTAGCCGTCCCGTGCCCGCGTTTCGGTCGTCGCAGCCCGAGGTGGTGCGCGGCATGGTGGCGAACGGTCTGGGCTATAGCATCCTCAATTTCCCGCTCAAGTCGAGCCGCACGGTAGATGGGGAGGACTTCGTCATTAAGCGCTTTAAGGAAAGCGTCAACGCGACGACGCTTGGCATTGCGCAATCGCGCTCGATGAAGCCGCGCCAGGTCGTGCATCGCTTCTCGTCGTTCTGCGAGAACTACATCAGGCGATTGCACCTGGACGCATGATCCGCGCTGCATAGGAAGAAACTTTGCTTTGTATCCAAAAACAATATTCTGACTGGCAATTTGGCTTGATAGATTCGAGTCCATGTTGAACGTAGCGCAGCAAAGGCTTCTGGCCGGCGCGCTCCAACGGGAACGAATTCAGGAGGCTTCATGGCAGGTTCCGCAGAGAAGACCGCGACAGCAGCGCTGCTGGATCAATTGCGCGCGGGTTGCGAACGGTCATTCAGCGATGCGCATGCCATGCCGCCCGGCGTTTATACGTCGCCTGAGTTTCTGTCGCTTGAAGAGCGGCATATCTTTCAGCATGAGTGGCAATGCGTGGGCCGCGCAAGCGCGCTGAAGGCATCCGGCGACTATTTGACAGCGCAGCTTGGCGCGCAGCCCATCGTCGTGTTGCGCGACGAGCAGATGCAACTCAAGGCGATGTCGAACGTCTGCATGCATCGGATGTCGGTGCTGCTTGAGGGCCGTGGCAACGTGCGCCGAATCGTATGTCCGTATCACGCATGGAATTATTCGCTCGATGGCGCGCTCAAAGGAGCACCGTTGATGGAGCGGCAGGAGGGCTTCTGCAAGGAAAGCTATGCGCTACCCGCCGTGCGTTGCGAGGAGTGGCAAGGATGGATCTATGTGACGCTCGATGACAACGCGCCGCCCGTCCAGACGCAACTCGCGGAACTGGACAAGCTCGTTGGCGCATATGGCATGGCGGACTACATCGAAACTTTCTATGAAGAGCACGTGTGGGATACGAACTGGAAGATTCTCGCGGAAAACTTCATGGAGAGTTATCACCTGCCGATGCTGCATCGCGCGACTGTAGGCCCGCATTCGCGCCTGGAAGAAATGGAATGTCCGCCGGGCCTGCCCGCGTTCAACTATCACTGGATTACGAAGGAAGCGTCGCTACCGATCGGCAATGCGCATCCGGACAACACGCGTTTGACCGGACATTGGCGCAAGACCACGGCCTTGCTTGCCATCTACCCGACGCATCTGATCACGCTTACGCCCGGCTACTTCTGGTATCTCGTGCTACAGCCGCTTGGCGTCGGGCACGTGCATATCCGCTTCGGCGGGGGGCTTGCGCCGGAGTTCATCGCCGACCCCGAAGCAAATGCGCATATGGCGACGCTCAAGACGTTGCTCGACGAAGTGAACGCGGAAGACAAGCGCGGCGTAGAAGCGGTATTTCGCGGCGTTCATGCGCCGCTTGCGAAGCCCGGGCATCTCAGCCATCTCGAACGGCCGAACTATGACTTCGCGCGCTATCTTTCCAGCAAGGTGGGCACGCCTTGAATACGGCGTGCGTTGAACATTCAAGCGAACAGGACGCAACCACGATGTCTGACTCTTCCTTCATCTCGTTCTCGGGCGTGAGTAAATCGTATGACGGCGTGCAGTACGTCGTGGAGGATTTGAACCTCGACGTGCGCAAAGGCGAATTCGTGTCGCTACTCGGGCCGTCGGGATCGGGCAAGACCACCACGTTGATGATGCTGGCGGGCTTCGAATCGCCGACGCAGGGTGAGATTAGACTCGATGGCCGCCGTCTCGACGACAAGCCGCCGCATCAGCGCGATATCGGCATGGTCTTCCAGAACTACGCGCTTTTTCCGCATCTGACGATTGCGGACAACATCGCATTTCCGCTTTCGGTCCGACATGTGAGCCGCGCGGAGCAGAAGACGCGTGTCAAGCGTGCGCTTGACATGGTCGAGCTTCCGCATCTGGCGAATCGTCGTCCGGCCCAGCTTTCCGGGGGACAGCAGCAACGTGTGGCGCTTGCGCGTGCGCTCGTATTCGAGCCAAGCGTCGTGCTGATGGACGAACCGCTCGGCGCGCTCGACAAGCGCCTGCGCGAAACCATGCAGTACGAAATCATGCGACTGCATCGCGAGCTATCGCTGACCATCGTCTATGTCACGCACGATCAGGCAGAAGCGCTGACCATGTCGGACCGCGTCGCCGTGTTTTCCGACGGACGCATCCAGCAAGCCGCCTCACCCACGGAACTGTACGAGAACGCACAGAATGCATTCGTCGCGAACTTCGTCGGCGAGAACAACGGGTTGACCGGCCGCGTGATCGATGCGAACGACGACTGGGCGAGGCTCGCGCTCGCGGACGGCAGCATTATTCGCGGCCGTTGCGAACGGGGCTTGCGCGCGGGCGGCGAAGCAATGCTCGCACTGCGCCCCGAGCGGGCGCACATTCCGAGCGCGGAGGGCATGCAGGCCGACGAACACAGCAACGTTGTGCGCGCCCAGGTCGAAGAGCTCGTGTATTGCGGCGATCATCATCGCGTGCATCTGAAGCTCGGCGCGCGAGACAGCATCGTCGTGAAAGTGCCCAATACGCAGCGCCATGCGCTGCCCTCGCCCGGCCATGCCATCGAAGTGGCGTGGCGTCACGACGACTGCAAAATTCTCGCGGTCGACACTCAACGAAGCACGGGCGCGAGTGTGACTCCTTCCGCCACCTTGCCGAACTCATCCATCATCACGACCGCACCAGCAGGAGCCAACTGACATGCGCAATTCGATCAAAACTCAATGCGCCGCACTCGCCGTACTCGCCTTCGCCACCGTCACGGTGCAGGCTGCTGAAACGCTGTCCGTCGTGACGTTCGGCGGCGCGTATGAAGCAGCCGCAAAGAAGGCCTATTTCGAGCCCTTCACGCAGGTCACGGGCATCGGTTTTTCGACCGAGTCGTATGACGGCGGCTTGGCGAAGCTCTCCGCGATGGAGCAGGCGAAGAACACCACGTGGGACCTGATCGACCTCGAAACGAACGACGCGATCACCGCCTGCGATGAAGGCTTGCTGCAGAAAATCGACAAGAAGTCGCTTGGTAAAACGAGTGACTTTATCCCCGGCTCCATTAGCGATTGCGCGGTGGCGAGCATGGTGTGGTCCACCGTCTTTGCTTACGATGCAAGCAAGATGAAGTCCGCGCCGAACACTGTCAACGACTTCTTCGACCTGCAGAAATTCCCTGGAAAACGCGGCCTGCGCAAATCGCCGAAGGTGTCGATGGAGTGGGCGCTGATCGCCGATGGCGTCGATCCAAAGGATGTCTACAAGGTTCTCGGCACGCCCGCCGGCGTGGATCGCGCATTCAGGAAGCTGGACACGATCAAGCAGAACATCGTGTGGTGGGAGTCGGGTGCGCAAGCGCCGCAGCTGCTCGCGGATGGCGCAGTGGTAATGACGCAGGTCTATAACGGCCGCATCGACGACGCCGCGAAGAAGGATAACAAGCCGTTCAAGGCCGTATGGGATGCACAGGTGTACGACTTCGAATGGTGGGGCATCCCGACGGGCGCGAAGCATGCCGACGCCGCCGCGAAGTTCATCGTGTCCGCTTCGCAGCCGAAGCCGTATGCGGATCTGTCGAAGTACATTGCCTATGCACCGCCGCGCAAGGACGCGATCCCGCTCATCGACAAGACACGTCTCGCCGATCTGCCGACATCGCCGCAAAACTTCAAGCGCGCCGTGCAGATCAATGCGAACTTCTGGGCCGACAACGCGGACCAGATCAACAAGCGCTTTCAGGTCTGGCTGACGCAGTAACCTCATCGTCCGACGAGAACTCAACTTGACCGCGACCACCAACATGCGCGCTTCCGGCGAGGCCGCGGCCTCGCGCTTTCATACGGGACACGGCGGCCGCGCGTCGTATCAGAAGGCGCGTCGTCGTGCGGCGGTTCAGGCGCTTCTGCTTGCGCTGCCGCTCGTCGTGTTTCTGCTTGCCACGTTTATTGCGCCGATTGCGCTGTTGCTCGCGCGCAGCGTGCAGAACCGCGAAGTGCCGGACAGCATGCCCGCGCTCACGCGCGCGCTCGATACATGGGATGGCCGCGGCGTACCGGACGAGGCGACGTTCGCGCTCCTGGCTTCGGGACTGAGGCAAGCGCAGCAGAGCGGGCAACTCGGCACCGTCGCAAGACGGCTCAACTTCGTGCAACCCGAGTTCAGAAGCCTGCTGATGCGCTCGGCACGCGGCCTGCCATCCGATGCCCCGCCTGCGTGGAAGCCGGCGATGATCGAGCTCGACGAGCGCTGGAATTCCCCGGAGATCTGGCGTTTGCTCAAGCGCGCGGCAACGTCGCCAACACCGGACTATCTGCTCACCGCCGTCGATGCCCAAGTGACGCCGCAAGGCTCGATCGCTTCGATGCCCGCCAATGCATCGGTCTATCGCGATGCATTCGTGCGCACCCTATCGATTAGCGCGTCCGTCACGCTGCTATGCCTCGTGCTCGGATATCCCGTTGCATGGCTGCTCGCGAATCTGCCCGCCAGAAGCAGCAACCGTCTCATGCTGTTCGTGATCGTGCCGTTCTGGACGTCGCTACTGGTGCGCACGACCGCATGGTACGTGCTGCTGCAACCGGGCGGCGTTATCAATAGCCTCTTGATGGGCCTGGGCCTGACCGCGCATCCCCTGCCGCTCATCTTTGACCGGACGGGCGTGCTCATCGGCATGACGCACGTGTTGCTGCCTTACATGATCCTCGCGATCTATTCGGTCATGAAAGGCGTATCGCCGGTTTACGTGCGGGCCGCGCAATCGCTCGGAGCGCATCCCTTCATCGCGTTCGTGCGCGTGTACATTCCGCAGACGCTGCCCGGCGTGGGCGCGGGATGCTTTCTCGTATTCGTGCTGGCGCTCGGCTACTACATCACGCCTGCACTGCTCGGCGGCGCAGGCGACGAGATGATCAGCCAGCTCATTGCAATACAAACGAATCAGCAACTCAATTGGGGCCTCGCGGGTGCGCTGTCCGCGTATCTCGTGATCTTTACGGCCGTGTTCTACTTCCTGTTCAACCGTATTGTCGGCATCGACCGGCTGCGCTTCGGTTGACGGCCCGGCATAGGCGGAGGACCGACATGCAAGAACAACGTAACAAGGTGCTGACCGAACGCATTGCGACGCGCTGGGTTCGACTGCATACCGCGCTCGTGCTGTTCTTTCTGATTGCGCCGATCGTCGCGATCATCCCGCTATCGTTTAATTCGGGCTCCTACTTTTCGTACCCGATGCAAGGCTTTTCACTGCACTGGTATCAACAGGCGCTGACGAGCGCGGACTGGCAGCGGTCGCTTCTGAACAGCATCGGCATCGGCGCGGCATCCACATTGATTGCGACGTGTCTCGGCACGCTGGCTGCGCTGGGTCTGTCGCGCACGCAGTTTCCGCTGCGCTCGCTCATCATGCCGATCATCATCTCGCCGATGATCGTGCCTATCGTCGTGGTGGCGGCGGGCTTCTATCTGATCTTCGCACCGCTCGGGCTCGTGAATTCGTATCCTGGTGTCGTGCTTGCGCATGCGGCGCTCGGCACGCCGTTTGTCGTAATTACAGTGACGGCGTCGCTGCTTTCCTTCGATCAGAGTCTCTCGCGTGCGGCATCGAATCTGGGCGCGTCGCCGTGGGTCGCTTTCAGACGCGTGACCTTGCCGCTCATCACGCCTGCAGTTGCAACCGGCAGCGTCTTCGCCTTCGCGACTTCGTTCGATGAAGTGATCGTCATTCTGTTCATCGGCGGCCCGGATCAACGGACCGTGCCGCGCCAGATGTGGAGCGGTATTCGCGATTCGATCGACCCGTCCATTCTCGCGGTGGCGACCATGCTGATTGTCTTTGCCGTGCTGCTGTTCGCGAGTATCAACTGGTTACGCGGGCGAAGCGCCGCGGCGAGTCAGTTGGTGACGTGACGCGTGCACCGGCACGCCTTCGGTGATTGCCTTGCCGAATGCTATCCGTTGCACGCGCGGTTACCGAACGAGGCCGGCACATATGCGTTCCAGTGCCCTCGCCCGCGCCTGCTTTCCATGATGATTGGCGTCAAGGCCCGCAGTACAGCCGCCTTCATCTTACGGATGAAGCTGCCTTCGTCGAGCGTGGCGATGAAGACTTCCATCGCGTCGATTCGATCCATGTCGATGAGCGAGCCGCGTGCTGGATGAAGCGCCCAGTCTGACGCGTCGCAGGTCGGAGGCGCTTCGCACGGAGGCGACAATGGGATGTGCCATCGCTCCGTCAGCCACTGCCCGCGCGGTCGCCGAGCCATCGCGGCCATGTGTCCTGCGCGATGTCTTCCGCTTCCGCGATGCCATGCGAACGCGGGCGTTACTGCCTCAAGGCGCGCGTTACGCCGTCGGCGCGCTCGGTCATCTCGACCTTACGCCTCACTGCGCGATGACCGGCGAGTCATCTCCAGCAGGCGGCCCCATTCGTAGTCCGCGCTATCGGGCCGCATGCGCAGGACGCCTGCGCCCGGCGTGAAAGTCAGTTCACCGAAGAATATTTCGTCATTGTTGCGCGAATACAGATCCACGCGGACGTATTCGAAGTCCTTCGCCAGCGCATCGGCGACCGAAAGCAGTTCATCCAGATTTTTCGGACGCGGAACGGGTTCTTCGCTGGGCGTGTAGTGACCGAACGCGATGTTCTGAACATTCCAGTTCACATCGAAGACGTCGCCGTGCGGCGTCTTTCCGAAGCGGTCCGAGATCACCAGAATATAGATGGTCTGCTTGCCCGATTTCTCGTTGAACACGTGAAACTTGAGGTCGGCGGGCACGACGCCATTGTCGTCCAGCAGCAGCTTCTCGAAGTAGACGCGCGGCTTGATGGTGCGATAGTGCCGCTCGCGCGCAATCTTGTAGAAGTCGGTGGTACGCCACGTCTCGGCAAGCGCCGCCAGTTCCTCGAACGTCGTGTCCTTCTTGTCCCGGACCACCTTCACGAAGCCACTACCGTGATTCGCCTTCATGACGAACTGCGACGGCAATTGGTCGAACACGCTCCTTGTAAACGTCTCGGGCTCCGCGATCAGCGGAATCAGATACTTCGGCCCGATCTTCTTCGCGATGAAATCGCGCACGGCGAGCTTGTCGCTCAGGTCGACGTAGCGCGGATCGGGATGCAGACAACGGCGCAGAATCTGTTCGTTAAAGGTCAGCGGACGCTTGAGATTTGGAAATCGCCCGATTCTTCTGCGGTGAACGAAGCTGAGATAGACGTCGTCAGGCAGAAAGATTTTTGCGCTGTCAATGAGCCGTTTCGAAAGCGACATCCGGTAATCCCCCTGTAACCATTATGTAATCGTTAGCACGAATTCGCCACACGCAAAAGAGTGGGCGCCTCGGGGCTAATCACCTGTGCGGTGCATCAGGAAATCGTCCCAAGGCAGCGAACTCACGACCGTGCGCCAACGAACACAGCGTCATACAAACACTTGCCGCTGTCTTTTCCTTGTATTAAGCAGCGCGCAACGCTTGCTTGTCCCGCGTGGTTCTGCTTCGACGCCAATGAGATTTTCAAGCGCTGTTGTATCACCAAAGGCCGAGCCGGCGAACGACATCACGTCCACTCGCCGCGCCCGTTCAAGCAAAATGAATTCCTGGGCCTGACCGTCAACGAGCCGTACAGCAGTTGAAGGAAGCCGGGGTGTTGTACACCTTCCGCCCGGCGAGCGCGTCGATGTCAGCCGCACACTTTGCGCGAGGCACTAAGAGGCTCGTTGCCCAGAATCTCCTGCATTTGTACATGATCGCGGGTTCTTCGCGAGGGAACTGCATCGTCACCGTCTGACTTCGCGTTCTTGAAGCGCGTCACGCAGGCGCTGTATCCTGACGGCGGGGATTACGACAACGCGCAGATGAGGGCCGGCTTGCGGCCGATGATGCCGACCAAACTGCCGTTCTTCGGACAAAAGAAGCACCGTAATCTGTTCCCGAATACGGGCCATGGTTACATCGACTGAACCATGTCGCATGCATCGGCGCGCGTGACCGCCGATCTGATTGCCGGCAAGACGCCGGCAATCCCAATGGATGGCCTGCTCGCATGGGCATTCGAGCAAGCCTGAAGTGACCGGAATGCGTGCAACGCGCGCGTCCGGTGTCCGGGCATCGTCCCTCGTCAAAACAAGGTGGACATCTCAGGAGACAACCATGGCTGGCGTTGGAAGCGAAAAGGTATTCGAGAACGACAAGGTCATTGTCTGGAACTTCGTGCTGGAACCGGGCGAAGAAACCCCCGTTCACACGCACGAGCATTCATACATGTGGTACGCAATAGAGGGCGCGCCGCTCCATATCTACGACAAGGACGGCGCGGACCTCGGCATCTTCGAAGTGCCTACAGGCGCCGTTTATTCGCTCAAGTGCGAGAACGGCTATCTGGAAGTGCTATCCGAAATTGGCAAGGGCGCGCGCGTTCCCGCCACGCACAAGGCGCGCAATGACGGGACAAAGGCTTATCGCGAAGTGCTCGTGGAATATAAGGACGGCGACGCGATGCAGGCAGGACTCGCGCGCTAGCCCGCCTGATCCGGCGGAAGGTCGCTGAAGAGATCGGGCGTTGCATCGCCCGGTCGCGGCCTCGACTGCAGTGTGCCGCCTCGCACCTGTTCGAGGACATCCGGCGGCAGCCAGATGTCCTCCATTGCGCCGATGCCATGCTCGATCATCTGCTGCAGGAAAAAAGATTGCTTGCGTCCCGTTACTTCTGCCAATAGCCGCAACCTCTGCTCGATTGCCGGCTCGACCCGTACCGCGACCACCTTCAACTTGTTATCGGCGGTCCTTCTCAACTTTGTGCTCCTTCGTTGCAAATCGGCCGCGCCGCAACCGGGCGCGCACGCAGCGGTGCTTCTACCATGAAGCCTCGCTGCGTCGCAACGTTTATTTTGGCACGTGCGTCGGGTTTCCCATTGCGGGCGATCAGGGCGCAGCTACGCCTTGCGTCTTCGGCGTGTAGGGCGTGTAGGGCGTGTAGAAGCTCGAGCCGGCCCAGGCAGGCGCAGCGGCGGTGTACAGCGGCGCGCCTTGCGTAAAGTTCGCGCCGTCGTGCCAGTCGCCGCTACCGGTGTATTTCGCCACCGCCGGATACGGATAGACCGGGCGCGACGCCGTGACCTTGTTCGTCGAGTCGGTCTGATACGTCATCACCGAATTCGGCGTGGTGCCATGTTCGACCCAGCCGGTGATCTGCGAGACCAGGTCGATGTTGGGAAAGCCCTCGCCGCCGCCGCAGTGTCCGACTCCCGGAACCAGATAAAGGCGCGCGAACTCGTTGGCGCTCGATTCGCCCATCGTGTCTTGCACCGCCTTGTAGTACGCGATGGTGAAGAGCGGCGAGATGTGCTGATCCGCCCAACCGTGCCACAAAATCAGCTTGCCGCCGGCCTTCTTGAAGGCGGAGAGGTCGGGACTCGTCGCATCGTTGAGCGGATGCTTCGCCTGCAGGTAGTTCGGGTAGAAGCTCGCATCGCGGTAGCCGAAGGTGTCGATGGTCGGCATCGTCGGCGATCCGGTGAAGATAAGGTTGTACGCGCCGCTCACGATGGTATAGCTGAAGAGGCTCTTGACGGGCACGGGCGCATCGGTCGAGTTGGTCGTCGGCAGTTCGACGCCAGGCCAGTTCACTTCGGAACCCAGTTGTGGCGAGCCGGCGAGCATGCGCACGCCGGTGGTCGCATCGGTCGGGCCGGAGTAGATCTTCGTCGCAGTGGCGACTTCGGCGGCGGTCAGGCAGTTGCTCGTATCGGACGCGCTCGCCGGGCATTGGATCGACGCCGGGTCGAACTGACAGGCACGCGGGTCGGCGATCAAGCCGTCAGGCGCGCCGGATCGCCCGCCGCACGCGGCCACGACTGCCTTGTGCAGAACGAGAGCCTTGTCCGCATACAGCACGGCGTTGCCGGCGCTGGTGCCTGTCGTGCTGTTCGACACGACGCTCCACCCGTGATACAGCGAGTTCTGGACCTGGAAGTGCGCGGCGGGCGCGCCGGCGACGATCCCGTTGTAATCCGCCGGGTAACGCTGCGCGGCCATCAACGCTTCGCGGCCGCCATCCGAACAGCCGACGAAGTACGAGTATTTCTGCGCTTGCCCGTAGTAGCTCTGAATCAGCTTCTTCGCGGCGAGCGTCGTGATGTGCTGCCCGCGATACGCGAAGTCCGCCTGTTTCTGCGGGTCCATAGCCCATGCCGAGCTTTGTCCCGAGTGGCCCATGTCCGTGGCGGCAGTGACGAAGCCGCCTTGCTGCACGAGCGGGCACGTATAGCTGAAGCTGAACGAGCTTTGCTTCGTCGGGTCGCTCAGATTGCCGCACAGCCCGCCGCAGCCGAGTTCGGCGAAGCGCTGCGTCCACGAATCGACAGGCAATGCGACTTCGAACGTATTCGAAGGCGCGAGTGTGCCCTTCACGGTGCAGAAGTTGACGGTCGCGCCGTTGATGGTCGCGGCCGTGACGGTAGCCGAGGTGATGGAACTCCCCGCGCCGCCAATGTCGGTGATATCGATCGAGGCGAGCTTCGAGCAATCGACTACCGGCTTCGCCACTGACAAGGGCGCATTGCTCGAACTACCGCTGCTGCTGCTTCCTCCGCCGCACGCCGCGACAGTCGCCGCAGCCATGCACGCGACGAAGAGCGTCAGAAGCGAGACCGCTCCCGAACGCACGCGCGCCATCCGCTCAAGCCACCTGAGTATTCTCATGTTTATCTCCGTCAGTCGTTTCATTTCGGGTTACTTATTGTTTGATATGGGCCGTGCGTTCAAAAACGACGGTCGCCGCGAGCGCGTGACCAGTGACGTACTCTCGACATGGCTGTTTGCGGTGCTGCTGCGCGGTGGCGCTATGGACTGGAAACGTCGGGCATGGGATGTCTCCTTCTTCGAGTTATGCCGGGTTCGAAACTTACTCTGCCCGCGCGGCGCGAAAAGGCCGGGTTAACCAGTGCGTTACCCGTGCTTCAATGTTCCAGATGGTCTTCCAATGACTGCGGTCTGTTACTGGCAATGCCTTGCGCGCGATAGCCGCGTCATCGCGCCGATAAATAAAACTGATGCGGTTGTGACGCCTTTCGTATTGAACGGTCTCGCGCGAGCGGGCCATGTACGCGGTTTGCTTGCACGCACTCGTTGGGTTCATCTACGAGGAGCAGACATGAAACTGCAAGACAGGAAGGCGCTCGTCACCGGGAGCGATTCGGGGATCGGTCAGGCAATCGCCACGCTTTTCGCGGAGGAAGGCGCGGATGTGGCAGTCATTTATCACACCGACCGCGCGGGCGCGGACAAGACAGCGGAAAAGATTGCATCGTTCGGCAGACGTGCGGTCGTTTTGCAGGGCGATGTCGGCGACCCTGCATCGGTCAAACGCATCTTCGAGGAAGTCACGGCGCAGCTAGGCACGCTCGATATCCTGGTGAACGATGCAGGCGTCGGCGCGGGCGGCGCGCAAGTCGCGGAACTGGAAGACGAGCAACTCGAAGCCGTCATCAGGACCGACCTTTTCGGACCGCTCTACTGCTGCCGCGAGTTCGTCAAACGGCGGCGGCAAGCGGGGGGAGGCGGACGCATCGTGAATATATCGTCGGTGGCGCAGCATTTGCCGACGCCCGAGAGCGCGCCCTACGGCATGGCGAAGGCGGCGCTCGGCTCGCTCACGCGCAGCCTCTCGCGTGAAGTGGCGGAGGACAAGATCAACGTCAACAACATCGCGCCGGGCCTCATCGAGACGCCGATGACGCAAAAGCGTCTCGACGACCCGGAAGCGCACGAGAAGTCGATGTCTGTCATTCCGTGGCATCGTCCGGGGCAGCCCGAGGAAATCGCGCGTGTTGCGCTCTTTCTCGCATCCGATGATGGGGACTACGTGACCGGGCAAACATGGACGATGGATGGCGGCTTGTCGATGCAATGGGGCGGCGCGTGAACGAACAGGCCATGGCGAACTCATCGGCAAGCTGAACGACGACGGCGACCGTGTCGGCAGTACGAAGCTCGCCGTCGTTCACGCGCGGGTCGATGGCGTCACGGCCGGCCTGAATCTACGCTTCAACGGACTCGGGCGCGGGCTCGCGCTTCGCTGCCTGCTTCGCATCCGTGGACCAGTATTCGGTCCGCATTCCAATGTCTTCGGATACGAACGGACCGCCGTGCGTCGCGCGATAGTGGGCCAGCGCCTTGTACACGAGGCTCTGGCCGAGTAGCACGATCGGCACGTTGAGCAGCACCATCACGATGTTCATCAAGTCCGACAGCGCCCAGAGGTTCGGCAGTTCGAGCCCGGCAAGCACAGTCAAAGCACCGAAAGGCACGAACACCAGCGACCCGACCACGCGAATGCCCGCGATGAAACGGCGGCTACGCGATATGAAGTTCGCCGAGATTTCTGCGAACGAGATCATGCCGGGCAGCGTCGTGAACGCGAAGAGGCCATAGCAGACGCACATGATGATCCTGATCGCATGCCCCGCCCACACAGGCACGAGCGTCTCGACCGATGCAAGGTAGACGGTGATCTTCGAAGCGCGAATTGATTCCCAAGCCTGCCCGTCGACGGTGCCGGTCCACACATGCGCCATCACGACGATGAAGCCCGTCATGGTGCAGATGACCATCGTGTCGAAGAACACGCCGAGGCTTTGCACGAAACCCTGTTCGAAAGGGTGATCGTTGTCGGCAATGGCCGCGGCCATCGCGATGGTGCCCTGCCCCGCTTCGTTCGACATGAGTCCGCGCTTCACGCCTTGCGCGAGCGCGGTGCCAATGGCCCCGCCGAAAAGCGCATGCGGCGCGAACGCCCCGACGATCACTTCGTGAAAGAAGTACGGAATCAGCGGCAGATTGATGGCGATGATGACGAGCGACATCACACAAAACAGCGTCGCCTTCACCGGCACGAGGACATCGGTATAAGCGGTCACGCGCCGAATGCCGCCCATGATGATGAACGCGCACGCAACGACCAGCCCCGCCGCGATGAAGTAGTACACGGTCGATTGCCGTGCGAGGTGCGTGCCCGCCACCGTGTCCGCGATGGTGCCGATAGCGGTGAACACGTTAAACGTTTGCGGCGGCACGTTGAACAAGGCATAGACGATGAATACGAGCGACAGGAACGTGCCCACGATCCGCCGGCCGCCGAGAATGCGCCGTCCATAGAATGGCAAGCCGCCGACGAATTGATCGCCGTTCTTTTCCTTGAACAACTGGGCGAGCACCGACTCCATGAAGGCCGTGGCCATGCCGAAGAAGGCGGCCACCCACATTCAGAACAACGCGCCCGGTCCGCCCACGGAGATGGCGCCCGTGATGCCGGCGATATTGCCGGGCCCCGCGCGCATCGCGAGACCGAGCATGAACGAAGCCATCGCGCTCGCGCCGGTAGTCGACGACTGCCTGCGCAGCATGATGCGAACGATCTTGCCGATGTTCATCGTCTGGATGAAACGCGTGCGAATCGTAAAGTGGATGCCCACGCCGACCAGCAGCAGAATCGCAAACGGACATCGTCCGAGTACGGGAATCTGCGAGTACGCCTTGAGTTGGTGGGAAAGTCCCAGAGAAAATCGGAGACGGCCGCGATGAACGCAAAGAAAGCGTTGACGGATTGAAAAAGGTCTTCCACGCGGGCTTTCCTTCTGTTGCTTCGAGCTGTTTAAAGCAGAAGTTCGATTGAGAGGAACCGGATTCGCAGGAATCTGGACGATTGTCACAGTGCATGCGCCGGTGCGCCCGCTGCTGTGGCGGGCGGCCATTATACGGTCCCGCCCTCCATGCCCGACGCTCGTTTGAGCTGCATCTGGAAGAACCGATCGCCCGATTCGAACGCGATCGATCGTGCCTGCAACAAGATCGTCCTATCCGTCTGGCATGCGCGATGTCAGAGTCATAAGCGTCTTTTTGCCGAGGAGCCCGCCGTGCCCGCCGCCCAACCGAACCCGACGCTCGTCTACCGCCGTTTCACGTCCGACGATATTCCCGCCGCCCACGGCCTTTCGCTTGCGGTCAAGTGGCCGCATCGCGCGGAGGACTGGCGCTTTGCGCTCCATGCGGGCGCGGGCTTCGTTGCGGAGGAAGACGGGCGCGTGGTCGGCACGGCGCTGTACTGGACGTATGGCGATGACGGCGGCTCGCTCGGCATGGTGATCGTCGCGCCGGATTGCCAGGGGCGCGGCATCGGCCGCGTGTTGATGGAGCGCCTGCTCGATGCGCTCGGCGAGCGCGTCACCGTGCTTCATGCAACGCCTGCTGGCGAGCCGCTGTACGCGAAGCTTGGTTTCAAGCGCATCGGCTCGATTCATCAGCATCAGTCCGCGGAATTCGCCGTGCCCGAGATCGGGTTGCCGCCCGGCGAGCGCATCCGGGCGATGCAGCCCGGCGATACCGCAAGGCTCGTCGAACTGGCGTCGCGTGCGAGCGGCGTCGATCGGGCGGCGGTCATTCCTTCGCTGTTGCAGCAGGCGCAAGGCGTCGTGATCGAACGCGACGGCGAAATACTCGGCTTCTCGTTCATGCGAGTGTTTGGACGCGGACATGCGATCGGTCCCGTCGCCTCCGTCAGTGCGGACAACGGGCACACGCGCCGCGCGCAGGCGCTCATCGCGCATTGGCTCGCCGTCAACCAAGGCAACTTCACGCGCATCGACACGCCCGGCGAAAGCGACTTGTCTCCGTGGCTCGAAGAACTGGGGCTTACGCGCGTCGATACGGTCGTCAAGATGTCGCGCAACGGCGTGCCCGCAAGCGATACGTCGGTCGCGCAGTTCGCCATCATCAATCAGGCGATGTGCTGAACGGAGCGATGCCATGACGCTTCTCTACAAGGCCGACGCCGAGCGCGGCAGGCAGTGGGCGCAGTTCTTCGCGCAGAAAGCGCCGCAGATTCCGTTTCGCCTGTGGCCGGATATCGGCGATGCGGCGTCGGTCCGCTTTCTCGCCGCGTGGCAGCCGCCCGCCGATCTGATGCAGGCATTGCCGAATCTCGAAGTGATCTTTTCGGTGGGCGCGGGCATCGACCAGTTCGACTTGTCGAGCGTGCCGCAGCATGTCGCGGTTGTCAGGATGACGGAGCCAGGCATCATCGAAGGCATGGTCGAGTATGTGACGCAGGCGGTTCTGACCCTTCACCGCGATCTCTTCGACTACGCGATTCACCAGCGCGAGCAGATATGGCGTGAGATGCCCGTGCGTGCGGCGTCGACACGGCGCATCGGCGTGCTGGGCCTCGGCATGCTCGGCACGGCCGTGCTGACGAGGCTGCGGCTCTTCGGCTTTACATGCGCGGGCTGGAGCCGCTCGCCGCACGAGATCGAGGGCGTCGAATGTCACGCGGGCACGCAATCGCTCGATACCTTCCTCGCGCGCACCGACATACTCGTCTGTCTGCTGCCGCTCACCGATGCAACGCGCGGCCTGCTCGACGCGCGGCTCTTCGCGACGCTGCCGCGCGGCGCGTCTATCATCAATGTCGGACGCGGGCCGCAACTGAATCAGGAAGACCTGATCGGGGCGCTCGACAGCGGCCACCTGCATGCAGCGATTCTCGATGTGACCGATCCCGAGCCCTTGCCGCCGGCGCATCCACTGTGGATGCATCCGCGCGTGCGCATCACGCCGCATATCGCGAGCGCGACGCGGCCCGAGACCGCCGTCGATGTAGTGATCGACAACCTGCGCAGGCATCGCGAAGGCGAGGCGATGATCGGCGCCATCGACCGGACACGCGGTTACTGACGCCTGAGCGTGCGCGAAGGCTTGCAGCAGAAAATGCTGCCACGCCCCTTCAAAACGCCGCGTTTGCGCTTTTCCGGGATTTATTTGGCGATGCGGATGACGAGGCTCAACCGATAGTATGAAACGGTCCGCAGCCATTCCGAAAAGAGAGAGAGCCGCATCATGCCGATCCAGTCGCTGGTCGAAGCCGACCGTCAACATCTGATTCATCCCGTCGTCAGTTATCGCGCGCATGAGGCGCGTGGTGTCACCGTGCTCGATTCCGCGCAGGGCGTTTTTCTGCGCGATATCGAAGGCAAGGAACTGCTCGATGCGTTCTCCGGCCTCTGGTGCGTGAACACCGGCTACGGACACGCAAGCATCGTCGAAGCGGCCGCGAAACAAATGGCGCGTCTGCCCTACGCCACCGGCTATTTCCATTTCGGCTCGGAGCCCGCCATTGAACTCGCGGCGAAGCTCGTCGAGTTGACGCCGGCGTCGTTGCAGCATGTGTACTTCACGCTCGGCGGCTCGGATGCGGTGGATTCCGCGCTGCGCTTCATCACGCATTACTACAACGCGACCGGGCGGCCCTCGAAGAAGCAGTTCATCGCGCTGCAACGCGGCTATCACGGCTCGTCGTCCGTCGGCGCGGGGCTCACGGCGTTGCCCGCGTTCCATCGCAACTTCGATCTGCCGCTCGCGACGCAGCATCACATTCCGTCGCCGTATGCCTATCGCAATGACTTCGCAGATGACGCCGCGCTGATCGCGGCATCCGTCCTGGCGCTGCAAGCGAAAGTCGAAGCGCTCGGCGCGGAAAACGTCGCCGCGTTCTTCTGCGAGCCGATTCAGGGCTCGGGCGGCGTGATCGTACCGCCTGTCGGCTGGTTGAAGGCGATGCGTGATGCGTGCCGCAAGCTCGACATCCTGTTCGCCGCCGACGAAGTGATCACCGGCTTCGGGCGCACCGGTCCGCTTTTCGCGTGCGAGGGCGAAGGCGTCGAGCCGGACCTGATGACCGTTGCGAAGGGTCTGACCGCGGGCTATGCGCCGATGGGCGCCGTGCTCATGTCGGACGCGGTGTACCAGGGTATCGCCGATGGCGGCGATGTCAGCGCGCCCATTGGTCACGGTCATACGTATTCGGCGCATCCGGTGAGCGCGGCAATCGGTCTTGAAGTGATGCGGCTTTATCACAAAGGCGGACTACTCGCGAACGGCCAGGCGCGCGCGCCGCGCTTCGCACAGGGGCTGGATGCGCTGCTTGCGCATCCGCTGGTAGGCGATGCACGCCATCGCGGGCTGCTCGGTGCGCTCGAACTGGTCTCGGACAAGGCGACGAAGCGCGGCTTCGATGCGTCCCTCAAGCTGCCGGAGCGCATTGGCGCGGCGGCGTATCGCAACGGCCTCGTGTTCCGCGCGTTCGGCGACAACATCCTGGGCTTCGCGCCGGCGCTTTGCTATACGGAAAGCGAGTTCGACATGATGTTCGAGCGCCTGCAGAAAACGCTCGACGACGTGCTTGCCGAGAGCGAGGTTCGCACAGCGCTTCAGGGCTCGTCCGAATTAAATCGCCGCGTGGCTGCGTGATAACATCAAACGACCGCCGACATGCGATACCGAACCACCCACGATGAGCAACGACTGCAAGCTGGACCGAATCGATCTGCGTATCCTGTCGCAATTGCAGAAGCGCGGGCGCATCACGAACGTCGAGCTTGCCGATGCAGTCGGGTTATCGCCCAGTCCATGTCTCATTCGCGTGAAGCGTCTGGAAAAAGCCGGGTATATCGTCGGGTATGGGGCGCAGATTCAGCTCGAGAAGCTGGGCGATGTACAAGTGGTGTTCACGGAAGTCACGCTTGCGGATCATCGTCGTGAGGACTTCATCAAGTTCGTGAATGCGGTCAAGGATGTCGACGAGATCGTCGAGTGTCATCTTGCCAGTGGCGGGTATGACTATCTGCTCAAGTTCGTTACGCGCAGCGTGAGCCACTATCAACATATCGTTGAAGGGCTGCTGGAGCGGGATATCGGCATCGAGAAGTACTTCAGCTATGTGATTATCAAGACCTCTTTTGTCAAGACGGGGTATCCGCTGGAGACGCTGTTCTCAGGGTCCTCTTCCGCTTCTTCCGGGCATTGAGGGCGGGTTTTTGCTGCTTTTGCTTTCGGGAAGCTGCGGGGTTCGTGTCGTTCCATGCCTGAGTAAGCAGCTTCTTTCCAAACCGCACAATGCAGCCAGTAAGTAGTCACTTCGCAAAAGAGCGGTGGCATTTGCGTCAATAAACAGGCCGAGGCTGGACGTATTGCCGCACGCTTGCGGTAGGCGTTGATAAACGTGCAAGAACACAAGTTCGCCGAAAGCAAAAACAAAAGCAAAAGCACCAACCCATACAGAAGGAGCGAAAATGGAAAGCAAATACCGCATAGCAGTGATCCCGGGCGATGGAATCGGCAAGGAAGTCATGCCCGAAGCCCTTCGCGCTCTGGACGCCGTCGGCAAACGCTTCAACATAGCCCTCGAATACGAGCACATCGAATGGGCGAGCTGCGACTACTACGCCGAACACGGCCAGATGATGCCGGACGGCTGGAAAGCGCAACTGGAATCCGCGGATGCGATCCTGTTCGGTGCCGTGGGCTGGCCGCAAACCGTTCCCGACCACATCTCCCTGTGGGGCTCGCTCCTCAAGTTCCGCCGCGAATTCGATCAATACATCAACCTGCGCCCCGCGCGTCTCTTCGACGGCGTGCCCTCGCCGCTCGCGAACCGCAAGGCCGGCGACATCGACTTCATGATCGTGCGTGAGAACACCGAAGGCGAATACTCGTCGGTAGGCGGGACCATGTTCGAAGGCACCGAACGCGAATTCGTGTCGCAAACGTCCATCTTCACGCGCAAGGGCGCCGAGCGCGTGCTGAAGTTTGCGTTCGATCTCGCGCAGCAGCGCGCGAAGAAAATCACCGTCGCGACCAAGAGCAACGGCATCTCCATCAGCATGCCGTGGTGGGACGCGCGCGCTGCCGAAATCGCGGCGCAGTATCCGGACGTGACCTGGGACAAGCAGCACATCGACATTCTGTGCGCGCGCTTCGTGCTCAATCCGGACCGCTTCGATGTCGTCGTCGCGACTAATCTCTTCGGCGATATTCTTTCCGACCTCGGCCCCGCCTGCACGGGCACCATCGGCATTGCGCCGTCGGCGAACATGAACCCCGAGCGCACGTTCCCGTCGCTATTCGAGCCCGTGCATGGCTCCGCGCCGGATATCGCGGGCAAAGGCATCGCCAATCCCATCGCGATGATCTGGTCCGCCGCAATGATGCTCGACTTCCTCGGCGAACGCCCCGCGCACGACGCGATTCTTTCCGCCATCGAAGCCGTGCTGAAGGAAGGGCCGCATACCGGCGACCTCGGCGGCAAGGCTAACACGGAACAAGTCGGACAGGCCATCGCGCAGCGGCTCGGCTGACGGTCGACGCCCATTCATACGGAGCACTAATGAGTCAACGATACACGCTGAACGATCTGATTCGCGCAGAGAACTTTATCGCCGGTGAATGGGTGGCGGCCGCAAGCGGAAAGCGTTTCGACGTGACCGATCCCGCCGCGGGCGACGTGATCGCGCAGGTAGCCGACAGCAACGCCGCCGACGCCCGCGCCGCCACCGATGCTGCCGCGCGCGCATTCCCCGCATGGCGCGATACGCTGCCGAAAGATCGCGCGGCGGTGCTGCATCGCTGGCACGCGCTGATCGTCGAGAACGCGGATGCGCTGGGCAGCCTGATTTCGCTGGAACAGGGCAAGCCGCTCGCGGAAGGGCGTGGCGAAGTGATGTACGGCGCGTCTTACGTTGCATGGTTCGCCGACGAAGCAACGCGCATCTACGGCGACATCATTCCGCAGCAGCAGCGCGGCAAGCGCATGAGCGCGGTGAAGGAGCCGGTGGGCGTCGTCGCGGCCATCACGCCCTGGAACTTTCCGCTCGCCATGATCGCGCGCAAGATCGCGCCCGCGCTCGCGGCGGGCTGCACGGTGGTCGGCAAACCGGCCGAAGACACGCCGCTCACCGCGCTCGCGCTCGTCATGCTCGCACATGAAGCGGGCGTGCCCGCGGGCGTGTTGAACCTGATCAGCGCATCGCGGGATAACGCGGTGCCTGCCGTCGCTGACTGGCTGCACGACAGCCGCGTGCGCAAGATCACCTTCACGGGCTCCACGCCCGTTGGCAAGTATCTCGCGCGGGAATCGGCGGATACGTTGAAGAAGCTGTCGCTCGAACTGGGAGGCAACGCGCCCTTCATCGTATTCGATGATGCCGATCTCGACGCCGCCGTCACCGGCCTCATGGCCTCGAAGTTCCGCAATGGCGGGCAAACATGCGTGTGCCCGAATCGTGTGTATGTGCAATCGTCGGTCTACGAGCGCTTCGCGGACAAGCTCGCCACGCGCGTAGCCGCGTTGAAAGTGGCGCCGGCGACGGACCCCGGCGCTCAGATCGGCCCGATGATCAACGCGCGTGCAGTGGAAAAAATCGAGCGTCATGTGAACGACGCGGTGCAACGCGGTGCGCGCGCGCTCACCGGCGGCAAGCGCCTGTCCGAACTCGGCCCGAATTACTACGCGCCGACCGTCCTTGCCAACGCCACGCCCGATATGCAGTTGAACTGCGAGGAAACCTTCGGTCCCGTCGTGCCACTCTTCGAGTTTCATGAGGAAGCCGAAGCAATTCACGCGGCGAATGACACGCCGTTCGGTCTCGCATCCTACTTCTATAGCCAGGACGTGCGACGCATCGACCGTGTGGCGCGTCAGCTCGAAGCGGGTATCGTCGGCATCAACGAGGGCGCGCTCGCAAGCGAAGCCGCGCCGTTCGGCGGCGTGAAGGAATCGGGCTATGGCCGCGAAGGGTCGAAGTACGGCCTCGACGACTATCTTTCGATCAAATATCTCTGCCAGGGTGGCCTCGAATGAACGCGCCTGCTTATCCGATCGAGATCACGTTCCCCGATATCGGCATCCACGAACAAAGCGATACCGGCATTGCCTACTTGCACACGTTCGACTCGGGCGTGCCCGGCCCGCACGTGATGATCAACGCGCTCACGCACGGCAATGAAGTGTGCGGCGCGATAGTCGTCGATGAACTTTTGCGCGCAAACTTGCGTCCGCAGCGCGGAACGCTCACGCTTGCCTTCGCCAATGTGGATGCTTACCGGCGTTTCGATCCGGCGCGGCCGGACGCGTCGCGCTTCGTCGATCAGGACTTCAACCGCGTGTGGACCGCGCGCACGCTCGATGACGCATCGCTCGATTCGAGCGAACTGCGCCGCGCGCGCGAGATGCGTCCGGTGATCGACAGCGTGGACCTGCTGCTCGACCTGCATTCGATGCACGAAAAAGGCGCGCCGCTGATCGTCGCGGGACCGCTTGAAAAGGGCATCGAGCTATCGGCGAAGCTCGGCACGCCCGCGACCGTCATCTGCGATGAAGGCCATCCCGAAGGCCGGCGAATGCGCGACTACGAAGGCTTCGGCGATCCGGACAGCGCCAGGAACGCGCTTCTGATCGAGTGCGGACAGCATTGGGAAGCAAACGCAGTGGTCGTCGCGCGCGATGTAACCGCGCGCTTTCTCATGCTGTCGGGCGTGGTGGACGCGGACAATCTTCCGTCCGGCTGGATGCAACCGTTGCCGAAGGAAATGCTCGTCGTGCGCGTGACGCAGCCCGTGGTTGCGAAGGGCATGGACTTTCGCTTCGCGGACGCTTATTCCGGGCTCGAAGTCTTCGCGGAAGCGGGCAGTGTCATCGGATGGAATGAAGGCGAAGCGGTCAGGACACCGTATGCGGATTGCATGCTGGTGATGCCTTCGCTCAGGCAACTGCGGCCCGGTGTGACGGTCGTGAGGCTCGGCAAGGTAGAGCGCCGCATCAAGACAGATTGAACCGGGCGGCGTCCGAAAACAGCTCCTGCGTTCGACGCGTGCGCGCCGCGTCGAACGTGTCTTCCTCCCGCGCGCGCTGCACGAACAAACTCGGCGTCATCCCGCAGCATCGCTTGAAATGCCTTGCCAGATGGCTTTGATCGAAGAAGCCGACCTCGGCGGCGACCACCGATCCCGGCACGCCCGCCAGCAACAGCACCTGCGCCCGCCGCACTCTCACTTTGCACAGATACCGGTAAGGCGAAAGCCCGACCTGCTGGCGAAACACCGTCGCGAACCGCGACACGCTCAGCGCCGACAAGCCGGCAAGCTGCGCGAGGCTCACCGTCTTGTCGAAGTTCGCTTCGATGTAAGCAATGGCATCGACGAGATTCGAGTGGCTCATGAAGAGATCTCTGAAGTGGCCGACTCGGTCCGCCCGGGTGCCGTGCGCTGGAATCGCGCGATGGAGAACGGCGCAAGGTCGATCGGCGTGCTGCCCGTATCGAGCAGTTCAGCGAGCGTTTCACCGACGCCCGGCCCGATCTGAAAGCCGGAACCGCTGAACCCGAACGCGTAGAACAGCCCGTCGACTTTCGAACTCGGGCCGATAACCGGCTCGGAATCCGGCAGATAACTCTCCACGCCGCTCCACACCCGAATCACGTGCAACGCGCCCAGCGCGGGCACCATGCGGCGAAACTGAGCCATTTGCGCGACGGTGTTCGCGGGCAGTACTGACGCGCGGCGTGTCGCGGCATCGGCGGGACGGGGCGCGCCGCCGCCCAGCACGATATTGCCGCGCGGAATCTGCCGGAAATAGACGCTCTCTTCCTTGACCGACGTGTACACGCCCATCGACCATTTGAGGACGTACGGCACGGGTTCCGTCACGGCCATCTGCGGGCCGCGCGCGACGAGCGGCACCGGTTCGCCGAGCTGCGTCGACAACGCGTTCGCCCACGCGCCCGCGCAAATCAGCACCTGCCCGGAACGATAAATCCGCCCGCCGGCGCACTCGACGCGAAAGCCGCCCGCCTCCTTCTCGACGCGCAGCACTTCCGCGTTCTCGACGATGCTCGCGCCCAGCCGCCCCGCCGCGCGTCCGAATGCGGGCGCGGCGAGCCGCGGGTTCGCGTGGCCATCGAGCGCCGAACTGGACGCCGCCAGCACGTCGCGCCCGAGGAACGGAAAGCGCCTGAACATGGCCGCGCCTTCTATCACCTCGAGATCGAGGCCATAGGCGCGCGCATCGGCGGCATAGCGATGAAAGTAGTCGGCGTCATGCGCGTGATAGCACACGCGCGTATGGCCGGACGGCAAGAATTCGACGTCCTCGCCGAGCAGTTCGCGCGAACGCCGCCATGTTTCCAGCGCGCGGTTCGACATCGCAAGCTGCGATAGCGCGCGTCCCTGACGACGTACGCCGCCGAAGTTCACGCCGCTCGCCTGCTGTCCGGTCAGACCGCGTTCGAGCAGGATCACGGAGCGCTTGCGCCGGCTGAGAAAGAAAGCCGTCGTCGTGCCGACGATCCCGCCGCCGATCACGATCACATCGGCGCGCTCGTTCATGCTGTCGTCTCCTTCTCGCTTTCCTGTGAAGCCAGCGCCATCGGTAAAGGCTTGACCGGCGCCTGACCGCGCAAACGTCCGACCGCTTCGAGCGGAATGCGCGCTTCCGCAGCGATCACTTCCGCGCCCGCATGCGCGCAAAAGCGCCCCTGGCATCGGCCCATGCCGACCCGCGAAAACGCCTTCGCGCGATTCGCTTCCTTCGCGCCCATTTCGTTGACCACGCGACGTAGTTCGCCCGCCGTTATCGCCTCGCAACGGCACACGACGGTCTCGTCCGGCAATGCCGCCGCGAAGCGCGCAGGCCACGGAAACGCGGTGCGCAAGCCCGCGGCAAAGCGCGTGAAGCGATGCAGCTGCGCGCGCAACCGCGTGATGTCCGCCGCCGCGCCGACATGCGCGATGCCGGCATCCTTCAGCGCGGCAAGCGCGGCGAGCCGTCCCGCGCGTTCGGCGGCGTCCGCGCCGCGCACGCGCACGCCGTCGCCGGCTAGATAGATGCCCCGCACGCTGCTGCGGCCGTCCTGGTCCGTGGCGGGAAGCCATTGCCGCAACGCCCGGTCGAAGCGAAACTCGCAGCCCGCGAGATCCGCAA
>Ga0308174_10000194_pt1 | contig 24343 bp, 24 predicted proteins | sample PhyPR2_FD_203894 | JGI IMG/M metagenome (GOLD analysis project Ga0308174, IMG submission 203894) | Soil microbial communities from UC Gill Tract Community Farm, Albany, California, United States - DLSLS.P.R2 | ecosystem: Environmental > Terrestrial > Soil > Agricultural land | place: USA... | reverse complement strand
GGCGCACCCCCTGGGGGCCCGACTCGGCGTACGCCGCGGGGACGGGGCGAACCCCGCCGGCAGCGATAGTCCCCGCCGTTTGGCACCCCTCCGACGGCTGTCAGGGGTGCCAAACGGCGGGGACTATCCCGTAAGACTGGAGATTCTCAGCGGAGCAGGCCGTCGGCGACGACCTCGAGGAGGGGGCGTACGGCGCTGATCGGCTGGTCGCGGTTGTCGGCGACGGTGGCGACACCGCCGACGAGCTGGCAGACCTGTACGGCGTCCACGTCGGCCCGCAGGGCGTTGTCGGCCTCGAGCCGGTCGATGACGCGCTGGCTGGCGGCGGTGAGGACCTGGCACTTGGTCTGGATCGGGGAGTCGGGGTCGCCCATCGCCGAGGTGATCTTGGCGGGGCCGCCCTTGTGCAGGGAGATCAGCGAGGCATAGGTCTCGAACCAGTTGATGAGCAGGTCGCGGTCGGGGCCCTCGAACGCGAGCGCCTTCTCGGTGGCGTCGTCCACCCGGTCGACCCAGCTCTGCATGATCGCGTCGAGGAGCGCGTCCCGGGTCGGGAAGTGCCGGTAGAGCGTGCCCGCTCCGACCCCGGCGCGCTTGGCCACCTCGTCGAGGGACGCGTCGTACCCACGCTCGCGGAAGACCTCGCGCGCGACCTCGACGATGCGGTCGCGGTTGCGCTGCGCATCAGCACGCATCACGTTCCCCTTGCTAAGTGGAGACAGTCTCCGCTACTGTTGATCCCGAACCGGAGTCATTCTCCGCTAAGTCTACGTCGGTCGGCAAGACCAGAACAGGACTGACCCTCCATGCCTCACCTCAAGACCTCCTCCGCCGGCAACGCCTCCCACCACGAGCTCCCGGGCGACCTGCCCGCCAACGCCGGCCGGGCCGCCACCGGGATCGCGATCGTGCTGGTCGCCCAGCTCATGCTCGTCCTCGACGCGACGGTCGTGAACGTCGCGCTCCCCCGCATCGACACCGACCTCGGCTTCGGGCCCGCGTCGCTGTCCTGGGTGCTCAACGCCTACACGCTCGCCTTCGGCGGCCTGCTGCTGCTCGGCGGGCGGCTCGGCGACGTCCGCGGCCGGCTCCGCCTCTTCGAGATCGGCCTGGCCCTCTTCACCCTCGCCTCGATGCTCGGCGGCCTGGCCCAGACCCCCGGCCAGCTCGTCGCCGCCCGCGCCGTCCAGGGCGTCGGCGCGGCGATGGCCGCCCCGAGCGTGCTCGCCCTGCTCACCACGAGCGCGCCCGACGAGGCCGCCCGCAACCGGGCGTTCGCGCTCTTCGGCGCCGTCTCCTCCGGTGGCGCCTCCATCGGGCTGCTGCTCGGCGGCCTGCTGACCGACGTCGGGTCCTGGCGCTGGACGCTGTTCATCAACGTGCCCCTCGGCATCGCCGTGCTGCTGCTCGCGCGCCGCTTCGTCGACGAGACCCCGCGCCGCGCCGGCAAGTTCGACCTGGTCGGCGCGGCCACCGCGACCCTCGGCGCGGTCTCCATCGTCTGGGCCCTGATCGGGACCCCCGAGCACGGGTGGACCTCCGCCCGCACCCTCGGCGGCTTCGCGCTCGGCCTGGCCCTGCTCGCGGTGCTGGCCCGCACCGAGGTGCGGCACCCGCACCCGCTGGTCCAGCCCCACCTGGTCCGCAACCGGCGCCGGGTCGGCGCGCTGGCCGTGATGGCGCTGGTCATCGGCGCCAACCTGTCGATGTTCTTCCTCGTCGTGCAGTACGTCCAGCGGGTCCTCGGCTTCGGCCCGCTCGCCTCCGGCTTCGCGTTCCTGCCGTTCAGCCTGGGCATCTTCGCGATGTCGCGGATCACCCCGTGGCTCATCGGCCGGCTCGGCCCGCGCACGATGATGATGGCCGGCACGGCGGCGATGGTCGTCGGGTACGCCTGGCTGAGCGGGATCGGCACCCAGGACACCTACCTCGGCGCGGTGTTCGGGCCGATGCTGATCGCGGGCCTGGCGACCGGCTTCGTGTTCATGCCCATCACCGCGACCGTGCTCGGCGGTGTCGAGCCCGAGCACGCCGGCTCGGCCTCGGGCCTGCTGCAGACCACGCAGCAGCTCGGTAGCGCGGTCGGCGTCGCGGCGATCGTCTCGGTGTACGCCGCCGGCGCGGTGCCCGGCGAGTTCGTGCCCGGCGTACGCGCGGCGTTCCTCACCTCGGCGACGTTCGCGGCGATCGCGTTCCTCGTGGCCGTCGTCGCCCTGCGTCCGCAACGCCGGCCGGTGATCGCCGAGGTGGAGCCGGAGCCGGTGCTCGCCGACGCCGCCTGACGCGTCCCCACCCCCACCGGGACGTCATGCGAATCGTGGCCTCGAACCCTCGATTTGCATGACGTCCCGGTGCGTCCGGAATTACAGATCTGTAGTTAGGTGCAACTCCTGTTACGCATGTGATTTGTGAGGCTATGGTGACGAGGCTTCACCCGCGTCCGCCCCCGTTCCTCACCTGGAGTCACCATGTCCCGTTGGGCAGCCTCGACCGCCCGCGCCGCCGTCCTGAGCCTCGTGATCGGCCTGTTCGCGTCCCTCGCGGTGAGCGCTCCGGCCCGGGCCGACAACCCGGTCACGCCGGGGAACTTCACCGGATACGGCTTCGACCAGTGCCTGGCGCCGTCGCAGACCACGATGAACCGGTGGCTCGACCACTCGCCGTTCCTGGCCGTGGGCATCTACATCTCGGGCTACTCCCGGGCCTGCCTCAACCAGCCCAACCTGACCCCGAAGTGGGTCAGCACCCAGCTGGCCCGCGGGTGGCGCCTGCTGCCGATCACGCTCGGGCCGCAGGCCTCCTGCCAGCCGCGCTTTCCCCGCTACGGCACCGACAAGACGATCAACCCCGCCCGCGGCAGCAAGGGTCGCTACGGCCAGGCCCGCAAGCAGGGCTCGGCGGAGGCCACCAAGACCGTCGGGGTGGCCAAGTCGCTGGGCATCGTGCCCGGCAGCACGATGTGGTACGACCTCGAGGGCTTCGACAGCACCAACACCGACTGCCGCGAGTCCGCGCTGGCATTCCTGTCGGCCTGGACCCGGCAGATCCACGTCCTCGGCTACGTCTCCGGCGTCTACTCCAGCGCCGGCTCCGGGATCGCGATGCTCGACAACGCCCGCGTGAACCGCCCCGACGCCTTCCACCTCCCCGACCAGATCTGGCTCGCGCGCTGGGACGGCGCCGCCAACACCTCCACCTCCTACATCCGTGAGGACGGCTGGCAGCCGCACGCCCGCGTGAAGCAGTACCAGGGCGGGCACGACGAGACCTGGGGCAACGTCAAGGTCAACATCGACCGCGACTACCTCGACGTCGGGCAGGGCTCGGTCGCGGCCAAGGAGGTCCACTGCGGCGGGATCGTCATCAACGCCCAGAAGTACGTCCCGCTCAAGCCGGCCACGGCCGACAAGACCCCGGACGCGAGCCAGGTCCAGGCGCTGCAGTGCCTGCTCAAGGAGCACGGCCTCTACGGCGGCAAGATCAGCGGCGTCTACAACACCGCGACGATCGCCGCGGCCAACAAGTGGCAGACCGCGCACGGGCTGACCGCGAGCTCGACCTGGTCCCGGAAGAGCTGGATGACGCTGCTCATCGACGGCCCCCGCCCGGTGCTCAAGATGGGCTCGGCCGGCCCGGAGGTGCGCCGGCTCCAGCGCACCCTCAACGCGGCCAGCGGCACCGCCCAGCTGATCGTCGGCGGCGTCTTCAACACCGCGACCCAGAACGTCCTGCGGACGTGGCAGGACAAGGTCGGGCTCGACGTCGACGGGATCGCCAACGCTCCCACGTGGAAGGCGTTGCGCGCCGCCGAGCGCTGAGACGTCAACGGGTCGTGTGCCCCAGAGGCGCCATGGCGCGTCCTGGGGAACACGACCCGTTTCTCGTCCGATCAGCTGCCGGGCGGACCGACCAGCAGGGCGACCCCGGTGAGCGCGAGCACCGCGACCACTCCGGCCAGGGCACCACGCAGGGGGTTGCGGAGCAGCCAGGCGACCGGTCGCTCCACCACGGTGCCCGGGGCCTGCGCCACCAGATGCCACGAGGTGCCCAGGGCACCGCGCCGCTCGGCGTACCGGTCGAACCACACGGTCATGAACGGCGGCACCGACGACACCAGGCCGAGCAGCACCCGTCCGCGCGTCCAGCGCTGGTCGATGCCGACGACCAGCGTGCTCAGGCAGTAGGCGATGAAGACGACGCCGTGCAGCATCCCGAAGACGCGGACCCCGAGGTCGGTCGTCGCGGTGACGTACTTGAGGAACATCCCGAACAGCAGCAGGGCCCAGGTGATCGCCTCGGCGACGGCCACCCGCCGGAAGAGGCGCAGCGGACCCATGGAGGCGGGGCTCATGCCAGGACGGCCGCGGCGAGCGAGGTGAAGAACCCCAGCCCGTCGGTGCCCGACCCGGTGAGGTCCTCCACGGAGTGCTCGGGGTGCGGCATCAGCCCGACCACGTTGCCGCGCTCGTTGGTGATGCCGGCGATGTCCCGCGCCGATCCGTTGGGGTTCACGTCGAGGTAGCGGGCGACGACCCGGCCCTCGCCCTCGAGCAGGTCGAGGGTCTCGGCATCGGCGACGAAGCCGCCCTCGCCGTTCTTGAGCACGATGGTGACCTCGGCCCCCTGCTCGTACGACGAGGTCCACGGCGTCGCGACGTTCTCGATCCGCAGCCGCTGGTCGCGGCAGACGAACTTGCGGTGGTCGTTGCGGATCAGCGCACCGGGGAGGAGGTGGGACTCGCAGAGGATCTGGAAGCCGTTGCAGATGCCGAGCACCGGCATCCCGCGCCCGGCAGCCTCGACGACCTCGGCCATCACCGGCGAGAACCGGGAGATCGCGCCGCAGCGCAGGTAGTCGCCGTACGAGAAGCCGCCCGGCAGGACGACCGCGTCGACCCCGCGCAGGTCGTGGTCGCCGTGCCACAGCGCGACGGCCTCGTGGCCGCCGATACGCACCGCCCGCTGGGCGTCGACGTCGTCCAGCGAGCCCGGGAAGGTGACGACCCCGACCTTCACTCGACGGCCTCGACCGCGGCCACCGGCGTCTCGACCGAGACGGTGAAGTCCTCGATGACCGGGTTGGAGAGCAGGGTGTCGGCCATCTGGCGCACCTCGGCGAGGACCTCGTCGGTCAGCTCGCCCTCGAACTCGAGCTCGAAGCGCTTGCCCTGACGGACATCGGTGACACCGGAGAACCCCAGCCGCGGCAGGGCGCCGAGGACGGCCTTCCCCTGCGGGTCGAGGATCTCGGGCTTGGGCATGACGTCGACGACGACTCGGGGCACGGAGGGCTCCTGGTGGCGGGGGCGGCTGCGACTCGATTCTACGGGACCTTCGGCCCACGGCTCCCGCTGGGCGGCTCCGGCAGACTGGAGGCATGAGCATGCCCACCGGATTGCCCGGCAAGTCGCCGCTGAAGCTGGCATTCCCGCAGTCGCTGGCGGTCTACGACGACTACGAGGCTGCCCAGCGGGCGGTCGACTTCCTCTCGGACAACAAGTTCCCGGTCGAGCAGTGCATGATCGTCGGCACCGACCTCAAGCGCATCGAGCGGATCACCGGGCGGCTGACCACCGGCCGGGTCGCGACCGGTGGGCTGCTCTCGGGCATCTGGCTGGGGCTGTTCGTGGGCCTGATCTTCGCCCTCTTTGACACCGGCAGCAACGCCGTGGCCGTGGTCGCGTCCACGATGGCCTTCGGCGCGGTGTTCGGCGTCATCTGGGCGCTCGTGGGGTACGCCGCCACGCGTGGCCACCGCGACTTCTCCTCGGTCACCTCGGTGGTCGCCACCAAGTACGAGGTCCTCGTCGAGCACAAGGTGGCCCAGCAGGCCCGCGACCTGCTCGCCCAGCTGCCGGGCGCGATGCCCGACCCGTTCGCCTGAGCTGCGCCGCTCTCGGCTGATGTCGGCGCGTGCGTCACCGGGTCTCGACACACGCGCCGTCGGGTCCGCTGACGCGGCCCCGGGCGCTGCTCGACCACCGCCGTTCGGGCCCGCTCCGCGGTCCCGATCAGTGCAGCTCGCGCTTGAGGATCTTCCCGGTCGCGGTCATGGGGAGCGAGGGGACGACCTCGACCAGGCGCGGGTACTTGTAGCCGGCCATCTGCTCCTTGCCCCACGCCACCAGCTCCTCGCCGGTGGTGGTCGCGCCGTCGTTGAGGATGACGAACGCCTTGATCTCCTCGCCGTGGCTCTCGTGCGGGACGCCGATGACCGCGGCCAGCGAGACGTCGGGGTGGGTCAGCAGGACCTCCTCGATCTCGCGGGGGTACACGTTGAAGCCGCCGCGGATGATCATGTCCTTGGACCGGTCGACGATGTAGTACCAGCCGTCCTCGTCGCGTCGCCCGAGGTCGCCGGAGCGGAACCAGCCGTCGTGGATCACCTCGGCGGTGGCGTCGGGGCGGTCGTAGTAGCCCTTCATGATGTTGTGGCCCTTGATGGCGATCTCGCCGACCGCGTCGGGGTCGCTGCCGTCGGCGTTGACCTCGTTCCACTCCGGGTCGATCAGCTTCATCTCCACCCCGGGGATCGGCTTGCCGATCGAGCCGACGCGGACCTCCTCACCGCGCGGGGAGAAGCTCGCCACCGGTGAGGTCTCGGAGAGCCCGTAGCCCTCGAGGATCGTGACGCCGAACTTCTTCTGGAACTCCTTGTGCACCTCGACCGGCAGCGCCGCACCACCGGCGGCGGCGACCCGCAGGTTCCCGGCCAGCTCCTCCACGTCGACCCCGCCGGCGGCCCGCACGTCCTCGAGCGCGCCGAGCAGGCCCCAGTACATCGTCGGCACGCCGGCGAAGTAGGTGACCTTCTCGCGGCCCATCAGCTCCAGAGCCGCGTGCGCCTCGAAGCGAGGCAGCATCACGACCGTGCCGCCGAAGGCGAACGCGCCGTTCTGGATGCAGGTCTGTCCGAACGAGTGGAACAGCGGCAGCACGCACAGGAAGGTGTCGGGGTTGTCCGCGTCGGCGCCGAACAGCACCTCGCCGGCGAGCGCGTTGTCGCGCATGTTGCGGTGCCGCAGCTCCGCACCCTTGGGCTGCCCGGTGGTCCCGGAGGTGTAGAGGATGACCGCGGTGTCGTCCTCGTCGGTCGCCACGGTCTCGAAGGTCGGCGGCTGCTGCGCGAGGGCCTGGCCCAGCGTCTGCACGGGATTCTCGGCAGTGCCCTCGATCGGCGAGGCCGCGGCGGGGTCCGCGGTGATGACGACGAAGTCGGTGCACCCCTCGGCCTCGCCGAACCCGGCGTACCCCTCCTGGGCCATCGGCAGGTCCGGGGTGCCCTGGAAGCAGAAGTAGGCCTTCGCGTCGGAGTCGCCGAGGTGGTAGGCCACCTCGCGGCCCTTGAGCAGCACGTTGAGCGGTACGACGGTCGCGCCGGCCTTGAGGATGCCGAAGTAGACGATCGTGAAGTACGGCAGGTTCGGGCAGCTCAGCGCCACCTTGTCGCCGTGCCGGATCCCCCGGGAGACCAGCAGGTTGGCCACCTGGTTGGCCGCGGCGTCGACCTGGGCGTAGGTCAGGCGGGTGCTGGGTCCCTCCGCGGGCGCCAGCACGACCGCCTCGCGGTCGGGGTACCGGCGGGCACTGTCCTCGAGCAGGGTCGACAGGTTGTACACGTGGCCTCCATCACGAACGCTGTGGTGGGGCCAACCTACTCACCGGTCATGATCGTCGCGAGAGGATGTCCGCCGCCCGGCGGAGGTCGGCGCGCACGGCGGGTACGGCGGCCGCGGTGAGCGCGGCTCCGAGCGGGCGGAGCAGGCCGTCCCCCTCGACGCCGAACTCGAAGACCACCTCGCAGCCGTCGTCGGCCGCGACGAACGTGAGGGCGAGGGCCGCGCGCATGCCCCGCCACCGTCCGAGCTCGGCCCAGCGGTGGGGCCGGTCCAGCTCGGTGGTCTCCATGGCCGGGCGCAGCCCGGGCCGGGTCACGTCGACCCAGCGCTGGCCGATGCGCGGCTCCCCGGTGACCGCCTCGACCCGCGACAGGCTGGCCTGCCAGGCCGGCCGGTTCCGCGGGTCGACGAGGTAGTCGAAGGCCACCTCCGGCGGGACGCCGAAGGCCACCGCACCGGACCCGGTGCTCACCAGGCCTGGCCCGTGAGCAGCTCGTAGGCCTCGACGTAGCGCGCGCGGGTGCGCTCGACGATCTCGGCCGGCAGTGTCGGCGGCGGGCCCCCGGCGGCGCGGTCCCAGCCGGACTCCGGAGAGGTCAGCCAGCCCCGCACGATGTCCTTGTCGAACGACGGCTGGGCCCGGCCGGGCCGCCACTGGTCGGCCGGCCAGAAGCGCGAGGAGTCGGGGGTCAGCACCTCGTCGGCCAGCACGATCTCGGGAAGCCCCGTGAGGGCGCCCGGGCGGGCTCCGAACTCCAGCTTGGTGTCGGCCAGGATGATCCCCCGTTCGCGGGCGATGTCCTCGGCGCGCCGGTAGACCGCCATCGTCAGGTCGCGCAGCCGGCTAGCCGCCCCCTCGCCGACGGTGGTCACGACCGCGTCGTACGACACGTTCTCGTCGTGGTCGCCGAGCTCGGCCTTGGTCGCCGGGGTGAAGATCGGCTCGGCCAGCCGGCTGCCGTCCTCGAGCCCCGGCGGCAACGCGATGCCGCAGACCTCGCCGGTCACGGCGTACTCCCGCAGGCCGGAGCCGGTCAGGTAGCCCCGGGCGACGCACTCGACGGGGTACATCTCGAGCCGCTCGCACACCACGGCCCGGCCGCGCACGGCGTCGGGGACGTCGGTGGAGAGCACGTGGTTGGGCACCAGGTCGGCCAGCTGCTCGAACCACCACAGCGACATCCGGGTGAGGATCTCGCCCTTGTCGGGGATGGTGGTGTCGAGGACGAAGTCGTAGGCCGAGATCCGGTCGCTGGCCACCATCAGCAGGGTGCCGTCGGAGAGCTCGTAGAGGTCGCGCACCTTGCCCGAGTGCAGGTGCCGCGCTCCCTCGATCGTCGGGGCGTCGGGGATGTTCAGGTCAGCCACGGGCCCCAGCCTAGGAGAGGTCCGGCCCGGCCACCCCCGGCGACCGTCAGGCGGTGGACACCCGGCGCCACGGCGGCGGCTCGCCCTGGAGCCACCAGCTGAGCCTGCGGGTCATCCAGGGCAGCACCAGGTAGGTCATCACCGGGGTCATCAGCAGGGTCGAGCTCAGCCCCCGGGCCAGCAGCGAGAGGTCCGGCGCCACCTGGGAGTAGGTCCACGAGACCAGCAGGTTCAGCGGGAAGAACGCCAGCCAGATCACCGTCGCCTGCTTGTAGCGCGGCGGTGCCGCCTGGGGCAGCCGCAGGTCGCGGAGGTCGCGGGTCGTCGGCTCGTCGAACCAGCCCTCGATCCCGGTGCGCCGCTCCACCCGCGACTCCACGACGCCCAGGCCCGCCGACGCGTCGCGCCACCACTGCCGCTCGTGCGAGGACTCCCAGCCCGCCAGGGCCTCGTGGTCGGCGAAGCGGTAGAGCACGTGCCACGTCTCGGAGTCCTCCTCCGGGCGCACCCAGCCCGCCCCCAGGAAGCCGGGGAAGCGCTCGGCGAGGGCCACGCCGGCGTTCATCCAGCTCATCATCTCGGCCTCCCGGCCGGGGTCGAGGTGACGGGTGATCGAGACGGTCACGGGGCTGGTCATCAGGAAATCGTGGGGGTGGGGGCAGTGGCCCCGCAAATTCGCCATGACTGGCACAGTGTGCCCATGCCGGAGTCTGCTGAAGAGGTCTACGCCAGGATCGTCGCCGCCGCCGGTGAGGGCGGCCGCCTGCCGACCCCGTCGCTGGTCGACTGGGACGTCTTCCCCTGGGAGGTCGTCGACGGCGCGCTCGCGCCCAAGGTGCTGCCGCAGCCGGCTGCCGAGGAGCCCCGCGCAGGAGAGGGCGGCAAGCCCTGCCCCACCTGCGAACGCGACCCCGGGCTCGACATCTGGGAGAACGGGCGCTGGGTGGTCACCCGGATGGCGCAGCCGACCGGGCTCCCGATCGTCCTGTTCCTGCAGAGCAAGGAGCACCAGGACTTCAGCGAGATGGACGACGAGACCGCGTCGGAGTACGGCCGGATCACCGTGTGGCTGAGCCGGATCATGTGCAACATGGCGAACATCGGTCGGGTGCACGTCTCCCGCTGGGGCGACGGGAGCAGCCACCTGCACGTCTGGTTCATGGCCCGCACCGAGCGCCAGGCGGGGGTCCGCGGCTCGTTCGCCGCGCAGTGGGACGACATCCTGCCCCCGGTCCCCGAGGACGTCTGGCGCGCCGACCTCACCACGGTCGCCCAGAAGCTGGCCAACCACGACGGGCGTGCGCTGATCTGACGCGCCCCTGGTCCGGATCGCCGGGCCGGACGTCGTCCTTTCAGAAGCGGACGCCGAACGAGCGCTCGCCGGCGTCCTGGGACTCGCGCACCCGCACGTCCTCGACCTGCGCCGACGGCGGCCCGGTCCGGCACCACGCCACCAGGGCGTCGACGGCCTCGGCGGCGCCCTCGAAGTGCCCGCCCACCGAGCCGTCGGGCTCGTTGCGCACCCAGCCGCTCACCCCGAGCCGGCGCGCCTGCTGCTCGGTGTAGTAGCGGAACGACACGCCCTGCACCCTGCCGGTCACGGTCACGTCCACGGCCTTCTCGTGGTCTGCCTTCTTGTGCTGTGCCCTGCGCATGACCCCCATTCTGCGGCGTACCCGCGGGACACGGGCCGGCGCTTGGTCCACCGCGACACAGTGAGGGGGTGAGCGAGGAGACGACGGCCGCCGCAGAGGCCGGTGACCGGGAGACGGGCGACCGGGAGGCCCACGAGCCGGACCCGCGACGCTGGCGGATCCTCGGCGTCACCCTGGTCATCGGGTTCATGGCGCTGCTCGACGTCACCATCGTCAACGTCGCCATCCCCTCGATGCGCGCCGGTCTCGGCACCTCGGCCTCGACGGTGCAGTGGGTGGTCTCCGGCTACGCGCTGGCCTTCGGGCTGACCCTGGTGACCGGTGGCCGCCTCGGCGACGCCTACGGGCGGCGCCGGATGATGCTGCTCGGGCTGGCCGGGTTCGTCGCCGCCAGCGCGGCGGTGGGGCTGGCCCCGACCGCCGGCTGGGTGATCGGGGCCCGGCTCGTGCAGGGCGCCGCGGCGGGCTTCCTGACCCCGCAGAACTCCGGGCTCATCCAGCAGCTCTTCCGGGGTGCCGAACGAGGTCGGGCCTTCGGCTTCTTCGGGCTCACCGTCTCGATCTCCTCGGGGCTGGGGCCGGTGATCGGAGGGCTCATCATCAGCCTGCTCGGTGAGCAGGACGGCTGGCGCTACCTGTTCCTCGTCAACGTCCCGATCGGGCTGGTCGGGATGGTGTTCGTGGCCCGGATGGTGCCCCAACGCTCCCGCGAGTCGCAGGACCGCACCGGGCTCGACCACCTCGGTGCGGCCCTCCTCGGGGCGGGCGTGCTGTGCGTGCTCTTCCCGCTGGTCAGCGTGGAGAGCGGCGCCCGGCTGCCGCTGGCCCTGCTGGTGGGGGCGCCGCTCTTCCTGTGGGGCTTCGTGCGGTGGGAGCGGCGGATCGGCCGGCGCGGCGGCTCCCCGCTCCTCGACGTGGCGCTGCTGCGGCGTACCCCCGGCTACGCCAACGGTCTCGCGGTCGGCGCGCTCTACTTCACCGGGTTCACGGGGATCTTCCTGGTGCTGTCCGTCTACCTGCAGGACGGGATGGGATTCTCGCCGCTGGGCGCCGGGCTGCTGCTCACGCCGTTCGCGATCGGGTCGGCGCTCACCGCCCCGCTGGCCGGCAAGCTCGTCTCGCGGATCCACCGCCGGATCACCGTGATCGCCCTCGCCGTGATGATGACCGGGGTGCTGGCCGCGGCGCTGCTGGTGCCCGGTCGGGGGTCCGACGGGCTCTGGCTGGTGCTGGTGCCCCCGCTGCTCCTCGCCGGCCTCGGTGGCGGTGGCGTGGTCTCGCCGAACTTCACGCTGTCCCTGGCAGAGGTGCCGCCGCGGATGGGCGGTGCCGCCGGCGGCGCGCTGCAGACCGGCCAGCGGATCGGCTCCTCGATCGGCGCCGCCCTGCTGATGACGGTCTACGGCGTCGCCTCGGCGACCTCCCCCGGCCGGGGCCTCGAGGCGGCGCTGCTCGTCTCGCTCGCCGTCCTCGCGGTGGCGATGGTGATGGCGGTGCGGTCGTTGCTGCAGGAGGGGTGAGGCCTGCCGGCGGTCGGGGCATCGGCGCACCGGCGCCCGGCGCCGCGCCCCGCAACCCCCGCCGGCGACCTGCGGGCTGCTTTCGGTCGCCGCCATTGGCAGCTACGGGGCAGGTTCGCTGTGCTTGCGGCTGCGTCCCGGGCTTCCGCTCGCAGCACTCACCGATTGGTCACGAACCCCATGCTCCCGGGCCGGATGCATGCGGTTTCTGCCCAATCGTGAGGGTGCTTTCAAGCCGCAGGTCGGGCGTGGGCCGCAACCACGGCGCACGTCTCCCCCGTAGCTGCCAAGGGCCGCCACCACCCACGACCAGCAGGCCGCCTACCCAGGTCTAGAGGATCGCCCCCGGGGCGTACGCCGCGGCCTCGGGGTGCCGGGCGGTCACCTCGGCCACCCGTCGTACGACGCGTCCGACCTGGTCGACGGCGGCGCCGGTGAAAGCGATCGGCTCGGCGACCAGCGAGTCGAGCTGCTCGGCGGTCAGCCCGAGGCGGGGGTCCGCGGCGAGGCGGGCGAAGACGTCGTTCTCGGCCTGGCCCCGGCGCATGTCGAGGGCGACCCCGACGGCGGCCTCCTTGATCGCCTCGTGGGCGGCCTCGCGGCCGACGCCGTTGCGGACGGCCGCCATCAGCACCTTGGTGGTGGCCAGGAACGGCAGGTAGCGGTCGAGCTCGCGCTGCACCACCGCCGGGAAGGCGCCGAACTCGTCGAGCACGGTCAGGAAGGTCTGGAACAGCCCGTCGGCGGCGAAGAACGCGTCGGGCAGCGCCACACGGCGCACCACGGAGTCCGAGACGTCGCCCTCGTTCCACTGGTCGCCGGCCAGCTCGCCGATCATCGACAGGTGGCCGCGCAGCACGACGGCGAGGCCGTTGACCCGCTCGCAGGAGCGGCTGTTCATCTTGTGGGGCATCGCCGAGGAGCCGACCTGGCCCTCCTTGAACCCCTCGGTGACCAGCTCGTTGCCGGCCATCAGGCGGATCGTGGTCGCGAGGTTGGAGGGGCCCGCGACCAGCTGGACGAGCGAGGAGACCACGTCGAAGTCGAGGGAGCGCGGGTAGACCTGCCCGACGCTGGTCAGCACCCGGTCGAAGCCGAGGTGGGCGGCGACGCGCTCCTCGAGGGCGGCGAGCTTGTCGGCGTCGCCGTCGAGCAGGTCGAGCATGTCCTGCGCGGTGCCCATCGGGCCCTTGATGCCGCGCAGCGGGTAGCGGCCCAGCAGGTCCTCGACCCGGTCCAGCGCGATCAGCATCTCGTCGGCGACGGTGGCGAACCGCTTGCCGAGCGTCGTCGCCTGGGCGGCCACATTGTGGGAGCGCCCCGCCATCACGGTCGCCTCGTGCTCCGCGGCGAGCCGGGCCAGCCGGGCGAGGGCCGCGACGGCCCGGTCGTGCAGCAGCGCGAGCGACTGGCGGACCTGGAGCTGCTCGACGTTCTCGGTGAGGTCCCGCGAGGTCATGCCCTTGTGGATGTGCTCGTGGCCGGCCAGCGCGCTGAACTCCTCGATCCGCGCCTTCACGTCGTGCCGGGTGATCCGCTCGCGCGCCGCGATCGACTCGAGGTCGACCTTGTCCACGACGTCCCGGTAGGCCTCGACGACCCCGTCGGGCACCTCGATGCCGAGGTCGCGCTGTGCCTCGAGCACGGCGATCCAGAGCTGCCGCTCGAGGACGATCTTGTGCTCCGGCGACCAGATGCGAGCGAGCTCGGCGGAGGCGTAGCGGGTGGCGAGGACGTTCGGCACGGTCACGTGCCTGATTCTCCCATGCTCACCGAGGCCCCCTCGACCACGCCGAGGGGCTCGGCGGCGATGTCGGAGCGACGCTGCAGGCCCTCGAAGGAGATCAGGTCGGCGGCGGCGTACGCCGTGCCGCGGGCCGCGGCGACGTCGGCGCCGAGGGCGCGGACGGCCAGCACGCGTCCTCCGGCGGTGACCAGGTCGTCGCCCTCGCGGGCCGTCCCGGCGTGGATGACGTCCACGTCCTCGCGACCGTCGGCGAGCTCGACCCCGGTGATGACGTCGCCCTTCGACGACGATGCCGGGTAGCCGGCCGAGGCGAGCACGACCGTCACCGCGGCGGCGTCGCGGAACGTCGGCGCCGGCACGTCGGCCAGGCGGCCCTCCGCGGCGGCCGCGAGCAGGGCGCCCAGCGGGGACTCGAGCACCGCCAGCACCGGCTGGATGTCTGGGTCGCCGAAGCGGACGTTGAACTCGATCACCCGCGGACCCTTGTCGGTCAGTGCCAGGCCGACGTAGAGGCACCCGACGAACGGCGCTCCGCGATCGGACATCTCCGCGAGCGTGGGCCGCACGATCCGCTCGAGCGTCACCTCCGCGAGGTCGGGCTGCGCCCACGTCAGCGGCGTGTAGGAGCCCATGCCGCCGGTGTTGGGCCCGAGGCCGCCGTCGAAGATCCGCTTGAAGTCCTGCGCGGGCTGCAGGGCGTACGCCGTCGTCCCGTCGCAGATCGCGAAGACGGAGACCTCCGGTCCGTCGAGGAACTCCTCGATCACCACCCGGTCGCAGCCGGCCGCGTGCGCGAGCGCCTCGGCCCGGTCCCGGGTGACGACGACGCCCTTGCCGGCGGCGAGCGCGTCGTCCTTCACGACGTACGGCGCTCCGAAGTCGTCCAGCGCGGCCTCGACCTCGTCGGGGGTGGTGCAGGTGCGCGAGCCCGCGGTCGGCACGCCCGCGGCCGCCATCACGTCCTTGGAGAAGGCCTTCGAGCCCTCCAGGCGGGCGGCGGCACCGCTCGGGCCGAACACGGCGATCCCCCGCTCGCGGACGGCGTCGGCTACCCCGGCGACCAGCGGCGCCTCGGGCCCGACCACGACCAGGTCCGCGCCGACCGACCCGGCCAGGCCGGCGACGGCCTCGCCCGACATCTGGTCGACGGGGTGCAGGGTGGCCAACGCGGCCATGCCGGGGTTGCCGGGCGCGGCGTGCAGCCCGGTCACGGCGGGGTCGTGGGCGAGCGCGCGGACGAGCGCGTGCTCGCGGCCACCGGTGCCGATCACCAGGACCGTGAGCGAGGACGGGCAGGGGGTGGTCACGGGGCCCAAGGCTAGTGCCGTCCCGGGGTCAGTCCTCCCGGGACCGGGTACGCCGGGACACCGACTCCTTGTACGCCTCGGGCCGGTAGCGCAGGATCGGGTCGTCGGAGAGCTCGATCCCCTCGACCACCCGGGTCGGGTCGAACACCACGGCACAGCCGCGGGTCTCCGGGTCGGGGGTGGATCCGGTGATCTCGAGGTGGCCGGCCACCAGGTCACGGGCGCCCGTCCACACCGACATCACGTCGTGCGGGTCGTCGCCCTCGCCCGCCACCTGCACCCGCACCTGGTAGCAGACCGCCCCCGCCGCCAGCCGCGCGCCGATCTCCTGCTGCAGCCGGTCGGGACCGGAGAAGGTGCCCTCGGGACGGTGGTCCCGCGGCTCGCCGAACGGGGCGAAGGTGTAGCGGACCCAGACCCCGTTGCCCTCGGCGTCGAGCCACCGGTAGGCGTGCAGCGGGTAGTAGGGGATCTCGGCGTAGCTGGTGGGCCTGCCGACCGCCTTGGCCCTCATCCCGGCCAGTACCGCCGGGAGCGCCGAGGGGTGCCGGGCCAGCCAGAGCAGGAACGTGTGGGGACGCCGCGACGCCACGGTCATCGAGACGAAGTCCTCGGGCGTGCGCACCGGGAAGCGTGGCGAGGTCTGCCCGAGCAGGTCGGTGACGGTGCCGTCGGGGAGGTGGAAGGAGACTGCCATCCCCCGGATGTCGGGTTCCTCGTCGCTGACCCGCGGGTCGCCGCCGGCGTTGGACCACCGGACCGTGACCGGCACCGTGGCGCCCGAGAGGTGCAGGGCGCGGCAGAGCGCCGCCGTCTCGGGCGCGGCCGTGAAGGTCCCGGTGTAGAAGCCGCCCTTGGCGTGCAGGGTGCGGTAGCCGTCCGGCGGGTCGAAGGCCGCCTGGAGGCGGTCGATCGCCCGCTCGGGTTCCAGCATGTGGGCACCGTAGCCCGCGACCGGCGCGGCCGTCACCGGATCGCGCGAGGTCTCCCCAACCCAGGACCCGGCTCAGACGGGGTGGACCTCGATCGTCTGCTCACGGCCGGGGCCGACCCCGACGCCCCAGATCCGGGTGCCCGACAGGTCCTCGAGCGCCTGCACGTAGGCCTGCGCGTTCTTGGGCAGGTCCTCGAAGCTGCGGCAGCCGGAGATGTCGGTCTTCCAGCCGTCGAAGAACTCGTAGACCGGCTGCGCGTGGTGGAACTCCGTCTGGGTCATCGGCATCTCCTCGTGCCGCACCCCGTCGATCTCGTAGGCCACGCAGACGGGGATCCGCTCCCAGTGGTCGAGCACGTCGAGCTTGGTGAGGAAGTAGTCGGTGAGCCCGTTGACCCGGCTCGAGTAGCGCGCGACCACGGAGTCGTACCAGCCGCAGCGGCGGGTCCGGCCGGTGGAGACCCCGACCTCGCCGCCGATCTGCTGCAGGTTGATGCCGTCCTCGTCGAACAGCTCGGTCGGGAACGGACCGGACCCGACGCGGGTCGTGTAGGCCTTGATCACGCCGATCACTCGGTCGATGCGGGTGGGGCCGACGCCGGCGCCCGTGCAGACGCCGCCGGCGACCGGGTTGCTGCTCGTCACGAACGGGTAGGTGCCGTGGTCGACGTCGAGCATCGTCGCCTGGGCGCCCTCGAACAGCACCGTCTTCCCCTCGTCGAGGGCGGTGTTGAGCAGCAGCGAGGTGTCCTGGACCATCGGCCGCAACCGGTCGACGTACGACAGCAGCTCCTCGACGACGGCGTCGACCTCGATGGCGCGCCGGTTGTAGACCTTGGCGAGCAGGTGGTTCTTGAGGTCGAGGGACGCCTCGACCTTCTGCCGCAGGATCCCCTCGTCGAAGAGGTCGGCGATGCGGATGCCGATCCGGTTGATCTTGTCGGCGTACGCCGGGCCGATGCCGCGCCCCGTCGTACCCAGCTTCTTGGCGCCGAGGAAGCGCTCGGCGACCTTGTCGATGGTCGAGTGATAGGACGTGATCACGTGCGCGTTCGCGCTCACCACCAGGTCGGCGACCTCGACCCCGCGGCCGAGCAGCTCGTCGAGCTCGCGGAAGAGCGCCTCGGGCGAGACGACGACCCCGTTGGCGATGACCGAGGTGGCGCCTGGCGTGAGGATGCCGCTGGGGAGCAGGTGGGTGGCGAACTTCTCGCCGTTGACCACGATGGTGTGGCCGGCGTTGTGGCCGCCGCTGGTGCGCACGACGTAGTCGATGGTCTCGGTCGTGGCGAGCTGGTCGGTCGCCTTCCCCTTGCCCTCATCGCCCCACTGGGCGCCGAGGATGACGATCGCGGGCATTGCTGCCTCCTCCGGGCGGCGGTCTCGGGCCGCCCGTGCTTCTCTCGTTGGTCGAGCCTGTCGAGACCACGAACGGGTCGTGGAAACACAACAAGCCCCGGCAACAGCGCACCGGGGCTCTTGCGGCCTCACGATACCGCAGCCGGGCCGCGGCACCTGACGGACCACAAGCCCCTGCTCCACCGGGGTCGTCCTCGGATAGGGTCCGGCGAATGGACCCGCTTCTCGTCATCACCAACAGCGACGCCGGCACGGCCGACGAGGAGTCGCTGGCGCTCGCCCTGGCCGTGCTGCGCAAGCACGCCTCGGTCGAGGTGCAGGCCACCGGTGACCCCGGCGAGCTCGACGGCGTCCTGCACCGGGCCGGCTCCCGCCGGATCGTGGTGGCCGGAGGCGACGGCAGCCTGCACGCGGTGATCTCCGCGCTGCACCGCCGCAACGACCTGAAGAACTCCGTGATCGGCCTGCTCCCCCTGGGCACCGGCAACGACTTCGCCCGGGGCACCGACATCCCCCTCGACATCGAGGAGGCGGCCCGGGTGCTCGTCTCCGGCGAGGTCCGGCCGATGGACCTGGTGGTCGACGAGGTCGGCGAGGTCGTCGTCAACAGCGTGCACGTGGGAGCCGGCGCCAACGCCAGCCGGCGCGGCGCCCGCTGGAAGGAACGGCTCGGGTCGGTCGGGATCGGGAAGGTCAACCTCGGCAAGCTGGGCTACCCCATCGGCGCCGCCCTGACCGCCTGGAAACCGCCCATCCTCCGGCTGCGCGTCGAGGTCGACGGCCAGGTCGTCAACGACTTCGACACCCCCGTGCTGATGGTCGCCGTCGGAAACGGGTCCTCGGTCGGGGGCGGCGCCGAGCTCACGCCGGACGCGAACCCCGAGGACGGCCGCGTCGACGTGATGATCTCGCGGGCCGTGGGCCCGGTCGAGCGGGTGCGGTACGCCGTCCACCTCGGCCTGGCCCGCCACCCCGAGCGCGAGGACGTCATCTACCTGCGTGGCTCGACGGTCTCGGTCTCCGGTGAGCCCTTCTACTGCAGCGCCGACGGCGAGATCTACGGCCCCGAGCGGCAGCGCACCTGGCACGTGGAGCCCGAGGCCTACTCGATGGTGCTCCCCGTCGAGCGCTCCTCCTCCTAGCCCGCTGAGGGACCGGGCGGCTCAGAGCCAGCCGCGGCGCGTCGCCTCGACCCCGGCCTGGAACCGGGTGTCGGCCCCGAGCTCGGTGAGCACGTCCGCCACCCGGCGGCGTACGGTCCGCAGGCTGATGCCGAGGGTGCGCGCGACCTGCTCGTCCTGGGCCCCCGAGGCCAGCTGCTGCAGCAGGAACCGACGCAGGTCGGGGCGCGCCTCCCCGCGGTCGAGCGCCGGCACCGGCGCGGCCCGCTCCCACATCAGCTCGAAGAGCAGGATCAGCGCCTCCACCAGACCCTGCTGGCGGACCAGCGAGCGCGGCTCGTCGGTGAAGCCGAGCGGTTCGGGCAGCACCGCGTGGGTGGCGCCGATGATGAACATGCGCGTCGGCAGCTCGGGCAGCACCCGGATCTGCTCACCGACCTCCGCGCGGGCGCGCAGCGTGTCCGGCGCCTCGTGCAGCGCGCGCACCGGGTAGATCGCGCGCGAGCGGCGACCCGAGGCGATCACGTCGCGGACCACCTTGAGCATCGCGTCCTCGCGGGGGATGCGCCACTGGTCGGGACGCAGCCAGAGGATGTCGCCCTTGCTCTGGGCCATCAGTGCGGCGATCAGCTCCACCGGCGCTCCGCCGGAGCTGATCTCGCCGTCGAGCGGCTCCACGTCGTGCACCTCCCCGGGAGCCGGCCGCGCGGCTCCCGCGGTGAGGAAGGGGATCGCGGCGGACAGCGCGTCCAGGCGCCGGCGCACGCGGGCGGCCTCGCTCGCCTGCTCGGAGACGAGCCGGCCGATCGCCTCCGCCGGGCTCTCGACGTAGAGCCGGGAGTCCTCGACCCGGACCACGTCGTGCTCGAGCAACGGCGCGAGGTCGGCCATCAGCTCCTCGGGCGAGCGGAGCAGCGCCTGGGCCACCGACACGACCTCGCGCCCCGACTGCGGGAGGACCCGCTCGTAGAGGCGGTCGACCCCGGGCGGGAAGCCCAACGCCGTCATCACGCTGACGGGCACGCGACGAGGCGGCATGCTGGCAGGTTAGTGCCACAGACCACTGTTAGCCAGCTGGCACGGACCTGTCAGTGCGAGGATGCCCGTGCGCGTCGAGTGGCCGCACCTCCTCTCGGGGAGCACCGGCCACCCAGCACGACCCACATCGGGGGATGAGGTCGAGCGGATGACGCTGGGACAGGGCGCCGGAATCGCCACAGGGGACGACTCCGGCGCCCTTCCTTCCTCTCCGCCCCATTTCCGTTCCCGGCGCCCGTTCCGGCGGCGGGCCGCCCGCCCGGTAGCGTGGCCGCTCGGCAACCCCACGATCACGTCGAGCAGCAGGAGCAACGAACACCATGGGACGAGGCGACGCCTCCGCGAGGCAGACGCCCACCGACTGGGTCACCCGGGCGGCGGACGACGCGATCCGGCACGCCCGGCAGGCCGACGAGCAGGCCGGCGCCGAGGGTGGCCGGATCATCACCTGCGCCTCGGGTGCCAGCCCGTCCGGACCGATTCACCTCGGCAACCTGCGCGAGTTCATCACCCCGCACTTCGTCGCCGAGGAGATCCGCCGCCGCGGCATCGCGGTGCGCCACCTGCACAGCTGGGACGACTTCGACCGCTTCCGCAAGGTCCCCGCGGGGGTCGACCCGGCCTGGGCCGAGCACATCGGCCGGCCGCTCTCCGCCGTACCGGACCCGTGGGAGTGCCACGACTCGTGGGCCGAGCACTTCAAGGCCCCGCTGCGGGCGGCGCTCGCCGAGATGGGCATCGAGATGGAGGAGGTGTCGCAGACCGAGCAGTACCGGGCCGGCGCCTACACCGAGCAGGTCCTCCACGCGATCCGTCACCGCGACGTGATCGAGGAGGTGCTCGCGAAGCACCGCACCAAGAAAGCCGACCCCGTCGCCGAGAACGAGCAGGAGGCGGCCGCGCTGGCCGACTCGGTCGCCGACGAGGACGAGGAGGTCGAGAGCGGGACCGGGAGCCTCGCCCGCTTCCCCTACAAGCCCTACTGCCGCGAGTGCGGCCGCGACACGGTCGAGGTCACGGCGTACGACGACGAGACGACCGACCTGTCCTACACCTGCGCCTCGTGCGGCTTCACCGGCGTCACCAACGTGGCGACCCAGCACGAGGGCAAGCTGGTGTGGAAGGTCGACTGGCCGATGCGCTGGTCGTTCGAGGGCGTCGACTTCGAGCCGGGCGGGCTCGACCACTCCACGCCGGGCTCGTCGTACACGGTCGGCAAGGAGCTGGTGAAGCGGGTCTTCGACTTCCGAGCGCCGTCGTACGTCGCCTACGCTTTCGTGGGGTTCGCCGGGGTGCAGAAGATGTCGTCGTCCGCCGGCGGGGTGCCGACCGCGGCCGACGCGCTGAAGATCCTCGAGGCGCCGATCCTGCGTTGGCTCTACGCCCGGCGGCAGCCCAAGCAGGCGTTCAACATCGACTTCGGTGTCGAGGTCGTCCGGCTCTACGACGAGTGGGACGCGCTGGGTCGCAAGGCGGCCGACCCGGACCGGCACGACGCCCAGACGCTCGCCTTCGAGCGGGCCTCCGCGACCACCACGGCCGGCACCCTGCCGACCCCGGCGGTGGTGGTGCCGTTCCGGGTGCTGTCCTCGGTCGCCGACGTGACCGCCGGCAGCGCGGAGCTGATCAGCCGCACCGTCGGGCACGTTGGCTACGAGCACGCCGACGTCGAGGACCTCGAGCCCCGGCTCACCCGTGCGATGACGTGGATGACCGAGTTCGTGCCGGCCGAGGACCGCACCACCGTGCGCGCCGAGCCGGACGTCGACCGGCTGGCGTCGCTCTCCGAGCGAGAGCGGCAGTGGATCAGCCTGCTGCTCGACGGCCTCTCCGAGGAGCTCGACATCGCGCCGGTCACGACTCTGGTCTACGGCGTCCCGAAGCTCGCCCACGGGCTGCCGCTGGACGCCGACCCGACCGACGAGGTCAAGGCCGACCAGAAGGCCTTCTTCACGCTGCTCTACAACCTGCTCGTCGACGCCGACCGCGGTCCGCGGCTCCCCACGCTGATCGTGGCGCTGGGCACCGACAAGGTCCGCTCGCTGCTGACCGCCTGACTCCTGTAACGCCTCAGCCCAGGAGGGCGTCGTACGCCGCGGGGCTGGAGTCGCGCAGGAACTCCGAGCAGCGCTCCCACTCCGCGGTCTCACCGATGGCGCGGGCGGCTGCGGCGAGCGTGGCCAGGCAGCGCAGGAAGCCGCGGTTGGGCTCGTGCTCCCACGGCACCGGGCCGTGCCCCTTCCAGCCGTTGCGGCGGAGCATGTCCAGGCTGCGGTGGTAGCCCACCCGGGCGTAGGCGTAGACGGTCACGTCGTCTGCGCCGCCGTCCCGCGCCTGCTCGGCCAGCGCCGCCCAGGCGAACGGCGAGGCGGGGTGGCGGCGTACGACGTCCACGGGCGCCTCACCGGCGGACAGCTCCGCCTCGGCCGGATCCTCCGGCAGGTGGGTGGGCGGGGGGCCGGCCATCAGGTCACCGAAGGAAGTCATGGAAGCATTGTCCATGGCCGGGTGTTGACTACTCCTATGACCCAGGCAGCCGCTTCCCCGACTCCGGCACTCGACGAGAAGGAGGCCTGGCCGGCGCTCTTCGCGCTCTGCATCGGCTTCTTCATGATCCTGGTCGACACGACCATCGTGTCGGTCGCGACCCCGGCCATCATCGAGAGCCTGCACGCCGGGGTGAACGACGTCGTCTGGGTGACCAGCGCCTACCTCCTGGCCTACGCCGTCCCGGTGCTGATCACCGGGCGCCTCGGTGACCGGTTCGGCCCCAAGCGGCTCTACCTGACCGGTCTCACCGTCTTCACGCTCGCGTCGCTGTGGTGCGGCCTGACCGGCACCATCACCGCGCTGATCATCGCCCGGGTCGTCCAGGGCCTCGGCGCCTCGATGATCACCCCGCAGACGATGGCGATCATCACCCGGATCTTCCCCCAGGCGCGGCGCGGTGCGGCGATGGCCCTGTGGGGTGCGACCGCCGGCGTGGCCACGCTCGTCGGCCCGATCCTCGGCGGCGTCCTGGTCGACGCCCTCGGCTGGGAGTGGATCTTCTTCATCAACATCCCGGTCGGCGTGGTCGGCTTCGTGCTGGCCTGGCGTTTGGTGCCGACCCTCCCCACGCACTCGCACAGCTTCGACTGGCTCGGCGTCGTGCTCAGCGGCCTGGGCATGTTCCTGCTGGTCTTCGGCATCCAGGAGGGCCACCAGTACTCCTGGAGCGCCGCCATCTGGGCGATGATCGCGGCCGGACTCGTCGTGCTCGCCGCGTTCGTGTGGTGGCAGGCCCGCAACACGAGGGAGCCGCTGGTCCCCTTGCGCCTCTTCCGAGACCGCAACTTCTCGCTGGCCAACGTCGCGATCACGGTGATGGGCTTCTCGATCACCTCGATGGCGATCCCGCTGATGATCTGGGCGCAGGTGGTCCGCGGTCTGAGCCCGACGCGGTCGGCGCTGCTCCTGGTGCCGATGGCCCTCATGACGCTCGTGCTGGCGCGGCTCGTCGGCGGGCTCACGGACCGCGTCCACCCGCGCATCATCACCGCGTTCGGCTTCGCGTGCCTGTTCGTCGGCCTGCTCTGGCTGACGTTCGTGATGACGCCGGACACCTCGATCTGGTGGACGGTGCCGCCGATGGTCGTCTTCGGCGTCGGCAACGCCTTCGTCTGGGCCCCGAACAGCGCGACCGCCACCCGCAACCTGCCGGTCCAGCAGGCCGGGGCCGGCGCCGGCGTCTACAACGCCACCCGGCAGGTCGGCGCGGTGCTGGGCTCCGCCGCGATCGCGGTGGCGATCGACTCCCGGCTCGCCGCCGAGGGCCTGCCGTCGTTCAGCGGCGGGGGTGCCTCCTCGGGCGGCGGCACCCTCCCGCCCGCGGCCGCGCAGGCGTTCAGCGACGCGATGGCGACCTCGGTCCTGCTCCCCGTCGCCGCGTTCGTCCTCGGCTTCATCGCGGTGCTCTTCTTCGAGAAGCCGCAGCACCAGGGCTGGACCGCCGTGCCGGACGCCGCGTCACCGCGGGCCGCCACGGCCGCCGAGCAGACCGGCTGACGCCGGCCGCAGACGTCAGAGCCCGACGTGGTTGGCGGCGTACGTCGCCTGTGCGGGCGTGAACTGGTCGCCGGCCTTCGACGACAGCTGCTGGATGAGCCCGACCCGCGAGAAGCTGGACATGTCCAGATAGCCCTTCGCGGCCTCGACGGCCTCCTTGTTCCAGTCGACCTTGATGTGGTTGACGGCGAAAACTGCGTCGGCCATCTTGTAGCCCTCGCCCGCCTTCGAGGTCAGCTGCCCGATCAGTCCGGCGCGGCTGAATCCGGACATGTCCAGGTAGCCCTGGGCCGACTCGATGGCGTTCTCCTGGGCCGGCGTGTAGTCCGGCGCATTCGCAGCCTTGTGCTTGACGGGGTGGTCCTTCGAGCCCGTGCCGGTGGTCTCGTCCACGTTGCAGCCGCTGAGCGCTGCAACAGAGACGGTTGCCACGAGGGCGCAGGTGATGGTCTTGAGCATGGCGGTCTTCCTTCCAGGTCTGCTGGGTGGTCAGGAAGGCGTCGCGCCCGTGTTTGGATGCCCCGAGCCCCCGTCTGATCCGGCCGAACCGTCGCAATCGCGCGGTCCCCACTTGATCGGCCGTCGTCGGTACGTCAGGCAGGGCGCGGCGCGACCAAGGGGCAATCGG
>Ga0308174_10000192_pt1 | contig 24498 bp, 17 predicted proteins | sample PhyPR2_FD_203894 | JGI IMG/M metagenome (GOLD analysis project Ga0308174, IMG submission 203894) | Soil microbial communities from UC Gill Tract Community Farm, Albany, California, United States - DLSLS.P.R2 | ecosystem: Environmental > Terrestrial > Soil > Agricultural land | place: USA... | reverse complement strand
AGCAACATGGGAAGTGCCGCGCCGATGAAACGCAACAGGCGAGCCATGCCCCGCAAACTCGTCCACACGGCCCGCGTTCCAACTGCTGCTAAGGAACACGGTCGAGCCGCGCAGGTTCAGTGAGCCGACGGAGGCCCAGGTCATGAAATACCGCAAGCTTGGCAGCAGCGATCTCGAAGTTTCGGAAATCTCCCTGGGCTCGTGGCTGACCTACGGCGTCGGAGTCGAGGCCGACAAGGCGCGCGCCTGTCTGGAAGAAGCCTTCAACCAAGGCATCAATTTCATCGACACGGCGAACGTCTATGGGCGCGGTGCGGCGGAGACGTTCCTGGGTGAGGCGCTGCAGGGCCATCCCCGCGATTCCTATGTGCTTGCGACGAAGCTATTCTTTCCTATGTCAGAAACGGACCGGGGCCTGTCGCGCGCGCAGATCGAGAAACAGATCGACGCATCTCTAAAGCGGCTGCGGACCGACTATGTCGATCTGTATCAGTGCCACCGCTACGATTGCGACACCCCGCTGGAGGAGACCATGGAGGCGCTGACCCGCGTGGTGCAGAGCGGGAAGGCGCGCTACATCGGCTTCTCGGAGTGGCCCGCGGACCGGATCCAAGCTGCAATCGAGCTTTCGCGCGATCGCGGATTCACCCCGTTCGTTTCGAGCCAGCCGCAATATTCGCTGTTATGGCGCGAGCCGGAGGATGAGGTCGTCCCGCTCTGCGCCGCGAATGGTATTTCGCAGATCGTCTGGTCGCCGCTCGGTCAGGGTGTGCTTTCCGGCAAGTACGACCCTGATAGGCCGCCACCCCGGGATTCGAGGGCTGCGAGCGACACGATGAGCGGCTTCATGGACCGGCTGATGCAATCGGACGTGCTGCGCGCGGTGCAGCAGTTGAAGCCGATTGCCGAGGAAGCCGGCCTTACCCTCCCGCAATTCGCACTCGCATGGGTGCTTCGTGAGCCGAACGTCGCCTCCGCGATCATCGGCGCCTCACGCCCGGAGCAAGTGCGTGAGAATGCAGAGGCGTCGGGCGTGGTCATCGATACTCAGCTGTTTCTGCGCGCCGAGCAGATCATCGACGAAGCCCTCGGTCGTGTCGAGGCCTGACACCGTGAAGGAGGGCGGAGCGGCTGCTTAAGGGCGAGCGGCGGCCAGCTTTCTGACCCAGCGAGCGACTTCGCGATCAAAGGTCGCGAGGTCGAAATGCTGCGGGTCGTCGTGCGCTTCCGGGATTCCGCGGTCGATGTTGGCGTGGAACGCCGGGATCATCCACGTCCCTGCGCGTGAGCTCGCGAGCACATAGAGCAACGCCAGCGTTCGATACTGCGCCGCCGTGAAGCCCGGCTCGGGACCGATTAGATCGTTGTGCAGGGGTCCTGAAGGGTCCGCGCGCCGCGGCTGCACGTTCTCCACGTGGACGAAGCGGCCGCGGACGCTTTCGCCGAGGGTTCTCTCAAGCTTCGTCGCGCGCCAGCCGACCTCCAGGTCATGGCCGACCGTCACTTGCCCTCGTCGATCGTTGAACAGGTGCGCCACCGCATCCTTCCCCAAGAAGTAATGAACGTCATTGTAATATGGCTGGTGGTCGAAGCTCGCAGGGAAGGGCCTGCTACCGATCCACGGGGAACTGGTATCGTGGATCACGAAGTAGATCGCGCGATGGTGGTCTAGCGTTTCGGAAACGGGAGTCGTCGCGGGAAGCGGCAGTCTCCGGTGGCGCAGCTCGGCGGCGAGTTTTGATGGGTCGATTGAAGCTGGCTGGCCGATCAGCGATGCGAGCGTCGGCGGAAGCTCCTGCTCGGCATCTGCGCTTCCGCCCGGCTTTAAGTGACGGAGCAGACAGCGCGCCTGCTCGATCGGCGTGCCGGTGAAGCTCATCTGCACGGGATCGAAATGGCACTCGACCGCGGGTGCAGCCAACTGTGCCGCCGCCAGCAGCAAAGCGATGATCATCAGATCGCCTTCGAGCTGCGGCGCGATGGTGAGACAAAAATCTCCTCGATCGGCATGTCGAACAACTCGGCAATGCGGAAAGCGAGCGGTAGAGACGGGTCGTACTTGCCCGTCTCGATCGCATTGACGCTCTGGCGCGACACTTCGATGCGTTCGGCCAAGTCCTGCTGGCTCCAGCTGCGCGCCGCACGGAGCACGCGGAGACGGTTCTCCATTCTCAGCCCTCCCGTCCGCGCCGTGCAAACAGCTCGATAATTCCGAACGTCCCCTGGATGACGACCCAAATCGTCGGGATCCAGTAGGCTTCGATCAGCGGCATCACCCCGAACGCTTGGAGGAAGCCCCACACAACGGCGGCACCCATCGTCGCATTAGTGGCGATGGCTATCCGCTTGAGCGTCAGCGCCTGATGATATTCGTCGCGCTCATCGGAGAGGTAGCGACCCCAGCTCGCAAACATGCCGAGCACCGGAAGTGACGCAGCGATTGCCATCAAGAGCGCAACAAGGTCGCTGACTTGGCGGTGAGCGCGAACCCACACTAGCGGCGGCAGGATCACTGCGTATGCAAGCAGCAGCAACAGTACACGACGCGTATGAGCCCGCTGGGCGGGCGTGAAGTCGCTGGTTTTGGCGGCAAGCATTGTCAAGCTCCTTTGCCTGTTTGACAAGGAAGCTTTACTTCATGCGATGTGCCACGTCAAGCGACCTTTACCTGCGCTCAGTCGGAACTTTCTCCGGACCAAGAAGGCCGCCTTCTCCGGCCGGACGCAAATAGGGTGCAGACATTGGCCCGTTCCCGGGCGCGGACGGCGCGAGGCGATCTTGCCAGCACTCGCGCTGCGCCTCCTCGCCGGGGCAAGCTAGCGAGGGCGTCATCATTCCCGCAACGCAACCCGTGAGCGGGCGGTTGAGGCGGCTGTGCCGCATCGCTACATGGCAGGGCACATGACCAAGATGTTCAAGATTGCGCTTCCCGACGGTTCAGTGCGGGAGATGCCGGAGGGTTCGACGCCCGCGGACGTGGCCGCGGCTATTGGCCCGGGGCTCGCCAAGGCTGCCCTTGCCGCCAAGATCGACGGCGAAGTGCGCGACATCATGCGCCCGTTCGAAGGAGACGCAAACCTCACGTTGATCACGTCGCGGGACGAGAAGGACGCGCTCGAGCTGGTGCGCCACGACTATGCGCACATCCTTGCAGAGGCGGTGCAGAACCTCTTTCCAGGGACGCAGATCACCTTCGGTCCGGCGACCCAGGACGGATTCTATTACGACTTCGCACCAACGGCGGATCATGGGCCGTTCACTGAAGAAGAGCTGCCACTGATCGAGGCAGAGATGCGGCGCGTCATTGCCGCCGACAAACCGCTGGTCCGCGAGGTCTGGGACCGCGCGCGAGTGCGGCAGTTCTTCATCGACCATGGTGAGTCGTTCAAGGCTGAGTGGGTGATGGAGCTGCCCGAGGGCGAGCCGATCACCATGTATAAGACTGGACATGGCGAGGCCGACTGGATCGATCTGTGCCGTGGCCCTCACCTCGCCTCGACCGGCAAGCTAGACCCGAGCGCGTTCAAGCTGACCCGCGTGTCCGGCGCTTATTGGCGCGGCGACCCGAAAAACCCAATGCTGAGCCGGATCTACGGCACTGCCTGGCTGAACAAGAAGCAGCTCGATGCCTATCTCGTGCGGCTGAAGGAAGCGGCTGAGCGTGACCATCGCAAGCTTGGAGCCGAGATGGACTTGTTCCACCTACAGGCCGAGGCGCATGGCAGTGTCTTTTGGCACCCGAATGGCTTCGTCATTTGGCGCGCGCTCGAGGCCTACATGCGTCGCCGGATCGACAAGACGGGCTATCAGGAGATCAAGACTCCGCAGCTGGTGGACGCGCGGCAGTGGGAGAAGAGCGGCCATTGGGGCAAGTATCGCGAGAACATGTTCATCGTGCCCGACGAGATCCCGAGCACCGAGGAAGATGCTCCGATCCTTTCCGGTGAAGCGGACCTAATGGCGCTAAAGCCGATGAACTGTCCTGGCCACGTGCTCGTCTTCAAGCAGGGGATCACCAGCTACAAGGAGCTGCCGATCCGCTTCTACGAGAACGGCAGCTGCCACCGAAACGAGCCGCATGGCGCGCTGCACGGGCTGATGCGCGTGCGTCAGTTCACGCAGGACGACGCACACATCTTCTGCCGCGAGGACCAGATCGTCGAGGAGGCGCGCGCCTTCTGCGAGCTCGCCGCGCGCGTCTACAACGACTTCGGCTTCACCTATGCGATCAAGCTCGCGCTACGGCCCGACAACCGGTTCGGCAGCGACGAGGATTGGGACAAGGCCGAAGAGGAGCTTCGCCAGGCGGTCGTTGCCGCGGGCATGGCCACCGAGGAGTTCGGCTGGGAAGAGCTACCGGGCGAAGGGGCGTTCTATGCACCCAAGCTCGAATGGCACCTCAAGGACGCGATCGGCCGCACTTGGCAGGTGGGTACGCTGCAATCTGATCGAGTCCTGCCCGAGCGGCTAGACGCGGCCTATGTCGGAGAGGACGGCCACAAGCACCGGCCGATCATGTTCCACCGCGCGATCTTCGGATCGTACGAGCGTTTCATCGGCATCCTAATCGAGCATTATGCCGGCAAGTTCCCGCTGTGGCTGGCGCCAGTGCAGGCTGTGGTCGCGACGATCGTGTCGGAGGCCGACTCCTATGCGCAGGAAGTAACGGCAAGGCTGACTGCGGCGGGCATTCGCGTCGAAACAGACCTTCGCAACGAGAAGATAAACTATAAGGTCCGCGAGCACTCGCTGAAGAAGGTCCCGCTTCTGCTGGTCGTCGGTAAGCGCGAAGCCGACGAAGGCACGGTTGCGCTGCGTCGTCTGGGATCCGAGGATCGGCAGGTCGTCATGAGCCTGGCGGAAGCGGCGCGCATGATCGCGGCGGAGGCGGTTCCGCCCGACCTCACGGCCCAATAAGCCTGACGCGGGTTCGCAACAGCTCGCGGCAAAAATGACTCACAATTGTTCGCGCGGACTTTTCATCGGTCCGTCGAGTGCCTAATTCGTATCCGTCCAACAACGATAATGGAGTCTTCGCTATACCACCGCCCTATCCGCGCCGAGGAATGGCGCCGCCGCCAACTATGAGTGGCCCCCGTTTCAATGAATTCATCCAGTCGCAGAAGGTGCGGGTGATCGATGAAAACGGCGAAAATCTGGGCGTGATGTTTACACGCGAAGCATTCGAGCAAGCGCAGTCGGTCGGGCTCGATCTGGTTGAGATTTCCCCCAACTCTGACCCGCCGGTCGCGAAGTTTCTCGACATCGGCCGCTACAAGTACGAGGCCCAGAAGAAGGCCAACGAGCAGCGCAAGAAGCAGAAGACGCAGGAGATCAAGGAGATCAAAATGCGTCCGAACATCGACGACCACGATTACGACACGAAGATGAAGAAGGTCTTCGAGTTCCTCGAGGAAGGCGACAAGGTGAAGGTCACCATGCGCTTCCGCGGTCGCGAAATGGCGCACGGCGAGCTCGGCATGGCAGTGCTTCGCCGCGTGCAGGAGCAGACCCAGGAAATGGCCAAGGTCGAGGCGCACCCGCGCATGGAAGGCCGCCAAATGCTGATGGTCCTCGCACCCAAGTAAGAGGGTCGGCCGCGTCCGCTCGCGGCCCTTACTTACACTGCTGTTGCCAAATTGCTGCAGCGTGTCGGCATTTGTCGTCACACTGACGCATTCGCTTCCCTTGCAGCATCATTCCGGATTAGCCTCCCGGTTGACCGGGCGTTCGCGCCCGTGGGGGAGAGAAAAGATGAACCGCAAGACCGCGTGGCTGCTTTCGGCCGGGCTTAGCATCCTGACAACTCCGGCTTTCGCCCAAACGGCGACTTCCAGCACAGATACTGACAAGCAGACGGCTCAGCCGACACCCGGCGCTGCCGAAGGTGCGGCGGTGCAGGATCAGGCGCGGCAACAGCAGCCGGTCGACACCGGCGACATCGTGATCACCGCGACGCGGCGGAACGAGGCGCTGTCCGACGTCCCGATGGCTGTCAGCGCGGTGACGGCGCAGACGCTTCGGTACACCGGCGCGACCGACATTCGGCAGCTGAACCAAGTGTCGCCGTCGCTCCTCGTCTCCTCCACATCGTCGGAAGCGGGCGCAGCCGTGGCGCGAATCCGCGGCATCGGCACTGTCGGCGACAATCCCGGCCTCGAAGGCTCGGTCGGCGTGTTCATCGACGGCGTTTATCGCGCTCGTGCGGGCATGGGCCTGACTGAGCTTGGCGCTCTGGACCGCATCGAAGTGTTGCGCGGACCGCAGGGCACGCTGTTCGGCCGGAACACCTCGGCCGGCCTGATCTCGATCATCACCGCGAAGCCGCGTTTCCAGCCGGAATTCATCGGCCAAGTCGACGTCGGCAATTACGGCTTCGTTCGCCTGGAAGAGAGCGCGACGGGTGGTCTGACCGACACTATCGCGCTCCGTCTAGACTCCGTTTACGTCAAGCGCGATGGCTTCCTTCACGACGTGGTCTCCGGGCGCGACGTCAACGACCGCGATCGCTTCATGGTTCGTGGGCAGGTGCTTTACCAGCCGAGCGACAGCTTCTCGTTCCGCTTCATTGGCGACTACGCCAAGCGTAAGGAAGAATGCTGCGCAGCACCCTATCTCCCGGCGTTCGACGTCACGTCCGCGGGGCAACAACCATCAACGATCGCCGGCATCGAGCGCGCGCTCGGAGGCATCATCGACGACGATCCCTACAAGCGAAATGTATCGATCACGCCGGGGCGTGATTATGCATCGGATGTCCGCGACTGGGGCCTGTCCGGCGAAGCCGTGTGGGATATGGGCTGGGCGGAGCTGACCTCCATCACTGCCTATCGATACAACAACTACGACCGCGGCCAGGACGCCGACTTCAACAATCTCGACATCCTCTATCGGAACAGCGACGGAGGCTCGTTTAACCGCTTCAAGACGTTCAGCCAGGAACTCCGGCTACAGGGCAACGCCTTCAACAATGTCCTCGATTGGTTAGTCGGCGGATACTACGCCAACGAAAAGCTGCGTGTGGACGACAACCTCGCCTACGGCGCCGATTATTCCCGCTACGCGAACTGCGTCATCGCGGCGAATGCCTTCGCCTCGAACCCTGCGATCGGTCCTGCCATTCTGGCTCCCGGAGCGTCGCCGACCTGCTTCAATCCGGCAGTTGCGACTGGCGTGCGCGCGTCGCTCGTCTCACAGTATAATGCAGCGCTCGCAGGCGGTAATATTCCGCTGGCAACGGCACTTGCCGGCAACATCACGACGCTCGGTGCATTCGCCCGCCTCAACAATACCGGGCTCCCAGCCGGCATTCCTCCGGTGAATTTCACGGGCCCGACCTTTACCAATAGCGGCTTCACCAACCTCGGCGCGCTGATGGGCGCTCCAGCAGGCTTCACTGGCGTGGGATTGAACGACAGTTGGCGCCAGACAAGCAACAACTGGGCCCTGTTCACGCACAATATCATCTCGTTCACCAAGGAACTGAAGCTCACGATCGGCGCCCGCTACACGCATGAGCAGAAGAAGCTGACGGGCGATCTCGCCGACGTCGGCGGACTTCTATGCACCGCGTTCTCCGGCGGACCGTTCGCCGCCCTGAGCCAGTTGCCGTGCGTCATTCCGAGCATTCCGGGTGGTTCGCTGGACCTCAGCGACAAGCTTTCCGAGAACAAGCTCTCCGGAACGGTTGTGCTGAGCTACAAGCCGACTGACCGGCTGCTGACGTATGCGAGCTACTCGCGCGGCTATAAGGCGGGTGGTTTCAACCTCGATCGCTCGGCGCTGTTCCGCTCCTCGACCACGCCAAACGGGCTCGCAGGATTTGGAGCAATCTGCGTGACGCCGACCCAGGTTGGTTGTCAGGCAACGATCGCGTCCGGTGCGGACCTCGAATTCAAGCCCGAGACCAACGACGCTTTCGAAGTGGGAGCCAAGTACAATGGCCGCGGCTTCGACATCAATCTCGCAGTGTTCCGTCAGTTGTTCACGAACTTCCAGCTGAATACGTTCAACGGCCTCAACTTCATCGTCGAGAACATCAATAGCTGCAGTGAGGATCTCGGCGGCGCCGATACCGACAACAACCCCGTGACCGGAGCATGCACTGGCAAGACTGGCGCGGGCGTGAAGAATTATGGCTTCGAACTCGAAGCGTTCACGCGGCCGATCAACAACGTCGCGGTCAACGGCGGAATCACTTACGCCCACACCCGGTATCGCGACAATTTGGTCGGAGCCAACGGCAAGCCGCTGACGAACGCTCTGTTCCAGCTTCCAGGGCGACAGATTTCGAATGCGCCAGATTGGACGGTTACGGGCTCTGTTGCGTGGACGCCGCCGCTGGGCGGATCGGGCCTGCGCGGACTCGTCTATGCCGACTTCCGCCACATGAGCGGCTTCAACACCGGTTCGGACCTGGACATCGAGAAGATGCAGGACGCCTTGACCCTCGTAAACGCCCGTATCGGTGTGCACGGTGGGGACGATCGTTGGGCGATTGAAGCATGGGCGCAGAATCTGTTCGACAAGAACTACAAGCAGGTCGCGTTCGACGCGCCGGTGCAGGGCAGCGGAACGACACGTGCGGTCGACGCTGGCTTCACCGCTCGTTCCACGCAGCTATACGCCGCATTCCTTGGCGAGCCGCGGACCTTCGGTGTGACTCTGCGCGGGAAGCTCGGTTTCCGTCGCGAGCCGGTGCCAGTCTACGAGCCGGCACCCGCGCCGCCCCCGCCACCGCCTCCCCCGCCGCCGCCGCCGCCTCCCCCGCCGCCACCTCCGCCGGCACCCGAGCGCGGCTAGGATCCAGTTAAAAAGGGGACGGGGCTCCGCAGCGATGCGGGGCCCCTTTTCTTTATGCTGCTTTCGCCTTCGCGGGCTCCGCAGCCGCCACAAGAAGTGCCGACCGCAATGCGTCGATGTCGGCTTCGCTCAGCTTCCGCCCGTCCGCGCGCGTCACATAGAAGACGTCGACGGCGCGCTCGCCGTAGGTAGCGATATGGGCGGAATGGATCTGATGCCCCTTCGCGTGAATCGCGGCAGCAAGCGCGGCGAGCAATGCGGGCCTGTCGCGTGCGTTAACCTCGACAACGGTCGTGCGCTTCGACGCCCGGTCGGCGATGGCGACCGATGGAGCGACTTCGAACGCGCTGCTGCGTACCCGGTTTGGCTCCGACGAGGCGAGCGGCGGCGCTTCCGGACTTGTCAGGGCTGCTTCGACGGATCTCACCAAGCGGCCGCGTAGGCGGCGGTCCGAGTATGATTTGCCCTGTCCATCGAGCACGAGGAGATTGTCGAGCGCCATGCCGTCGCGCGTCGTGTGAATGCGGGCGTCGATGATGTTCGCACCCGCCGAGGCGAGACCGGCACAGATCCGGTAAAACAGACCCTCGCGGTCTGGCGTGAAAACGCTGACGCGTGTCGCACCGCTTTCGGAATCGTCCTCCACGACGACGTCGGGCTTCGCTTCACCGATGTGCGCCTCAGCGGCGGCGACCTGGCGAGCGTTCGCGAGTTGCCAAGGAAGCGGTTCGGCGAGCCAGTAGCTGTCGGGTAGCCTCTTCGCGTGCGCCCGAGAGGCCGAAGACTTCCACCCGAGTGCCGCCGCAAGTTCTCGCTGCCGCTGTTCGACGAGTTCAGCGCGGCCATGTTGTTTGTGACCGAGCCGAAGGCGCTCCTCCGCCGCCTCGAAGAGCGTCCGCAAAAGAGTGCGCTTCCATTCGTTCCAGATGCCCGGCCCTACTGCGCGAATATCGACGACAGTCAGCACCAGCAGCAGGCGGAGCCGTTCCGGGCTCTGCACCTCGCGCACGAAGTCGTCGATCGTCTTCGGGTCAGCGAGGTCTCGCTTAAACGCAGTCGAGGAGAGCAGGAGGTGGTAGCGCACGAGCCAGGAGACTGTCTCGATTTCCGCAGCGTCTAGGCCGAAGCGCGGCCCCAGCTTCAGCGCGATTTCCGCTCCGAGCTCGCTATGGTCGCCGCCGCGGCCCTTGGCGATGTCGTGCAAAAGCACTGCCACATACAGCACGCGCCGCGACGCGATCTGCCTGTTCACGATGACTGTCGAAAGCGGGTGATCCTGCTTGAGCTCGCCGCGTTCGATCGCCGCGAGCAAGCCGATCGCGCGAATGGAATGCTCATCGACGGTGTAGTGGTGGTACATATCGAACTGCATCTGAGCCACGACGCGGCCAAAGTCCGGAACGAAGCGACCGAATACGCCTGCCTCATTCATCCAGCGGAGCACGAGCTCGGGCCGGTTGATGCAGGTCAGTACTTCAAGGAACAGCTCGTTGGCGCGCTGATCATGCCGGACCTCCCGGCCGATCAGGTGCGCGTCCCGCGCAGCCGCGCGCATCGCGCTAGGATGGATTTCCAGCTGCTCACGAGCGGCGAGCGCAAACAGTTCGAGCAGCCGTACCGGATCGGCACGGAAGAAGTCGTCCGAGGGGATGCTGACGCGTCCGCGGTCGAGCGCGAAACCGCCGAGACGCTTTGGCCGACGGCGAATGGTCGGAAGCGCGAAGCGAAAACCTTTCTTCCCCAATTGCTCATCGAGTTGCGCGAGGAACACGCCGGTGAGGTCGCCAACCGTCTTGGCGTTGAGGAAATAGAATTGCATGAACCGCTCGACGGCGGATTTTCCTGGCCGGTCCGCGTAATGCATGATTTCCGCGATGCGCGGCTGATAGTCGAAGGTCAGCCGTTCCTCCGGTCTCCCCGCGAGGAGATGCAGGTGGCAGCGCACCGACCAGAAGAAGCGTTCGGCGCGGTCGAAGCGACGGAATTCGGCGGCGCTCAGTAGGCCCGCCCCGACGAGGTCGGACGGCTTGTCGACCTTGTGGACATATTTGCCGATCCAATAGAGTGTATGGAGGTCGCGAAGACCGCCTTTGCCGTCCTTGACGTTGGGCTCGACGACATAGCGGCTGTCGCCCATTTTGATGTGCCGGGCGTCACGCTCAGCCAGCTTGGCTGCGACGAACTCCGCGGCAGTGCCGGCAACAATCTCCTTCCGAAAGCGGTGCATGGCTGCCTCGAACAGCTGGTCATTGCCCCAAATCAGCCGCGCCTCGACGAAGGCGGTGCGGATCGTCATGTCCTTCTTCGCCAGCGCAATGAGCTGGGCAGTCGAGCGAAGGGAATGGCCGACCTTCACATTCAAATCCCACAATATGTGAAGCATCGCTTCGGACAGCTGTTCATGCCCTGAAGTGGGCGCTTTGGCCGTCAGGAACATGACGTCCAGGTCGCTGAATGGTGCCATCTCGGCGCGGCCCGTACCTCCGAGACCAACGAGTGCGAGAGGTTCAACCGCGGCATCGAGGACGCGTTCGGCGACGAAATCATGAGTCAGCCGGACGAGCTGATCGTGCAGGAATGCTGTGGCCTGAGCGGCCGCGCGGCCATTGCCGGGCTCCTCCTCCAGTCGCTTAGCGATCTCTGCCCGGCCATATTCGAGCGCGCCTCGAAGAACCGCCGTTGCCTCGCCGGTCAGCTTCTTTCCCGGGCGAAGTGCTCGGAGACGGTCAGCAATCGCGCGGCGGTCGATGATCGCCCGCTGACTGGCGATTTCGGGCAAGCTCATCGCCGCTGCTCGGCCGTAATCCGCTTGAGCCGATATAGCTGTTCCAGCGCCTCGCGCGGTGAAAGACCATCGGGTTCGATCTCGTCCAGCATGATGCGCAGCGGATCGGGCGCGTGCTCCGGTTCGGCAGTGGCCGCGAACAACGGGAGGTCGTCTAGGCCGGCCGCGATGCCGCCAGTCGCGTCACGGCCAGCTTCCAGCTTCGAGAGTACCGATCGCGCGCGGGCCACGACCGCGGGAGGCAAACCCGCCAGCTTGGCTACCGCGATGCCGTAGCTCCGGTCGGCCGCACCGCTTGCGACCTCATGAAGAAGGATGAGATCCCCCTTCCACTCGCGCGCACGAACGTGGTGCAGTGACAGCGCATCGAGCCTCCCGGCTAGCCGTGTCAACTCGTGATAGTGCGTTGCGAAGAGCGTCCGGCACCTTGCCTGATCGTGCATTGCTTCGACCACGGCCCAAGCGATTGCCAAGCCGTCATAGGTCGAAGTGCCGCGCCCAATCTCGTCGAGAATGACAAGGCTCTTCGGCGTCGCCTGTGCGAGGATTGCGGCGGTTTCGACCATCTCGACCATGAAAGTGGAGCGGCCTCGAGCGAGATTGTCGGACGCGCCAACACGGCTGAACAGGCGATCCACGATGCCTACCCGTGCGCGCGTCGCGGGCACGAACGCGCCGGATTGGGCAAGCACCGTAATCAGCGCAGTCTGGCGCAGGAACGTCGATTTGCCGCCCATATTGGGACCGGTGATCAGCCACAGCCGGTCATTGGGTCCGAGCGAGAGATCGTTCGCGACGAACCGGTCGCCCGACCCTTTCAACGCCGTCTCCACCACTGGATGCCGGCCGGCATCGATCTCGAAGCAAGGCTGTTCGGTGAGTTGCGGCAGGCTCCAGCCGGCCTCAGCAGCAAGTTCGGCATGCGACGCGGCGACGTCAATTCGTGCGATCGCCTCAGCGGTGGCGGTGATCTGCTGAGCCGACGCGACCGTCAGGGCAGTCAATTCTTCGGCATGTGCAGCTTCGGCCGCGAGTGCACGAGAGCCAGCCTCTACGACTTGCGCGGCTTCACCGTGAAGCTCGGGCGAATTGAAGCGGACGACGCCGGCAAGCGTCTGGCGGTGCGTGAAGCCGCTTTCAGGCTGCATCAACCGATCGGCATTCCTGGCGGAAACCTCGATGTGATAGCCGAGCACTGCGTTGTGGCGGATCTTGAGCGAGCTGATTCCGGTTGCGTCGCGATAGCGCCCTTCGAGCGCAGCGATGGCGCGGCGGCCATGCGAGGCCGTGCCCCGCAATGCATCGAGCTGCGGGTCGTAGCCTTCGGCGATGTAGCCGCCCTTCGATGCGTCGATTGGTGGGCTTTCGACCAGCGCATTGCCCAATTTCTCGACCAGTGTGTCATGTCGCCCCAGCGCTGGCAAAAGACTGGTCAGCAACGCGGGCACCAGAGGCTCGCTTTCGAGTTCCGCCTTGAGTGTTGCCGCGGCCGCCAGGCCATCGCGGATGAGTGATAGATCCCGCGGCGAGCCCCGGCCCGCGGCCAGACGAGCGAGTGCTCGCGCGAAGTCCGGCATTGCCTTGAGGGCTTGGCGTACACGGGTCCGCCTCATCGCATCGTCATGCAACCACTCCACAACGGCGAGACGCGCTTCGATGGCGCCCTTCTCAGTCAGGGGTGCGTTGATGTCCTCGCAAAGCAGCCGACGCCCAGCCGCCGTCTCGCAGCGATCGATCTCGCCAAGCAGACTACCGGCAACGCTGCCGGAGACGGAGCGCGTAAGCTCCAGGCTCTCCCGTGTTGCAGCGTCGATTGCCATGTGACTTGCACGCGCGACCCGCCGTGGCGCGTCGAGAAGCACGCCAGCGTCCTTCTGCGTCGCGTCGAGATAGGCGAGTAGTCCACCGACGGCCGCGAGTTCGGCGCGCGAGGGCGAGCCAAGACCGTCGAGCGTGGACAGACCGAAGCGGCTCTTGAGCGCACGCTCGCCCGCAAGACTGTCGAACCCCCCCTTGCCCGCGGACGTGCGCACGCCGGCTATGCTGCCATCTGCAATGGTCTCGGCCGGCGACAAGCGCGCGAGCTCGGCCGCAAGCTCTCGAGGTCCGCAGCCGATCAGCTCGAAGCGCCCTGTGGAGATATCCGCCGCTGCGATTGCCCAATCATCGCCAGCTCGTCCAATTGCCGCCAGCCAGTTGGCCGCCGAGGATTCGAGCAACGTCTCTTCCGTCAGCGTGCCCGGCGTGACTAGCCGGATGATGGCGCGTTCCACCAGTGCCTTCGAGCCGCGCTCTTTCCGCGCCTCTGCGGGACTTTCAGTCTGCTCCGCGATGGCAACGCGATGCCCGGCCTTGATCAGCCGGGCGAGGTAGGAGTCTGCGGAATGCACCGGGACCCCGCACATCGGGATGGGTTCGCCCGAATTCTCGCCCCTCTTGGTCAACGCAATGTCGAGGCAGGCCGAGGCGACTCTTGCATCGTCGAAGAACAGCTCGAAGAAGTCGCCCATCCGATAGAAGAGCAACGCGTCGGCCGCCTCTTCCTTCAGGCGCCGGTACTGGACCATCATTGGTGTCGGAGCGTCGGCGCGAGCCATGGCCGATTCGTAGCCGTTCGACCGCCCGGGCGCGACTCCGGATTGGTCGAACGTGACTCTTTGCGGGCCAGTGCCTAAGGCCCGGCGCCATGTCCGAAAGCAACGTCAGATATACCGAGGCCGAAGCGCTCGACTTCCACTCGCGAGGACGGCCAGGAAAGATCGAGATTATCGCCTCGAAGCCGATGGCGACGCAGCGAGACCTGGCGCTCGCTTACTCGCCTGGGGTTGCGGTTCCGGTGCGCGCAATCGCCGAAAATCCGGGATGCGCCTACGACTATACGGCGAAGGGCAATCTAGTCGCCGTGATCTCGAACGGCACGGCGATCCTGGGCCTCGGCAACCTTGGCGCGCTCGCGTCCAAGCCCGTGATGGAAGGCAAGGCGGTGCTGTTCAAGCGCTTCGCCGACGTGGACGCTATCGACATCGAAGTGAACACCGAAGACGCCAATCGCTTCATCGATGCCGTTGAGTTGCTTGAGCCGAGCTTCGGCGGGATCAACCTCGAAGACATCGCTGCGCCCGATTGTTTTATCATCGAGCAGACGCTGCGCGAGCGGATGAAAATCCCAGTCTTCCACGACGACCAGCACGGCACTGCAATCATCACCGCGGCCGGCCTGATCAACGCGTGTCACCTCACCAAACGAAAGATGGGCGACATCCAAGTCGTCGTGAATGGCGCCGGTGCGGCGGCGATTGCTTGCACGGAGCTGATCAAGGCGCTGGGCGTGCGGCACGACCATGTGCTGATGTGCGACCGCAAGGGCGTCATTACGAAGGACCGCGACGACCTCGACCAGTGGAAATCCGCGCATGCGGTGGACACGCCCACGCGAACCCTAGCCGAGGCGATCGAGGGCGCGGACGTTTTCCTCGGTTTGTCGGCTGCGAACGTGCTGACGCCGGAAATGATCAAGGCGATGGCTCCCGATCCGATCATCTTCGCGATGGCCAACCCTGACCCTGAGATCTGGCCCCCGCTTGCGATGGAGGCGCGGCCGGATGCGATCATTGCGACCGGCCGCTCAGACTTCCCCAACCAGGTCAACAACGTCCTCGGCTTCCCCTTCATTTTTCGCGGCGCGCTGGATGTGCGGGCGACCGCAATCAACGACGATATGAAGATTGCCGCTGCCGAAGCGCTGGCGGAGCTTGCGCGTGAGCCCGTGCCCGAAGAGGTCGCGGCCGCTTACGGCGGACGCTCGCACAGCTTCGGCCGCGACTACATCATTCCTGCGCCATTCGATCCGCGGCTGATGGAGGTGGTGGCCTCTGCTGTGGCGGAAGCAGCGGTGCAAAGTGGTGTGGCGCAGCGGCCGATCGCGAACATGGAGGCTTATCGGCAAGAGCTCCGAGCACGCCTTAACCCGACGGTGGGCGTGATGAGCCTTGCCTACGAGGGCGCTCGCGCCAATCCGAAGCGGGTCCTTTTTGCCGAGGGCGAAGAGCCCAACGTTTTGCGCGCAGCGATCGCATTCAAGGAAAATGGGTACGGCACTCCGGTGCTCGTCGGGCGCGAGGATGTTTACGAGCAGCTTCGGGAAATCGGCGTCGATCACCCTGAAGAATATGAGGTTCTCAACAGCCGTAATTCGCCGTTGGTGGGCCGCGCCGTAGACCACATCTATCAGAAGCATCAGCGGCACGGGATGCTTCGCCGCGAGATTGAGCGGATGGTAAACCAGGACCGTAACTACTTCGCGGCGGCGATGCTCGCGCTTGGTGAGGCCGACGCGATGATCACCGGCACGACGCGCCCGTTCAGCCAGTCCCTTCGCCAGGTACGGACCGTGATCGACGACGAGCCGGGTGCAACGCCATTCGGAATCAACGTGATCGTGGGTCGCGGCCACACGGTGCTCATTGCGGACACCGCCGTGACCGAACGCCCGACCGCCGAGCAGTATGCCGCGATTGCGATGCGAAGTTCCTCATTTGCCAAGCGCATGGGCCTCGAGCCACGTGTCGCCTTCACGAGCTACACGACCTTTGGCAACCCGCCAGGGATGCACATCGAGGAGCTGCGCGAAGCCGTGAAGCTTCTCGACGGCTTCCACGCGGATTTCGAATATGAAGGCGAAATGGCGCCGGACGTTGCGCTCAATTTTCAGCTTCAGCGGCGATTCTATCCCTTCAGCCGCCTCTCCGGTCCTGCGAACATCCTCGTCATGCCCGGGCTTCAGTCGGCGAGCCTTTCCGCGAAGTTGCTGAAAGAACTCGGGGGCGAGAGCGTGCTGGGTCCTTATCTCCTCGGGCTGCAAATGCCGGTGCAGATTGCGCCGATGACTGCGACGGCCTCTGATCTGGTCATGCTCGCAGTGCTTGCGGGAGGCGACGCGCACGCCCGCCATCAACGTCAGGCAGCGCGCAAGGGCTAGCGCTTCGCGAAATGGAGCGGCGGACAGGCGAGCTGGCGAGGCGCAATGAAGCAATGCCGCTCCCGAGCTATGGCATTCGCGAGCGGCTGCCATCGGGGATAGAATACCCAGATCACCGCCGCATCATCGCCCGCTGCGCGAATGAGCTCGCGACCGTCCAAGGTGGTAACCATTCGTGCCTGAGCCGTGACGCCCGCGCGTCGAAAAAGGAACTCGCCAAGCTCCCGCCGCGTCTCTGGCTTGAGCCCCTGCTGGCCGGAGTAGCCAAGCGAATAGACGAGGTGGGCGGGACGGAACGGGATAATTTTCTCCGCCGACCATTCCATACTCTGCTCGCGGATGCGAAGTGGAACTCCAGCTGCGGCGTAAATCGCCAGAGCCGAGGCAACCGCGACGATCAGGATGCGTGCGCCGATGCCCGCAGCGACAGTGATAACTGCTAGCATCAGCGCGGGCGCGCAGGCGGTAAGATACCGGTCGACTAGCAACGACCGATGCCAACCGGCGAGGATCAGGATGCCAAGCGCAACAGCTCCGGCGATTGACGCGAGTGCGGCACCTCGTGGAATTGCCTCCGAACGGTCGAAATAGCGGGAGCCAAGCGCGATTAGCAGGAGCACGGGGCCGAGGGTGCCAAGGCCGTAGCTCAGATAATCGTGGAGATTTGCGAAGGTGATCGGTGGCAGCCAGTTGGCGTCGCTAGTGGCGAAAAAGGCCAGCTGCCGATAATGTGTGATGGTCTCGATAGTGGGGATGAGCACCAGAAGCAGCGAGGGCCAGAGGGGCAGCGCTCGCTTGCCGAGAACGGCCAAGAGGATCAGCCCTTGAGCGAGAGCCAGCGGGGCCGCGAAATAGTGCGTCAGCAGCGTTAGCGAGCTACACGCTGTCCAACTGAACGCTCGGCGCAGAGTCGGCACTTCGATCAGTCGGGCGAAGGCGATTGTCTGGGCCGTAGCGACAAGGAACAGCAAAGCGTAGGGGCGCGCCTGAACCGAGAAGATGGTTCCGGGAAGCCATAGATAGAGCAGCGCCGCCCACCCAATTGCCGCACTGCGCGACTGCCCCGGAATGCGCCACATGAGCGGTAACGCCGAGCCGATGATCATGAACGCCCAGCTGGGCAGCCGCATCGCGAAGTCGCTGTCATTCAGTGGCAGCAACCACATCAAGCTGTAGTAGAGCGGCGCCGCAATGTCCCGACGCGCTTCGCGGATGAAATCGGCCAGACTGTGCTGGCTTACAATCATGCCCGTGAACGTCTCGTCCATCGTGAGCGGCTGATTCCGCGCTGCAATGACTCTCAGGGCGAAAGTAGCAACGACCGCGAGAAATGCGAGCGCCGCGATCGCAATCTCCAGTCGGTCTTCTCGCCGAGTCCGCAGCGTCCCCGCCGTCGCGTCCAAACTCTAGATCCTTTCGACGCTGGAAACCGGATCCGCCTCCCGCAGCGCGGCAATGATCGCGTGCAGGTGCGCCAGATCATGCACCTCAATGTCGAGGTGAAAGGTCTGGAAGCTACCGTCGCGATGTACCAACTGGAGGTTAATGATGTTGGCATGCTTCTGGCCGAGGATGCCTGACATCGTGCCGAGCGCTCCCGGGATGTCGCGAAGAATGACGGCCAGACGCGCCGCGCCGCCGTCTGAACCTTCACCCCACGCAAGATCGAGCCAGTCGGCATCGACGCCGCTCGCAAGTGTGTCGCAGCCGATGACGTGGACCTCGATCTCCTCGTCCTCGCGGCGAAGGCCGACGATCCGGTCGCCGGGAATCGGATGGCAGCATTGGGCGAGATGATAGGCGACGCCGGGTGTCAGCCCCTTGATCGAGATTGCCGTGCGCTGACCGAGCGGACGCGGAGCCACGTCGCCGCCGGCCGAGCCTGGCATCAGCGCTTCCATGAGCGCTTCGTCGCTCACGCGCTTGCGCGCGATCGCGATCATCAGCTCGTCTTCATTTTCGACCTTGAGCTTCTTCAACGACCGCTTGAGCGCGTCCTTGTCCAGCTCGGCGGGCAGACGTGCGACGATCTCATCGTAGATCTTGCGTCCGAGCTCGACGGTCTCTTCGCGTTCCTTGTGGCGAACGAAGCGGCGGACGCCGGCGCGCGCCTTACCAGTCGCGACGAAGCGGAGCCAGCTGGGCTGCGGGTGTTGAGCCTCCGACGCCAGGATTTCGACCTGATCGCCATTTTCCAGCATTGTACGAAGCGGCACGACGCGGCCATTGACCTTGGCGCCGACGGTCCGGTCTCCAAGGTCGGTGTGCACCGCGTAGGCGAAGTCGACCGGCGTTGCGCCCTTGGGCAGCTGGATCAGTTCGCCCTTCGGCGTGAAGGCGAAGATCCGGTCCTGGTACATCGCCATCCGCGTATGCTCGAGCAGCTCTTCTGGGCTCTCCGCATGTTCAAGGATCTCGACCAGGTCGTCGACCCACGGGATGTTCACCTCACCCTTGGGGCGGCCTTCCTTGTAAGCCCAATGGGCGGCGAGGCCGCGCTCCGCCTGCTCGTGCATTTCGCGGCTGCGGATCTGGATCTCGATCCGCATCTTCGAATCGTGGATGACCGAGGTGTGCAGCGAGCGATAGCCGTTGCGCTTCGGCGTTGAGATGTAATCCTTAAAGCGACCCGGGACCATCGGCCAGCGCCGATGAATCAGTCCAAGGGCGCGATAACATTCAGCGACATCGTCGACGATGATGCGGAACGCCATCACGTCGGACAATTGTTCGAAGCTGATGTGGCGCTCGGCCATCTTCTTCCAGATGGAATAAGGATGTTTCTGCCGGCCCATAACTTCAGCTTCGAGGCCATTGTCGTTGAGGTAGAGCTGAAGGCCCAGACCAATCCGACTGACGAGATCACCGCCAGCCTCTGTGAGCTGCTTCAGGCGGCGCATGATGGAGGCGTAGGCATCGGGCTCCAGCTCCTGGAACGCGAGCGTCTGCATCTCGGTCATCATTTCGTACATGCCGATCCGCTCGGCTAGCGGCGCGTAAATATCCATCGTCTCGCGCGCGATGCGTCGGCGCTTCTCCTCCGACGGGATGTGGTGGAGCGTACGCATGTTGTGGAGCCGGTCCGCGAGTTTCACCAGCAGCACGCGGATGTCATCGCTGAGCGCGAGGAGGAACTTGCGCAAATTCTCGGCGGCGCGTTCGTTCTCCGACTGCGCCTCGATCTTGGAGAGTTTGGTCACCCCATCCACGAGGCGCGCGACGTCCTTGCCGAAGAGCTTCTCGATATCGTCGGTGGTGGCGAGCGTGTCTTCGATGGTGTCGTGCAGGATCGCGGTCACAATGGTCTGATCGTCGAGCTTTAGGTCGGTGAGGATACCCGCAACCTCGATCGGATGGCTGAAATAGGGGTCGCCCGAGGCGCGGACCTGCGTTCCATGCGCCTTCATCGAGAAGACGTAGGCGCGGTTGATCAGCCCCTCGTCCGCGTCGGGGTCGTAGGTCCTGACTTTTTCGACCAGCTCGTACTGTCTCAGCACGTGCCTAAGATGGGGGAGTGCGCGGCTGTTGTGCAAGCGCGAAAGGAAGGGGGCCGCGCAGAGGGAGTGACGGACGGCCCCACAGGGGAATGCTTATTTGGCTGCGAGCGCCTTCGGGGGCGCCTTCTGGACAGCGTTGCACTTCGCGAGCTCTTGGGCAGCAAGTGCGCGTCCATCCACCACGAAACTGTCGATCCGGCCTGCCCGCTTCGCAAGGGACTGGCAGAGCACGAGCGGTCGGCTCTCGTTGGTCGAGCCCTGACAGGCATCCGGGCCGCAACTCCAGGTGATGTCACGGGTGACGAAACGCTCATTGGTCGGAGCCGCAGTCTTGGCGGAATAGCTCGAAGCGGCCGCGGCGGTCGCGATCGTGGCAAGCGCGGAAAAGGCAAGAATGGAGCGGAGCATCGCGATTGGTCCTCCTGTTTGGGCCGATTTAAGTTGCGATTGAAAACGAGTATACTATCTGGTTTCAAGATGCAACTGTATTTTTTCGCCATTTTGTGCTTTGGTGGGAATCGGAGAGGGATGATTGGATGCCGGCAGAGAAATTAACGTCGCATATTGACCGGTTTAAAGACGCAGCGCTCTCGTGCCCGCTGCCGCCAGCCGTTGAATTGATTGGCGAGAAGTGGGCGTTCCTGATTCTACGCGGCGCCTTCAACGGCCTTCAGCACTTCGAAGAGTTCCAGGCCGGTCTGGACATCGCGCGCAACATCCTTTCGGACCGGTTGTCCAAGCTGGTTGCCGGAGGTATTCTGCAACGGACGCCCGATCCGTCCGACAAGCGACGTGTCATATATTCGCTGACGCCTAAGGGTGAAGCGCTTCTGCCGGTCGTCCTTTCACTGCGGCAGTGGGGCGAGGATTGGGGCTACGGTAAGATGAGCATTGTGCTTGCCGACACACGAGACAAGAAGCCGGTCAAGAAGATGTGCGTGCAGGCGCACGACGGGCGGCCGCTTTCGCTCCGCGAGCTAACCTGGATCGAACGCGAAGAATGCAGCCAGGAGCCCGTCAGAAACGAGGCTCGCCAACCGGTCCAGACCGCCGCCCAATAGCGGCTATTCCATTGCCAATATGTGATCGCGCAGCGCCCGCGCATCGTGCAGCGCATTGTGCGGAACCTTGCTGTTCGCGGCCGTGCTGAAATTGCTCATCGGTGCAAGCAAGAAGGTCGTGTGCCTGAGCTCGACCATGTCGCCCGGGCCAGTGATCATCAAGTTGCAGAATTGCGCAATGTCCTCTGGCCAGTCGGCGTGGATGAGCGGCTCTTCGTCATGCCTGAGATAGCGCTCCAGCTCGCTTGCCGCATCTTGCCGGTTCAGCCGCGGGCATGAAAGCTGCTCGGGCACTGTGTCGAGATAGGGCACGACATGCCGCTGCACCCAGTCGAGGAGGGGCTCGTCGGTCTTCAGCGTCAGGTACAGCTCGTCACCGTCGTCCGGAACGAGCGCGAGGCTGAGCAGCGCGCCGCCGATTCCATTAAATTCGGTATCCAGGAAGTACCTCAGCGTTGCCGGACCGCCGTGCAATCGTCGACCGGCATCGGCTTGCCCTTGCGGCAGCGCTCCTGGGCCAAGCGCATCTGCTTGCCACGTTCCTCGTCCTGCTTGCGAAGCTCGCGGCCGCGCTTCTCGTCTGCTTCCTTCTGGCTCGTCGTGACGGCGTCGACACCGGCCGAGGCGACCTTCACCGGAAGCGTGGCCAGATCGACGGCAGTGCTGGCTACGGTGCCGACGACGCAGCCTGAGAGCGTCGTGAGCAGAGCGCCTAAGAGTATGCGGGTCATTGATCGAACGTTGCAGAAGTTGGATGAAGCGGCAATGACTGATCAGAGGGTCATTGCTTCATTTGCGAGCTCTTCGGCTTGCATCAGGAGCGACTCGTCGGCCTCTGCCCCCGGCGGGAGCGCCTCCCGCCCGACGATGACCATCAGCGGCACGGCCATCGGCGTGATCCGCTCCAGCTCGACATGGAGCATCGTCGCTGAAGCCCGGTCAACCAGGCGAACCAGGCGGCCAAGCTCGGTCATCCGCCGCCGCGCGTCATCCCACGCCGCGCGGAGCAGGAGGTGTTCGGGCTCGTAACGGCGGAGGACGTCGTAGATGAGGTCCGTCGAAAAGCTCACTTGGCGCCCCGACTTCTTCTTGCCGGGGTGGTGGCGTTCGACGAGTCCGCCGATCACTGCGACCTCACGGAATGCGGTCCTGAGCAGCATCGAGCTTTCGACCCAGGTGACGAATTCCTGCTCGAGAATGTCGGGAGAGAAGAGCGATTTCGGATCGCGTATCGGCTCCAGGCCATAGCAGGCTAGGCCGTAGTCGTTGGCAACGAAGCCGAGAGGCTTGAGGCCTGCAGTCTCCATTCGGCGGGTGATCAGCATGCCGAGTGACTGGTGCGCGTTCCAGCCTTCGAAGCTGTAGGCGACCATGTAGTGATGACCCTCGTGGGGGAATGTCTCGACGAGGAGCTGGTGCGGCTCGGGAAGTACCGAGCGCTCGCTCTGCACCTCGAGCCATTCGCTGACGTCATGCGGAAATCGATGCCAGTCGTTGCGGTTGCAGAGCATGTGACGGACGCGATTGGCCAAGTGCGTCGACATCGACATGCGCTGGCCGCCGTAGGTGACGATCCGGGCCGACTTGGATGATGCACGGACGATGATGTCCGTATTCTTGAACTGCTCGACCTCGAGACTCAGCCCAGAGAAGTAGAAGTGGTCACCGGGAGCGAGCGTCGAAGCATAGCCTTCCTCGATCGTGCCGAGCTTCCGCCCGTTACGGAAGCGCACCGTCAGCAACGGCTGTTCGACGATCACGCCTGCATTTAGCCGATGTTGCTGGGCAATGGTTGGACGCGCGATCCGCCACATACCGCCGGGCTCAGCCACGAGGCGGCGGAAGCGGTCGTATGCCTTCAGCGCATATCCGCCCGTAGCGATGAAGTTGAGGATCTCGTCGAACGTCTCCTGCTTCAGGCCGGCATAGGGCGCGGCGGATCGGACCTCCGCGAGAAGATCATCCTGTTGAAACGGTGCGGCGACCGCCATGGCGAGAATATGCTGGGCGAGCACGTCCAGGGCGCCTGGCCGGAAGACCTCAGGGTCGAGCTCGCCGTCGTCAATTGCGTCTAGCGCGGCACGGGCTTCGAGATATTCGAATCGGTTGCCGGGGACGATGATGCCGTTGCTCGGCTCGTCCAGCCGGTGGTTGGCGCGCCCGATCCGCTGGAGCAGGCGCGACGATCCCTTCGGCGCTCCCATTTGCACCACAAGGTCGACGTCTCCCCAGTCGATGCCGAGGTCGAGACTGGCAGTGGCGACCAAGCCTCGGAGTTTGCCCTGGGCCATTGCTCCCTCGACCCGGCGCCGCGCTTCCACCGCAAGGCTGCCATGGTGGATGCCGATGGGCAGCGACTTGTTGTTCACGGCCCACAGATCCTGGAAGATCAGCTCGGCGAGGCTGCGCGTGTTGCAGAAGACGAGCGTGGTCTTGTGCTCCTCGATGTGCCTCATCACCTCGCGCGCGGCGTGGCGGCCGGAATGGCCCGCCCAGGGTATGCGGTTCTCGGGAATCAAGATCGAGAGATCGGGCTCGGCACCCCGATCTCCGATGACGAGGTCGATCAGTTCCATGTCCGCATCGGGTGCGAGCCATGAGCGGTAGGCGTCGGGATCGCTGATCGTTGCCGACAATCCGACACGCCGAAGCTCCGGCGCAAGCTTCTGAAGCCGCGCCATGGATAGCGAGAGCAGGTCGCCGCGTTTTTCCTTCGCGAACCCGTGGAGCTCATCGACCACGATCATCCGGAGGTTTTCGAACATCATCGCCGCGTCAGGGTAGCTCAATAGCAGGCTGAGTGATTCCGGCGTCGTCAGGAGAATTTGAGGTGGCCTAACCCGCTGGCGAGCCTTGCGATCCGACGGAGTGTCGCCAGTCCGGGTCTCGACGCGAATCGGCAGCGCCATCTCCTCGATCGGTCCAAGGAGGTTGCGCTGGACGTCGACTGCCAGTGCCTTCAGCGGCGAGACATAAAGCGTGTGAAGCCCCTCGGAGGGCACTTCCGCGAGCTCGCAGATCGTCGGCAGAAAGCCAGCGAGCGTCTTACCCGAACCCGTTGCGGCGACCAGCAAGGCGCTTCGTCCCCGCCGCGCAAGCTCCAGCACATCGAGCTGGTGACGGCGCGGTCGCCAGTCCCTTGTTTCGAACCAGCGTTCAACCGCCGGTGGAAGCGCAGCCTCGCTCAGAGGTCGTCAGTCCCCTCGCGCCGGCGCGTCTCTTCTTCGCGGTAGACCTCGCGCGTCCCGGCCTCGGTCGTCGTGCTGGTGGAGTTGGAACGGCGCCGCATCACCAACCAAATCAGCACGATCAGCAGGATCGCCGGTCCGACGATATCGATAATCCACCACTGGGTTTCGTCCATGCTTTTTCCTC
>Ga0308174_10000191_pt1 | contig 24697 bp, 37 predicted proteins | sample PhyPR2_FD_203894 | JGI IMG/M metagenome (GOLD analysis project Ga0308174, IMG submission 203894) | Soil microbial communities from UC Gill Tract Community Farm, Albany, California, United States - DLSLS.P.R2 | ecosystem: Environmental > Terrestrial > Soil > Agricultural land | place: USA... | reverse complement strand
GAGCCTACCGGCATCGATCGCCTTCTGGATCGCGCCGATGTTCACCTCGGCATAATCCTTGGCGAAGATGTTGTTGAAGCCGCGCTTCGGCAGCCGCATGTGGAGCGGCATCTGGCCGCCTTCGAAGCCGGCGATGCTGACGCCCGAGCGTGCCTTCGCGCCCTTCTGGCCGCGACCCGCGGTCTTGCCCAGTCCCGAGCCGATGCCACGGCCCACGCGCACGCGGCCCTGCCGCGCGCCCTTGTTGTCACGAAGTTCGTTGAGTTTCATGTCGTTGCACTCGCTTTCGCTTTTGTCGCGCAGCCCCTCGCGGGGCGGTGATGGTTAGGCTGCTTCTTCGACGCGGAGCAGATGCTGCACCTTGCGGACCTGACCGAGCACTTCAGGCGTGCCCTCCACTTCCACGGTGCGATGCAGCTTGTTCAGGCCCAGGCCGACGAGCGTCGCGCGCTGGGTCTTGTCGCGGCGGATCGGCGAACCGGTCTGCGTGATCTTGATCTTGGCCATTCAGATTACTCCGTGACCGCTTCGGCCTGAGCCTCGGCCTCTGCAGCGGTTGCACCGCCGCGTCCGAGCAGGTCGGCGACCTTCTTGCCACGCCGCTGGGCCACCGAGCGCGGGCTCGTCTGGTCCTTGAGCGCCTCGAACGTCGCGCGGATCATGTTGTAGGGGTTGGACGTGCCAACCGACTTCGTGACGACGTCGGCAACACCCAAGCTCTCGAAGATCGCGCGCATCGGGCCGCCGGCGATGATTCCTGTACCCGCCGGAGCGGTACGAACCGTCACCCGTCCGGCGCCGAAATGCCCGAGACCGTCGTGGTGAAGCGTGCGGCCGTCGCGCAGCGGAACGCGAATCATCGCCTTCTTTGCCGCGGCAGTCGCCTTGCTGATCGCCTCTGGAACCTCACGGGCCTTGCCGTGACCGAAGCCCGCGCGGCCCTTGCCATCGCCAACGACCACAAGCGCTGCAAAGCCGAAACGCTTACCGCCTTTCACGGTCTTGGAGACGCGGTTGATGTGGACGAGCTTCTCGATCAGCTCTTCGCCACCATCATCGTCACCGCCACGGCCGCCACGGCGGTCGTCGCGACGGCCACGGCCGCCACGATCGTTGCCGCCACGGCCACGGCCTGCACCGCCGCCACGACCGCCACGCGGGCCACGGCCCTGCCGCTGCTCCTCGGGCTGCGCCGGCGTGGCCTCGGCAACTGCGGCGGCCTCAGTCGGGTTGGTGTTGACTTCGTTGGTCTGGTTTTCGTCAGCCATTTAAAACTCCAGTCCGCCTTCGCGGGCAGCGTCGGCGAGGGCCTTCACCCGGCCATGGAACAGGAAGCCGCCACGGTCGAACACGACTGCGGAAACACCTGCCTGCTTGGCGCGCTCGGCGACAGCCTTGCCGACGGCCGCAGCGCTGTCCTTGGTAGCGCCGGTCGTACCCTTGATATCCTTGTCGAGGGTTGAGGCAGCGGCAACCGTCTTACCGGCGGCATCGTCGATGACCTGCGCGTAGATGTGGCGCCCCGAACGGTGAACCGACAGCCGCGGCTTGCCGGACGCTCGTGCGCGAAGCGAGGTACGAACGCGCCGACGGCGGCGATCGAAGAGAGAGAGTTTCGCCATGGCTTACTTCTTCTTGCCTTCTTTGCGGAAAATATACTCGCCGCGGTACTTAATGCCCTTGCCCTTATAGGGCTCCGGCTTGCGCCAGCGGCGGATCTCGGCCGCGACCTGGCCGACCTGCTGCTTGTCGATGCCGCTGATCTCGACCGTGTTCTGGTCAGGGGTCTTGATGTCGATGCCCTCCGGAACAGGGTAGTTGACGTCGTGACTGTAGCCGAGCTGCAGGCGCAGGTTCTTGCCCTGGGCTTGCGCGCGATAGCCGACGCCGGTGATCTCGAGCACCTTCGTGAAGCCTTCCGTCACACCGGTGACGAGGTTCTGCACGTTCGTACGTTGCATGCCCCACGCGGCGCGATTGCGCTGCGCGTCGGTGAGCGGCGTCACGCGGATTTCGCCGTCGGCGATCTCATACTTCACGAGATCGTCGAGCAACTGCATCGCGAGCGTGCCCTTCGGGCCCTTCACGGTGAGTGTGCCGCTCTCGACCGAAGCGGTGACGCCGGCCGGAACTGCAATCGGTTTCTTGCCAATGCGGGACATTAGAACACCTCCGCCAGCACTTCGCCGCCGACGTTCTGCTCGCGCGCCTCAACGTCCGATAGCACGCCGCGTGGGGTCGACACGATGATCGTGCCGAGACCGTTGCGGATGCGCGGAAGCTCCTGCGCGCCCGAGTAGACGCGGCGGCCCGGCTTGGACACACGGGCCAGATGCTGGATCGCCGGCTGGCCTTCGAAATACTTGAGCTCGATGCGCAGGCCCTTCTGGCCAGCGAGCTCTTCTTCCGTATAGCCGCGGATGTAGCCTTCGCGCTGCAGCACGTCCAAGACGCGCGTACGCAGCTTCGATGCAGGCGTCAGGATCGAATCCTTGCGCGCCTGCTGGCCGTTACGAATGCGGGTGAGGAGATCACCCAGAGGATCGGTCATCGCCATTCCTATGGTCCCCTTACCAGCTCGACTTAGTCACGCCGGGGATCAGGCCCTTGTTGGCCAATTCCCGAAGCATGATCCGCGACAGACGGAACTTGCGATAATAAGCGCGCGAACGCCCGGTCAGCTCACAGCGGTTCCGAATGCGCGTCGGGTTACCGTTGCGCGGAAGCTCCGCCATCTTGAGCCGTGCGATCAGGCGCTCGGTCTCGTCCTTGGACTCGTCGTTCGCGATCGCCTTGAGCTTCGCGTACTTCGCTGCCTGCTTCTCAGACAGCTTCTTGCGACGCTCGTTCTTGTTGATCGAACTCAGTTTCGCCATGACTTAAGTTCTTCTCCTAAAGGGCAGTCCGCTTACGCGGCCTGCCGCTGTTCCTCAGCCGGGAAGGGGAAGTTGAACAGGCGCAGCAGCTCGCGCGCCTCTTCATCTGTCTTCGCGGTGGTGGTTACGATCACGTCCATGCCCCGGACCTTGTCGATCTGATCATAATTGATCTCGGGGAAGATGATCTGCTCCTTAAGCCCCATCGCGTAGTTGCCGCGGCCGTCGAACGAGCGCGGGTTCAGGCCGCGAAAATCGCGGACGCGAGGGAGCGCGATCGTCACCAGACGATCGAGGAATTCGTACATGCGCTCGCGGCGGAGCGTGACCTTGCAGCCAATCGGCATGCCTTCGCGCAGCTTGAACTGAGCGATGGACTTCTTCGCCTTGGTGATCACCGGCTTCTGGCCGGAAATCGCCTGCATCTCGGCAGCCGCCGTCTCGACGCGCTTCTTGTCCTGGGTCGCCTCGCCGACGCCCATGTTGATGACGATCTTCTCGAGCTTCGGCACTTCGAACTTGTTCTTGTAGCCGAACCGCTCGATCATCGCCGGGACGATGCGCTCGTCATAATCGCGCCTAAGGCGCGGAACGTATTTTTCGTCAGCCATTGATCAGCTCTCCGGTCTTGGCCGCGACGCGGACCTTCTTGCCGTCACGCTCCTCGAAGCGGACGCGGGTCGGCTTGCCGTCGGCCGTCGCAAGCGCGACGTTCGACACGTGCAGCGGCGCTTCCTTGCGCTCAATCCCGCCCTGGGGATTGATCTGCGTCGGCTTGCGATGGCGCGCATGGACGTTAACGCCCGACACGACGACCTTGTTTTCCTTCGGGATCGAACGAACGACTTCGCCCGTCTTACCCTTGTCCTTGCCGGACAGGACGACAACCGTGTCGCCCTTGCGGATTTTCGCAGCAGCCATGGTTACAGCACCTCTGGGGCAAGGCTGATGATCTTCATGTGCTTGCGCGCACGAAGCTCACGGACGACCGGGCCAAAGATACGGGTGCCGATCGGCTCCTCGTTCTTGTTGACCAGCACCGCCGCATTCGAATCGAAGCGGATCACCGAACCGTCGGGACGGCGGATGTCCTTGGCAGTGCGAACGATCACTGCGCGGTGATCGTCGCCCTTCTTCACGCGGCCGCGGGGCGCCGCTTCCTTGACGCTGACGACGATGATGTCGCCGACGCCCGCAACGCGGCGCTTCGAGCCGCCCAGCACCTTGATGCACTGAACGCGCTTCGCGCCGCTGTTGTCCGCAACGTCCAGGTTGGACTGCATCTGGATCATGGTTCGACCCTAACCTCTCTCAAAAGCTTCTCAGGCGTCCGCTTCGGCGACGTCTTCGGCCTTGGCCTTCTTCGTCGACTTCTTTGCGGACTTTTCGGCCTTCTCTTCGGCCGGCTGCGAAGGCTCGGCCTGCGGAGTGACCGCTTCTACGTCGGCGATATCGGACTTCTGTGCTTTCGCGACACCGATCCGGTCGACGACGGTCCACGTCTTCAGCTTCGAAATCGGCGCGCATTCTTCGATGCGCACGACCTCGCCGACGTGGAACTCATTGGCCGCGTCGTGAGCGTGGTACTTCTTCGACAGCTTGATGATCTTGCCGTAGAGCGGGTGCTTCACCCGACGCTCGACACGGACCACCACCGTCTTTTCACCCTTGTCGGACACTACCGTGCCGGTGAGGACGCGCTTTGGCATTCCTATAGTCTCCTCAACCCTGCGCCGAAGCGTTGCTAGCTTCGGTATTTCGGGCGCGCTGATGCTGAAGCGTCCGGATGCGCGCGATGGTGCGGCGCACTTCGCGGACCCGCGACGGCTTCTCGAGCTGGTTGGTCGCTGACTGGAAGCGCAGGTTGAACTGCTCGCGCTTCAGCTCGAGCAACTGCTGCTGCAGCTGGTCGTCAGTCTTGACCGAGAGATTCTCTTTCGCGGCCATCTTACTTTTCCTCCTCGGCCAGGCTTTCGCCCAAGCGAGCGACGACCTTGGTCTTGATCGGCAGCTTCTCGGCAGCCCGCTCGAACGCAGTCTTGGCAAGCGCGCCGGGGACTCCGTCGAGCTCGAACAGAATGCGGCCCGGCTTCACGCGAGCGACCCAGAATTCGGGCGAACCCTTGCCGGAGCCCATGCGGACTTCGGCCGGCTTCGAGCTGACCGGGACGTCCGGGAAGATGCGGATCCAAAGACGGCCAGTACGTTTGATGTGACGCGTGATCGCGCGGCGCGCGGCTTCGATCTGGCGCGCGGTGATCCGCTCCGGCTCCATGGCTTTGAGGCCGAAGGCGCCGAAGTTGAGCTCCGTGCCACCCTTGGCGTTGCCATGGATGCGGCCTTTGAAGGCCTTGCGGAATTTGGTGCGCTTGGGTTGCAGCATTTCTTACTTTCCTTCGCGCTTACCGGTTGCCGCGCTCTTCGCGGGCCGGACGGACGCCGGAGGTCTGAGCCTCCATCATCAGCCGGTCCTGCGACAGCGGGTCGTGGCCAAGAATCTCGCCCTTGAAGACCCAGACCTTCACACCGCACACGCCGTACGCGGTGTGCGCTTCGGCCTCGGCGTAATCGACGTTGCCACGGAGCGTGTGCAGCGGAACGCGGCCCTCACGGTACCATTCGGTCCGCGCGATTTCCGCGCCGCCGAGACGGCCCGCGCACGTGATACGAATGCCCTCCGCGCCAAGACGGAGCGCGGACTGCACCGCACGCTTCATTGCGCGGCGGAACGCGATACGGCGCTCGAGCTGGTCGGCAACACCCTGAGCTACGAGCTTGGCGTCGATCTCCGGCTTGCGAATCTCGACGATGTTCAGGCTGACGTCGGAGCTCGTCATCTTCTGAAGCTCGCGCTTCAGCTTTTCGATGTCCGCGCCCTTCTTGCCGATGATCACGCCCGGACGCGCCGCATAGATGGAGATGCGGCAGATCTTGGCCGGACGCTCGATCACTACTTTCGAGATCGCGGCCTGAGGCAGCTTCTCGACGATGTAGCGGCGAATCTTCAGGTCCTCGAGCAGCAGACGACCGTAGTCCTGACCTTCCGCGAACCAGCGGCTGTCCCAGGTACGGTTGATCTGCAGGCGAAGGCCGATAGGAGAGGATTTCTGACCCATGACTTAAGCTTCTTCCTGCTCGCGAACGACGACCCGAAGGCGGCTGAACGGCTTGACGATCCGACTCGAACGGCCACGCGCGCGGGTCGCGAAGCGCTTCATCGAGATTGACTTGCCAACGCTCGCCTCGGCGACGACCAGAGCGTCGACATCGAGATTGTGGTTGTTCTCTGCATTGGCGACGGCGGAGGCGAGCACCTTGTACACATCCTCGCTCATGCCCTTCGGGCTGAACTTCAGGATGTTCAGGGCTTCCTCGACCTTACGGCCGCGGATCAAACCAGCGACGAGGTTGAGCTTGCGCGCAGAACCACGGATCGTGGTGCCGACGGCGAGCGCTTCCTTCTCACCAACTTTACGGGGTGCAATTGGCTTGGCCATTAGCGCTTACCCTTCTTGTCGGAGGCGTGGCCTGGGAACGTGCGGGTCGGCGCAAACTCACCGAGCTTCATTCCCACCATTTCTTCGTTGACCGACACCGGCACGAACTTGCGGCCGTTGTAGACATTGAAGGTCAGGCCGACGAACTGCGGCAGGATCGTCGAACGGCGCGACCAAGTCTTGATCGGCGCGCGCGCGCCCTTGTCCTGTGCGCTTTCAGCCTTCTTCAGCAGCGAAAGCTCGACGAACGGACCTTTCCAGACGGAACGGGCCATGAATTAACCCTTCTTCTTCGCGTGACGGCTACGGATGATGAACTTGTCCGTGGCCTTGTTGTGGCGGGTGCGAGCACCCTTGGTCGGCTTGCCCCACGGGGTAACCGGATGACGGCCGCCCGAGGTCCGGCCTTCACCACCGCCGTGCGGGTGGTCGACCGGGTTCTTGGCGACGCCGCGGGTCAGCGGGCGCTTGCCGAGCCAGCGGTTACGGCCGGCCTTGGCAAGGTTGGTGTTGGCATTGTCGGGGTTCGACACTGCACCGACCGTGGCCATGCAATCAGAGCGGACATAGCGCTGTTCGCCTGAATTGAGCCTGACGATGACCATTCCGCGGTCACGGCCGACGACCTGCACATAGGTCCCCGCCGCACGAGCGATCTGACCACCCTTGCCGGGCTTCAGCTCGACATTGTGGACGATGGTGCCGACCGGCATCTGACCGATCTCCATCGCGTTACCGGGCTTCACGTCGACCTTCTTGCCGGCGATCACCTTGTCACCCGGAGCGAGACGCTGGGGAGCGATGATGTAAGCCTGCTCGCCGCCTTCATAGGTCACGAGCGCAATGAAGGCCGAACGGTTCGGGTCATACTCAAGCCGCTCGACGGTCGCCGGAACGTCCCAGGTGCGACGCTTGAAGTCCACGTAGCGATACTTCTGCTTGTGGCCGCCGGCGATGCCGCGCGATGTCACGTGACCCTTGTTGTTGCGGCCGCCCGTCTTGCGCTTACCTTCGGTAAGTGCCTTGACCGGCTTGCCCTTCCACAAGGCCGACTTATCGACCAGGATCAGGCCACGGCGAGCCGCCGAGGTGGGATTATATTGCTTGAGAGCCATTAGCCCCGAGCCCCTTCCGTCACGTCGATCGACTGACCTTCGGCCAGGCGAACGATCGCTTTCTTCATATCCGAGCGCTGGTACGGCTTGCCCTGCCAACGCTTGCTCTTGCCCTTCGTCGTCAGCGTATTCACGCTGATCACGCTGACGCCAAACAGCGCCTCGACAGCCGCCTTGATCTCAGGCTTCGTCGCCTTCGGAGCGACCCTGAACACAACGGAGTTCGTCTCCGACAGCATCGTCGACTTCTCAGTGATGTGCGGCGCGAGCACGATGTCATAGTGGCGGGCGTCAGGCACCCCCTGCTGCTGCTTCTTAGCCATTGAAGCGGGCCTCCAGCTTCTCAACGGCCGCGCGGGTCAGAACCAGCGTGTCATGCCGCATGATGTCGTAAACATTGGCGCCCATCGCCGGGAGCAGGTTGATGCTTTCGAGGTTCGACGAAGCCCGGGCAAACCCGACGTTGAGCGCGTCACCGTCGATGACCAGCGCAGTCTTGCCGAAGCCGAGTTTGCCGAGCTGCTCGCGAAGCGCCTTGGTCTTGCCATCGGCAACATCGAGGTTGTCGAGCACGACGAGGTTGCCGTCCCGTGCCTTCGACGACAGCGCCATCCTCAAGCCGAGCTGACGAACCTTCTTGTTCAGGCTCGATGCGAAGATGCGGGCCCGGGGGCCATGCGCCTTGCCGCCACCGATGAAGATCGGCGCCTTGCGGTCCCCGTGGCGAGCCGTGCCGCCGCCCTTCTGGCGACCCCACTTCTTGCCGGTGCGCGCAACGTCGCTGCGCTCACGCGCGGCCCGAGCCGGCGCGCGGCGGTTGATCAGCTGCCAGGTGACGACGCGGTGAAGGATGTCGGCGCGCGGCTCGACGGCGAAAATCTCGTCGTTGAGCTCGATGTCGCCGCCAGCCGCACCTATCTGGGCGCCGTCGAGGGTCTGTACCTTGACCTTCATCGCTTAGCCTTCCTTGCTCTCGTCGGAAGCACCGCCCTCAGGCGTTGCCTCACCAGCGGGAGCGTCCGTGGTCTCATTGGTATCTGCAGCCGCGCCGGCGTCCTGCTCGGCCGCGATCGCCGCCACTTCCTCGTCGCTCGGGAGCGCAGGGATTTCGTGGACGGCCGCGTCATCGACCAGGCCGGCAACGGGCAGTTCTGATTCGTCGACCTTCGCCTTCGTGTCGATGAGGCCCGCCGGGTATGGCGCAGTCTCATTACGCGGAAGCTTGATGGCGTCGCTGACGGTCAGCCACGCGCCCTTGTGACCGGGAACCGAACCCTTGACGAACAGCAGGCCGCGGATCGGGTCCGTACGGACGATCTCGAGGTTCTGCTGCGTGCGGTTACGCGCACCCATGTGGCCGGCCATCTTCTTGTTCTTGAATACGCGGCCTGGGTCCTGGCGGTTACCGGTAGAACCGTGCGAGCGGTGCGAAACCGAAACGCCGTGGGTCGCGCGCAGACCTCCGAAATTCCAGCGCTTCATCGCGCCCGCGAAACCCTTACCTTGGGTCACACCGGCGACGTCCACCATCTGGCCCGCGACGAAGTGGTCCGCGCTGATATGCGCGCCAACGTCGAGCAACGCGTCTTCAGCAACGCGGAACTCGACAATCCTCGCCTTGGGCTCGACTTCGGCCTTGCCGAAGGCGGCGCGCTGCGGCTTGGCGACATTCTTTGCTTTCGCCTTGCCCGCGCCGAGCTGGACGGCGGTGTAACCGTCCCTATCCATTTCGCGGCGGCCGACAACCTGCACTTCCTCCAGCTGCAGGACGGTAACCGGCACATGCCGACCGTCCGCCTGGAATAGGCGAGTCATTCCGACCTTCTTCGCGATCACGCCGGTGCGCATGATCAGTCACTCCTCAACAGAGGCACCCGGACCATTCCGGGTGCGTGAAGCCCACCAAATCTCTTGCGTGCCCCGCCTGGGCTAGTGCTCCAAAAGTGGAGCGGCGGGGACGCAGCCCGGAGCTAATCTCCGGCGGTATCACCCTATCTTCGCGAGCCTTGAGGCCCGCGCTGGCCGGTTAAGCCAGTTTGATCTCCACGTCGACGCCGGCAGCAAGATCGAGCTTCATCAGCGCGTCAACCGTCTGCGGCGTAGGCTGCACGATGTCGAGCAGCCGCTTGTACGTCCTCACCTCGAACTGCTCGCGCGACTTCTTGTCGACGTGCGGCGAACGGTTGACGGTGAACTTCTCGATGCGCGTCGGAAGAGGAATGGGACCGCGGATGAGAGCACCCGTACGGCGCGCCGTATCGGCGATGTCGCCAGTTGCCTGGTCGAGCACTCGATGATCGAACGCCTTCAGGCGAATCCGGATATTCTGCGTTTCCATTTCCCTACCGATGCGAAAGAGCCAGCGAGCCTCAGCTTCAGCCGAAGCCCGCGAAATTAAGCCAAACTCAAAAGCGAGCCGCGCGACCCTGACGGATCAGAATCGCGCGGCACCCGCCCTATATTACTTCGTGATCGAGCCGACAACCCCTGCGCCGACGGTACGGCCACCTTCGCGAATTGCGAAGCGCAGACCCTGGTCCATGGCAATCGGGGCAATCAGCTTCACGCCGAGCGTGACGTTGTCGCCCGGCATGACCATCTCGGTGCCCTCTGGGAGCACGACTTCGCCGGTCACGTCCGTCGTGCGGAAGTAGAACTGCGGACGATAGTTCGCGAAGAACGGCGTGTGACGGCCGCCTTCGTCCTTTGAGAGGACGTAGACCTCAGCCGAGAAGTCGGTGTGCGGCTTGATCGAGCCCGGCTTGCAAAGAACCTGGCCACGCTCGACGTCCTCACGGCCTACGCCGCGCAGAAGCGCACCGATGTTGTCACCCGCCTGTCCCTGGTCGAGCAGCTTACGGAACATCTCAACCCCGGTGACGACGGTCTTCTGGGTGTCGCGGATGCCGACGATCTCGACTTCCTCGCCAACCTTGACGATGCCCTGCTCGACACGGCCAGTCACGACGGTGCCGCGGCCCGAGATCGAGAACACGTCTTCGATCGGCATCAGGAACGGCTTGTCGAGCGGACGCTCGGGAGTCGGGATCCAGTCGTCGACAGCGGTCATCAGCTTGAGGATCGCGTCGTGACCGATCTCGCGATTGCTGTCCTCAAGGGCAGCAAGCGCCGAACCGGACACGATCGGAATATTGTCGCCGTCGAAGTCGCGCTTGGAAAGCTCCTCGCGAATTTCGAGCTCGACCAGCTCGAGCAGTTCGGGATCGTCGACCTGGTCGACCTTGTTCAGGAACACGACCATGGTCGGAACGCCGACCTGCTTGGCAAGCAGGATGTGCTCCTTGGTCTGCGGCATCGGCCCGTCGGCAGCAGACACGACCAGGATCGCGCCGTCCATCTGGGCTGCGCCCGTGATCATATTCTTCACATAGTCGGCGTGACCCGGGCAATCGACGTGCGCATAGTGGCGGGCTTCGGTCTCATACTCGACGTGAGCGGTCGAAATGGTGATCCCGCGCTCGCGCTCTTCCGGCGCCTTGTCGATGTTCGCATAGTCAGTGAAGGTCGCGCCGCCGGTCTCGGCGAGGACCTTGGTGATCGCTGCGGTGAGCGAGGTCTTGCCATGGTCGACGTGACCGATGGTCCCGATGTTCACGTGCGGCTTATTCCGCTCGAATTTAGCCTTCGCCATTTTACGCCTCTTCTTCTCTGGAAAATCGGGCGCGCCGCCCGTTCGCGAGCGCGCCCATAACTACAAAATTGCGGTTACGCCAGCTTCGCCTTCACTTCGTCGGCCACGTTCTGCGGCACTTCGTCGTAGTGCGAGAACTGCATCGTGTACTGCGCACGTCCCTGCGTGAATGAACGCAGCTGGTTCACGTAGCCAAACATGTTCGCGAGCGGCACGATCGCCTCGACGACCTGCGCGTTGCCGCGGCTGTCAGTGCCCTGGATCTGGCCACGGCGGCTGTTGATGTCGCCGATGACGTCGCCAAGATAATCCTCCGGCGTCACTACCTCAACCTTCATGATCGGCTCGAGCAGCTTGATGCCGGCCTTGTGCGCAGCTTCACGCATCGCACCGCGCGCGCAGATCTCGAACGCCAAGGCCGACGAGTCGACGTCGTGGTACTTGCCGTCAACCAAGTGCACTTCGAAGTCGATGATCGGAAAGCCGATCAGCGAACCAGTCTCCGCCGTCTCCCGAAGACCCTTCTCGACGGAAGGAATGTATTCCTTTGGAACGTTGCCGCCCTTGATCTCGTCGAAGAACTGGAAGCCCGAGCCACGCTCGCCGGGGATCACATTGATCTTGATCTCACCGAACTGGCCGGAACCGCCCGACTGCTTCTTGTGCGTGTAGGTCAGGTCGACCGGCTTTGCGAGATACTCGCGATAGGCGACCTGCGGGGCGCCGACATTGGCTTCGACCTTGAACTCGCGCTTCATGCGGTCGACGAGAATCTCGAGGTGCAGCTCGCCCATCCCCTTGATGATCGTCTGGCCGGACTCGTGGTCGGTCGTGACGCGGAATGACGGGTCCTCGCGGGCGAGACGATTGAGCGCAACGCCCATCTTCTCCTGATCGGCCTTGGTCTTGGGTTCGACGGCGACCTCGATAACGGGGTCCGGGAACTCCATCCGCTCAAGGATGATCGGCGCATTGGCTGCACACAACGTATCGCCCGTCGTGGTGTCCTTGAGGCCGGCAAGAGCGACGATGTCGCCCGCGTAGGCCACTTGGATATCTTCACGGTCATTCGCGTGCATCAGCAGCATGCGGCCAACCTTCTCCTTCTTGTCCTTGACCGAATTCATCACCTGCGACGCCGTCTCGAGCTTGCCGGAATAAATGCGCGCGAAAGTCAGCGTCCCGACGAACGGGTCGTTCATGATCTTGAAGGCGAGCGCGGAGAAGGGCGCGTCGTCTGACGGCGCGCGCGTGTCCGTGGTCTCACCATCCAACTTCAGTCCTTCGACCGGCGGGATGTCGAGCGGGCTAGGGAGGTAGTCGACGACGGCGTCGAGCAGGGGCTGCACGCCCTTGTTCTTGAATGCCGAGCCGCACAACACGGGGACGAACGAGAAATTCAGGGTGCCCTTGCGGATCAGCTTCTTCAGCGTCGCAGTGTCGGGCTCATTGCCCTCAAGGTAGGACTCCATAACCTCATCGTCCTGCTCGACAGCCATCTCGATCAGTTCCTGGCGAGCGGCCGCTGCAGTGTCGGCGAGCTCCGCCGGAATGTCTTCGTAGACGAACTTTGCGCCAAGACTCTCGTCGAGCCAGATGATTGCGCGGTTCTCGACGAGGTCAACGAGCCCCTTGAACGAGCTCTCGATACCGATCGGGAGGTAAAGGACCGCTGGGCGGGCGCCCAGGCGATCCTTGATCATGCCGACGCACATGTCGAAGTTCGCGCCGGTGCGGTCGAGCTTGTTGACAAAGCACATGCGCGGAACTTTGTACTTTTCCGCTTGCCGCCACACCGTCTCCGACTGCGGCTCAACGCCGGCAACGCCGTCGAAACAAGCAACCGCGCCGTCGAGCACGCGCAGCGAACGCTCGACTTCGATGGTGAAATCGACGTGGCCGGGCGTGTCGATGATGTTGATGCGGTGCTCGGGACCGCCGCCGGCCGACCAGAAACACGTCGTCGCGGCCGACGTGATGGTGATGCCCCGCTCCTGTTCCTGCTCCATCCAGTCCATCGTGGCGGTGCCCTCGTGGACTTCGCCGATCTTGTAGGACTTTCCGGTGTAATAGAGGATGCGCTCGGTCGTCGTCGTCTTGCCGGCGTCGATGTGCGCCATGATGCCAATGTTACGATAGCGCTCGAGCGGATGGCTGCGGGCCATGTTCGTGTCTTCCTTAGCGATGTGGGGAGCCGGCGGATCCGGCTTCCCCAGATATAGGTACGATTTCTACCAGCGCCACCCGTCGGACTAGGCCGACGGAATGACTACCAACGATAATGGCTGAATGCGCGGTTCGCTTCGGCCATGCGGTGCGTGTCTTCACGCTTCTTCACGGCGTTGCCGCGGTTCTGCGACGCGTCCATGAGCTCGCCCGAAAGGCGTCCCGACATCGTCTTCTCCGAGCGCGAGCGAGCCGCCGTGATCAGCCAGCGGATGGCGAGCGCCTGAGCGCGCTCGGGACGGACCTCGACCGGCACCTGATAGGTCGCACCGCCGACGCGGCGGCTGCGGACCTCGATGCCCGGCTTCACGTTGTTGAGCGCATCGTGGAACACGCCAATCGGCTCACGCTTCAGGCGGGTTTCGACCGTTTCGAGGGCGCCGTAGACGATGCCTTCCGCGACTGACTTCTTACCATCGAGCATGACGCTGTTCATGAACTTCGACAGGACGATGTCCCCGAACTTCGGATCGGGGAGGATTTCGCGCTTCTCTGGGCGACGACGACGAGACATTGGATAGTTCCTTTCTCTTCAGCCTGTTCCGGGACTTTGAAAAATGCCCGGGGCTTACTCTCGTGGTTACTTGGGACGCTTAGCGCCGTACTTCGAACGCGACTGACGACGGTCCTTGACGCCCTGGGTGTCGAGCACGCCGCGAAGAACGTGATATCGCACGCCCGGAAGATCCCGCACACGGCCGCCGCGGATCAGCACGACACTGTGCTCCTGCAGGTTGTGGCCCTCGCCAGGGATGTAGCTGATCACTTCGCGCTGGTTGGTCAGGCGAACCTTGGCCACCTTACGCAGCGCCGAGTTCGGCTTCTTGGGGGTCGTCGTATAGACACGGGTGCAGACGCCGCGCTTCTGCGGATTCTGCTCCATCGCAGGGACCTTCGACTTGGCCTTCTGCGGTTCGCGACCCTTGCGGATCAGCTGGTTAATCGTTGGCATGAAGCCCTTCACCTTTCGTTGCCGGAATTCCCAGCGGTTACTTTGCCCAAAGCAAAAAGCGTGAAGTCCTGGCAGCTGTTGCCACCCGGTCTCCACGTCTTCGAGCAATGTTCAGCTCTTGTCCGGCGCTAGCGGATGGGATCCTGTCGCGCGGACGGCGGGCACATAGCGACGAGCCGGCTGACGGTCAACCGCTTCTGGCGCTGTTATCGGACACCGCGACCCTGTCGTGGAGCCGGTGCAGGTCGCCCGTAAACATTAGCGACCAAGCTCCCCTGAACACGAGGCTGAGACCTACGAGATAGCCGAGGAAAGCGAACGCCGCAGCCGGCGGCAGCATGATGGTGTAGGCCCCAAGCACGACGTTCACGATACCGACGAAGATCAGCCATCCGCGTCCTGCGCGCAGGTTGAAGGCCGAGACGATCTCGAAGATTCCACCAACCATGAACCAGGCGCCGATCACCCAAACGAGCGACACCGCTCCGATAATCGGATTGAAGAGGATGATCAGGCCTGCAGCGAGGCTCAACAACCCAAGCAGAATAGCGAGCCAAGCGCCCCGGTGCTTCACTCCGACGACGCCGCCAGCCAGCATGAACCCGCCGGCGATGCAGATCATCGCGCCAAGGTAGATGCCTGCGGCAAGGCTCGCCAAGGGCGGCTCTGCCAAGGCCAGCGCGCCAATCACCAGAAAGGCGATGCCGGGCACATAGTCCCAGCCGGGCCAGTCGCTAATCCGCCCGTGAGAATCGGCTTCCCGCGGTCGCGGTAGTGCGTTCACGGTCTCGGCCATCGCTTGTTCCTCTCAGGGGTCCGCGCGCTGTAGATTGGAGAAACGCTGACAGGCTGAGCCGCGGTCCGCGACAAATATCACATTCGAAGCAATGGTTCATTTGGCAATGTGGCTGCCATTGGTTCCGGAACGTGCATCGGCCGGGTACATTGGCCCAACGACACAGCGAGGAGATGGGCACATGTGGCGATCTTTCGCACCGGCCCTATGGTTGGCGGCAACCGCAGCGTGCGGAACCCGCACCGACAAGGCCGTGGCACAATTCAATCTGAGCAGCAGCGCCTTTCAAAACGGTGGCGCAATTCCTGGCGAGTTCACCTGCGACGGTGGCGGTAAATCCCCGCCTCTGAGCTGGTCCGAACCGCCTCCGGGCACAAAGAGTTTCGCCTTGGTCGTGGACGACCCGAGTGCCCCAAATGGCACCTTCGGGCACTGGGGCGTGTGGGACATTCCTGCATCCACGCGGATGATCGGTTCCGGGCAAGCTCCGGGTCCGCAGTCCAAGAACGATTTTGGCAAGCTGGGATATGGAGCCCCCTGCCCGCCAAACGGCTCGCATCACTACCGCTTCAAGTTGTTCGCGCTCGATACTGAGAAGCTGGACGTCTCTTCCGGCGCCAAGTTTCAGGACCTGGAAGGCGCGGCCGAAAAACATGTCCTCGGCCGCGCGGAGCTCGTCGGCACTTATCAGCGGCATTAAGCCTGCCGCTTGCGACCGATCTCCTGGATGAAGCGGAATGCTTCGGACGTGAACGGCGCCTGCGGCATTTCACCATGCCATTCGTCCAGCCGCTCGTAGAGCCGCGTTGCGCCCTGCATCATCTCCGGCGTGGCGACCGCCTTGAACGGCCCAAGCAGATCCTGCCATTCGTTGAACAGCGCCTGTGCCTCAGGGCTATCCGGTCCGTTCGGGATCGCCGCCTGCACGCGCCTTCCCAGGTCCTTCCACTTGCGACTGTACTCCTCCTGGTCGAAACCGGCGGGCATGTCCTTCATCTTCTCGGCCCACCGCTCCTTCTCTTCCTGCGAGAAATAGCGGTCGGTCACTTTCTTCCAGTCTTGCGGTTCCATGATCTTGTCTCCCTGACGGATCAGCGAGCAGAAGGTCTCGGCATCGACGGGCTCGCCGCGGTCGATGCGTGACTTGGCGGTGAGGAGCAGCGCCTTCGCCTCCTCCAGCTCGAGCTTGCGCTGCTCGATAATGTCGAGTTGTGCCTCGATCACCGCGGCAAGATCCATCTGACCTCGGGAGGTCAGCTTGCCGATCTGCGCGAGGCTCAAGCCTGCTCGCTTCAGCGCGAGGATCTGCTGCACGCGTTCAAGCTCGCCGCGGCCATAGAGCCGGCGGCCACTATGGGTTCGCAGCGGTTTCAGTAGCCCGCGAGCCTCGTAGAAGCGCAATGCGCGACTGGTCAGGCCGGTGCGGCGCGCAACGTCGCGGATATCGAGCGGCTCTTCCATCCGTGGCTTCTACACGTTGACGTTAGGTCAACTTCAAGCGGCAATTTCAGGAAGCGCTCGCGTTCGCCGCGAACTGCTCGTATTTTCGCGACTGAGGGGCAGGCCATCGTTACCATCAAGGAGGAACGAAATGGCACAAGTTCTACTCGTCGCTCTAACTCTGGTTGCCGCATCGCAACCGTCCATGACCACGGGCTCCACGCCAGAGTCGGTTGCTCCTGCAGGGTCAGCGACCACGAGATACTGCCTTAGAGTCGATCCGCTCCCCGGCAGCCGCCTCGAGACCATCCAATGCCGCACCCGAGAGGATTGGGCGCTGCTCGAGGTCGATGTGGATCAGGAATGGGCCCAGAACGGGGTCAAGGTCATCGCGTAAGCGCTCGCTACGGCCGCAGGCGGTGCACCGATAACCGTTCATAGTAGGCGCGGCAGCGATCTGCGACATGCCGGGCGTCGGACGGCAGTTCGACCGCGTCCGTTTCGGGCGGACCGAACCCTGTGCTGCCTGTGACTGCGGCATACCAGTGAGGTGCCCACGGCCCATCGGTGCTGCGGGGGCCGGGAGGCCAACTCAGCATCGCGGAGTCCCACCGTATGTTGAGCGCGTCGCATAGCTGCGACAGCACGGCGCGCGGGTTGGCCAGCACGTCATGGGCATCGATGACGGGAGGCGCGTGACCCAGCCGGGTAGCCTCGCGGTCGAAGAATTCCGCCTGCCGCTCCAGTCCAAAGTCTTCGAAGACCGCGCACTCACGCTTGCGCAGATATGACGCGATCATTCGTTCTGGCTCGCGGATCAGGAATGCGTGAGTGAAGCCCTCGAAATCGTCATACCCAATCGGCCCAACCATGTGGTGCCACATATGCTTCTGGTACCAGACGGGGGCGTTTTCCGCCGGATCACCTGAGAGCCTGTCCATCACGACGCGCCAGTCGCATTCCATCGCTGCGATCACCTCATCGCGCATGGGATGCTCTGCGCCGCTCGTCTTCAGGAAGCAGCCGTAGAAAGGCTCGTCCGAGACGAACGTGTCCGCCCTGCTCCCGAAACTGCGCATCATCGCCGTGGATAGGTTTCGCGGCCCCGACCACATGGCGATGCGACGAGTCACGGACGCTGCTGCTCGTCCGCGTCCCGCTCGACCCGTTCGGCGTAAAGGCGCTGCAGCCGCTCGACCATCGGCCCTCGGCACGTAAGCTGCCGCCCATCCACTTCGCGCACCGGCACGATGCCCGCAAAGGTTCCGGTCACGAAAGCTTCGTCAGCGCCGTAGACGTCAGTCAGCGAAAAATCCTTCTCGATGGCTGGAATGCCCGCCTCTCGCGCAACTTCCAGCGCGAGCGCTCGCGTGATCCCGCCGAGACAGTATTTGCCGCTCGAGGTCCACACCTCGCCCTTCCGGACGATGGAGAAGTGCGTGGAATTGCAGGTCGCGACGAAGCCGTGCGGATCGAGCATCAGCGCCTCGTCAGCGCCGGCTTGCGTGGCCTGTACCGACGCCAGGATACAGTTGAGCTTCGAATGTGAGTTGATCTTCTGGTCCTGCACGGCAGGATCCCCCCGGCGCACGTGAACCGTGAAGAGCTTGAGACCGCGCTCGTAAACGGTCGGGTCAGGCTCTTTGTATTCAGCGATGATGACGATCGTTGCCGGTGTCACAACGACCCGCGGGTCCTGGTAGGGCGTGGACCGAACGCCACGGGTGACCATCAGACGGACGTGGGCACCCTCTTCCATGCCGTTCGCATCGAGCGTTTCGTACAGCCGATGCGCAAGCTCCTCCCGGCTGAGGCCGACGTCCATCGCAATCGCTTTGGCGCCTTCAAACAGTCGATCGAGGTGACGGTCCAGGAAGCCGAGCTTGCCGCGATGAACGCGGAGGCCTTCCCACACGCCGTCGCCCAGCATGAAGCCGCTATCGAACACGGACACGAATGCTTCGGCGCGCGGCTTCAGCTCTCCGTTCACATTGATCAGGATCGACGCGTTCCGTGGGTCCGAAACGTCGTGCATGGATTTTGCCATGCCGCGACCGTGCAGCGCCAAAGCGCGCTTTTCAACTATTCGGTCGTCGTGCCGTCCCACTCTTCATCGTGATGGCGAGCCTCAGCTTCTTCCTTCGTGGCCTGCACGATGTCATCCTTGTGCTCGGGCGGCGCATAGATGGTGTAGAGCCGGAGCGGCTGCGACCCGGTGTTGCGAACATTGTGCCGGGCGCCCGCAGGAACGATTACGGCAAAGTCATCTTCGACATGGTTGGCTATGCCATCGATGTCGACGGCGCCCGTGCCCTCCTCGATACGGAAGAACTGATCGCGATCTGGATGAACCTCTTCACCGATGTCGCAGCCGGGCGGTAGTGTCATCACAACGAGCTGAAGATTGTGGCCGGTGTAGAGGACACGGCGAAAGTCTTCGTTCTCCACCGTCCGTTTTTCGATATTGTCGCAATAGCCCTTCAACGCTCATCCTCCTTAAGGGGGTCGTGGCCCCAGTTCATCAGACTGTAGCGCCACCGCGAGGTGTAGATGTTCTGCGGCCGCTGCGCCGAATGGCGGCGGATAAATCCAACCACCTTCCGCATGTGCGCATAATCGTCCGCGGTGAGGTCATCGTTCCCTTTGCGAAGGATTCTTACGATGCAACGGCCGCTCGCATGGCCGACACTTTCGCGGCCGCGACCGTCCGAACCCTTCCATCCCACGGCGTGGCTCGCAGGCGTTCGAAGCCAATTGTCGAGATCCGTCGCGGCCATGTTCACCGCGTCGTTGAAAGATTTGCGAACCTTTTCGCGATCGATTTCCGGCATGCCGCGCACTTGCGGCAGTTCAGCGGGCAATCAACACGGATCAAAGACGGTACCTGGTTCCAGCTGCAGCGCCGCGCCTTGCATAGGACGGACGAACAGCCGGCGCACCTGCGGCCAGCGCCGCCGCGCCTCGGTCTCCACATGACAGACGATGCGTTCGACCTCGCCGGCGGGCACCTCGTTGTTAAAATCGACGTTCATCATCACCGTGATCTGGTCGGGGGACGAGTGGACCGTGAGCACATGACCGACGCCGACGACCCCCTCCTGAGTGGATGCCAGCTCGCGAAGACTTTCGACCAAAACCGGATTCGCCGCCTCGCCAATCAGCAGCCCCTTGGATTCGTGAGCGAGAAGCGCCGCCGTCAGGCCGAGGATGATACCAATCACGACCGAAGCCGCGCCGTCGAAAAACGGATTATGCGTTAGTTGAGCAAGGGCCAGGCCCGCCGCTGCGGCCAGAATGCCGGCCATTGCCGCCCCGTTCTCAAGAAGGACGATGAAGCCCGGCGGATCCTTCGACTCCCGCACGGCCCGGAACCAACCGAGATCCCCCTTCGCTCTCTTGAAGTCGCCAAACGCTTCGACCGTCGACCAACCCTCGAGAAAGAAAGCAACGAAAAGAACGCCGTAAGCGATATATGGTGAGACCGCGGGCTCCGGGTGCCGAATGTGGACGATCCCCTCATAAATCGAGACGCCTGCACCCAGCGCGAACACCAAGACGGCGACGACAAAGCTCCAGAAGTAAAGTTCGCGGCCGTACCCGAACGGATGAAGCTTGTCCGGCTGTCGCTTCGCCTGTCGGCGTCCCCACATCAGCAGCAGCTGATTGGTCGAGTCGACCACGCTGTGAACGCCTTCGGTCAGCATCGCCGACGAACCAGTGATCGCCGCGGCAACGAACTTCGACGCAGCGATGCCCAGGTTCGCAAGGAGCGCGACGACGAGGGTGCGCGTGCTGGTCGTGTGCGCGCTCATGCCGCCTTGGTCCCCTTAGATGTGGATCACCCGCCCGAACGCGGCGAGCACACTCTCATGCATCATTTCTGAAAGTGTCGGATGTGGGAAGACCGTCTGGATGAAGTCCGTCTCGACAAGCTCTGCGGTCTTCCCGATCGTGTAGCCCTGGATCAACTCGGTGACCTCAGCCCCGATCATGTGCGCGCCCAATAACTCGCCGGTCTTCGCGTCGAACACCGTCTTCACGAAACCTTCGACCTCCCCGAGCGCAATCGCCTTGCCGTTGCCGATCGCTGGAAACTTGCCGACCTTGATCTCGTAGCCGGCTTCCTTGGCCTTAGCTTCCGTGAGGCCCACGCTTGCAACTTGCGGGCGACAATAGGTGCAGCCCGGAATGTTATTCGGATCGGTCGGGTGCGGGTGAATGTCCTTGTTGCCGAGCTCCTGCGCGATGGCCTCGGCAGCCGTGACGCCTTCATGGCTCGCCTTGTGCGCAAGCCACGGCGGCGCCGTTACGTCGCCGATCGCCCAGATGCCCGGCACACTGGTGCGGCACATTGGATCGGTGTCGATGTGACCCCTCGTAGTTTTCACGCCGAGCGCTTCGAGGCCAATATTCTCGGTGTTCGGCAAGATACCGACGGCGACAATGCAGTGGCTGAAGCGCTGCTCGCTGGTCTTTCCATCGCTCGTCTTGATCTTCGCGGCGACCCCCTTGGCGTCGGCGGCCAGGCTCTCGACACCTGCCGACGTGAGGATCGTCAGTCCCTGCTTCTGCAGGCTTTTCGCGAGCTGCGCGCTGACCTCTGCGTCTTCGACGGGAACGACCCGGTCGAGCATTTCGACGACCGTGACCTTCGCACCAAGGTCCGCATAGAAACTGGCGAACTCGATGCCGATCGCGCCAGAGCCAATGACCAGCAGCTCCGTCGGCATCTCCGCCGGAGTCATCGCATGGCGGTAGGTCCAGATCTTCTTGCCGTCCGACTTGGCGAAAGGCAGGTCCCGGGCCCGCGCGCCGGTGGCGACAATGATGTGCTTCGCCGCGAGATCGACGGCCTTCCCGTCTGCCTCATCGACGCTCAGCTTGCCTTTGCCGTTAAGCTTGCCATCGCCCATCACGACCGTGATCTTGTTCTTCTTCATCAGGTGCGTGACGCCCTGATTGAGCTGCTTTGCGACCGCGCGGCTCCGTGCGACCACCTTGGCAAGATCGAACGACGGTTTCTCATTGCTGAGGCCATAAGCGTCGGCGTGCTGCATGTAGTGGAACACTTCGGCCGTGCGCAGCAGCGCCTTGGTCGGAATGCAGCCCCAATTGAGGCAGATCCCGCCTAGATTCTCCCGCTCGACGATTGCCGTCTTGAGGCCCAGCTGGGCCGCCCGGATCGCCGCGACATAGCCGCCCGGGCCGGAGCCAAGCACGATAACGTCGTAATTGTCAGCCATTGGTTTCACTCTCTCCCGCGAATGCCCGCGGCTTTCCGTTCTCGTCGAGCGCGACGAAGGTGAATTCGCCCTCCGCCACCGCCTTCTCAATGTCGCCGTCCCGCTCGCGCGCGATTGCGTCGGCCTTCAAACGCAGCGACGTGCGTCCCTGGTTCACGAGATCGACGTAGACGCTAAGCTCGTCGCCCACCGCCATTGAACCAGGAAACTTGATGGCGTCAGCCGCGACCAGCAGGGCCTTCCCCTTCGTTCGTTGCGAAACGAACGAGCCGCAGGCGAGCCCCATCTGGCCCATCAGCCAGCCACCGAACACACCGCCATAAGGATTGGTATCCGCCGGCATGGCGGTCACCCGGATCACTGGGATGCGGTCGCTAGACGCCACGGATCAGCGGCTGTGCCAGCTGAAGGCGAGGCGAAGAGCGGTTGCGGAGCCCAGCCACAGGGGTATCGAGAACAGAAGCCCAGGAGATCCAGCGTGCGGCCGAATGGTTCCCCAACCGGCCCAGCTATTTGTCCAAACGCCTTCGCCGCCATTCATCGCCGTCGGCAGCACGAAACCCAGGATTGCGCCCAGGACGAGTGCCGTGATCCATTTCATCTCAGGCGAGCATGCCCAGTGGGTTTTCGACCAGCTCCTTGAACGCCTTCATCAGCTTGGCACCGTCCGCGCCGTCGATTGCGCGGTGGTCGAAGCTTCCGGTGGCGCTCATCACCGTCGCAATCTGCAGGCTGTCATTGACGACATAGGGCCGCTTCTCGCCGGCGCCGATCGCCATGATCATGCCTTGCGGCGGGTTGATGACGGCTTCGAACTGTTTGATCCCGAACATTCCCATGTTGGACAGGCTTGCGGTGCCACCCTGATACTCCTGCGGCTGAAGCTTCCCCTCGCGTGCGCGGCCGGCAAGGTCCTTCATCTCCGTGGAGATCGCCGAAACGCTCTTTGTGTCGGCACCGGCGATGATCGGCGTGATCAATCCGGCGGGCACAGACACGGCGACCGAGATATCAGCGCGGCTGTACTTGAGCATCTGGTCGCCAGCGAAGGCGACATTGCATTCCGGCACGGCGACGAGCGACTGCGCTAGCGCCTTGATCAAGAGGTCATTGACGCTGAGCTTCAGGCCCCGGCTCTCCAAGCCCGAGTTCAGCTCAGTGCGCAGCTTGAGCAGCGCGTCGAGCTGGATGTCGACAGTAAGATAAATGTGTGGGATCTGCTGCTTCGACTCGGTCAGACGCCGCGCGATCGTCTTCCGGACATTCGAAAGCTTGATTGCCTCGTGCGGGATTGCCTGCTCGATCGGTCCCGGCATGACCGCCTGGGTGGCGATGGCTCCAGCGGATGTTGCTGCCGTCGGAGCAGGTGCACCGGTCGGCGCGGCAGGCGGCTTGCCGATCGCGGCATCAACGTCGGCACGAACGATACGCCCGCCAGGGCCGCTACCCTGAAGCGACGAGAGATCGATGTTTTGTGCCTGTGCGAGACGGCGTGCGAGGGGCGAAGCCTTGACCCGATCGCCCTCGACGCGCGGCGGGGCTGCCGGCTGTGCCGGGGCCGCCGGAGTCTCCGTTGGCGTCACGCCATAGCCCTTCACCTCGGGCGTCGGCGTCGGAGCGCTCTTTGGAGTCACATCCGGCTTCGGAGGAGCGGGCGCAGAATCGGCCTTCGGCGCCGCACTGGCCGCCGATGTAGCGTCGTCGCCCTCTCCTGCCAGAATCGCGATGGGTGCACCTACCTTCACGCCCTCGCTACCCTCCGCCACGAGGATCTTGGCGATCTTGCCTTCGTCGACGGCTTCGAATTCCATCGTTGCCTTGTCGGTCTCGATCTCAGCTAAAATATCGCCGGATTTGACGTCATCGCCCTCCTTCACGAGCCACTTGGCAAGCGTCCCCTCCTCCATTGTCGGCGAAAGGGCAGGCATCTTGAGTTCGATGGGCATCGGCTGGTGTCCGTGAGAAAGGCCTGTTGGCTCAAAGCCAATGCGGCGGGCGCGGTCAAGCCTGCGCCGAATTCCCTAGTCCATGACTTGCACTTAAGCGCCGTTTAACGCAGCACTGACGGACATGGGGGACGATCACCTCAAACGCACCTATCTGGTGGTCGTGGACGACAGTGCAGAAGCACGCGTTGCCCTCCGTTTCGCTGCCCGCCGGGCTGCCAAGACCAACGGCGCCATCGAGGTGCTCGGCATCGTCGAGCCGCAGGATTTCGTTCAGTTCGGCGGCGTCCAGGCAGCGATTGAAGAAGAGCAGCGCTTGCGTATCGAGGGAGTCGTCAGCTCCGCCATCGGCGAGCTACTCGACGAGTCGGGCGTCGAGGCAAACATCATCATCCAGCACGGCGAGCCGGTGAAAGCGGTGCGCGACTACGTCGGTGAGCGCGAGGAAGTCGCGGCGCTCGTGCTCGGCGCAGCTCCGAGTGGCAGTCCGGGCCCGCTGGTCGCGAACTTCTGCGGAAACGATGCGGGCAGACTGCCTTGCCCGGTGATGCTTATCCCGGGCTCGCTCAGCGACGAGCGTTTGGAGCAGTTGAGCTAAACAATAGCATTCGCGTCTGCGTTAAATTGACGTCAACCTCTTAAGTTCACTTCGCCTTCATCGCCATCCGCGATCAGCCCGGCTCGGGGGAAAACCTGGTCTTTCAAGTCTTTCAGGGGGAATTGCTATGTTCTTGCGTATCATTGGCGCGGCCGCGTTACTCACGCCTATCTCAGCATTTGCTCAAACTTCAGTTGGAACGCCGCCGATAGCAGCGCCGATAACCAGCAACGCTATCTTGCGTACAGGCACGGAAGTGCCTCTTCGGCTTTCCGAGGAATTGACCACTAAAGGGAAGAGGCTGCGTGTCGGCCAGCGCTTTCACATGCAGGTCGCTGAAGATGTGAAAGTACAGG